>Ga0209599_10000973_pt1 | contig 15186 bp, 17 predicted proteins | sample Shrwel_input2_FT_FD_187534 | JGI IMG/M metagenome (GOLD analysis project Ga0209599, IMG submission 187534) | Subsurface microbial communities from deep shales in Ohio, USA - Utica-3 well 1 S input2 FT (SPAdes) (version 2) ... | reverse complement strand
GGCAAGACGTGCCGGCATTTTTACTCAGCCATCTGGTACTGCACCATGCCTTCTCGGCGCTGATTGCGACTGTGCTGATTGTGCTCACGATCCGGATTTATAACCACCGCAGTGCCGGGGTGTTGTGATTGTCGACGGCTTGGTCGACAACAGGGTTGAGTGTCCGTGAAAACGGATAGTTTTTTAGCCTGCGGCTGGCGGTTTTGTCACTGCATTTCGCCGTTGGCGAGTTTCTTTCTTTTGCTTCGCCAAAAGAAAGAAACCAAAGAAAAGGCGACCCCGGATCGCTCGACGGGGCCAAAAGCGTTAGCGTTATATGGGTTGATTCCTGCGACGGATATTTGCTTTTGCAACGTTCAATATTGCCATAGCGTCCACCATGAGTTTTATTGATGTTGCTGGCGGCTGATAAGCAAACCAGCGGTTTAAAGGCAAACCGCTGGTGGTGGTTATAAAAACAACGCACTAACCTGGAATAAGCGTTCCACTTCGCCGATGTATTTTTTATCCACCAGGAACAAAATCACATGGTCGTCGGTGGCGATTTCGGTGTTGTCGTGGGCGATCATCACTTCGTCACCGCGCACTATGGCACCGATGGTGCAGCCTGGTGGCAGTTTGATTTTGCCAATGGTCTGGCCGACCACTTTCGAGGTGGTTTTGTCGCCGTGCGCAATGGCTTCGATAGCTTCAGCGGCGCCGCGGCGCAGCGAGTACACATTGACGATATCACCGCGCCGGACGTGGGTCAGCAGGGCGGAGATGGTGGCTTGTTGCGGCGATACCGCAATATCTACTTCACCGCCTTGCAGTAAATCGACATAAGCGCCGCGTTTAATCAGCACCATGGTTTTCTGGGCGCCCATCCGCTTGGCCAACATCGCCGACATAATATTGGCTTCGTCGTCGTTGGTGACGGCCAAAAATACATCCACCTGATCGATGTTTTCTTCTTCCAGTAACTCCGGATCTGACGCATCGCCGGCGTAAACCACGGTGTTTTCCAGCGTGCTGGACAGGTATTCGGCCCGTTCTTTACTGCGTTCAATCAGCTTCACGCTATGGGTTTTTTCCAGCGCTTTGGCCAGACCAAAACCAACGTTCCCACCGCCGGCAATCATAATGCGGCGATAACTGGATTCCAGCTTTTGCAGCTCGCTCATCACGGCGCGGATATGCTTAGTCGCCGCGACAAAAAACACTTCGTCGTCGGCTTCAATAATAGTGGTGCCAATAGGTTTGATGGCATGGCCACGACGGTAAATGGCGGCGACCCGGGCATCAATATGCGGCATATGCTCGCGCAGCGTGGAGAGGGCATGCCCGACCAGTAAACCGCCGTAATAGGCTTTCACCGCCACCAGGCTGACCTTACCACCAGCAAATTCAACGACTTGTAAGGCGCCAGGATAATCAATCAAGCGGCGGATATAGTCAGTGACCAGAGTTTCTGGTGCGATAAAGTGATCGACCGGCATATCATCTTTATTAAACAGCTGATCGCGGTATTTAATGTATTGATTGGTCCGGATGCGCGCTACTTTGGTCGGGGTATTAAAAATACTGTACGCCACCTGGCAGGCGACGATATTGACTTCGTCGCTGTTGGTAACAGCAATAATCATATCGGCATCTTCGGCGCCGGCCTTTTTTAAAATATCCGGATGGGCACTATGACCATGCACCACCTGTAAATCCAGCTTGTCTTGCAGTGCCCGCAGTTTGTCGGCGTTGATATCGACCACAGTGATATCGTTTTCTTCACCCACTAAGTTTTCTGCCAGAGTAGCACCGACTTGGCCAGCACCTAAGATTATGATTTTCATCCATTTGCCTTTTTCTGCAGCTTGGCATAAAAGAAGCCGTCAGCCGCTTGTTCGCCGGGTAACAATTGCCATTGACTGGCGGTGATATCAAGCCCGAGCGCCACAGCTGTGGCATCTGGATGATGTGCCAGAAATTGCTGAATTTGTTGCTGGTTTTCCGCAGGTAATACGCTGCAGGTGGCGTATAACAAAGTGCCGCCTGGTTTTAACAAAGGCCAAATCTGGATGAGAATTTGTTGCTGCAGTGTCACCAGCGCGGCGATATCAGCGGCTTTGCGCAGCCAGCGAATATCCGGATGGCGGCGAATGACGCCGGTCGCAGAGCAGGGCACGTCCAGCAGGATGCGGTCAAATTGCTGGCCATCCCACCATTGTTTGGGGGTGGCGGCATCAGCGGCCTGAACGTCGGCCTGATGACCCAGGCGTTGCAGGTTGTCGCGAACCCGTTGTAACCGGCTGGCGTCTTTATCCAGCGCCAGCACTTGGGCGGCGGGAGCAAGTTCCAGCAGATGACCGGTTTTACCGCCAGGGGCACAGCAGGCATCCAGCACGCGTTCACCATCTTGCGGCGCTAACAACAGGGCCGCAAATTGCGCTGCTAAATCTTGCACGGCAAACCAGCCATCGGCATAACCCGGCAGCAGCAATACATCCATCGGTTGTGTCAGCAGAATGGCTTGTGGCAAGCGGGGTTCTGGCTGACTAAAGGCAATGTCAGCGGCGCTGAGCGCTGCGGCAAAAGCTTCGACTGAGATCCGCCGGATATTGACCCGCAGCCACAGCGGCGCTTTTTGCTGGTTAGCCGCCAAAATGGCCTGCCATTGCTCAGGATAGGCCTGTTGCAGTGACTGCACCAACCAGGATGGATGGCAATGTTGCACCGCAGCGGGCGCCTGGGTTAAATCAAACAGTTCAGGTTTGCGCTGTACCGAACGTAACACGCCATTGATCAGCTTGGTCATCGACTGGCCTTTCAAAGAGCGCGCCGCTTCCACTGTTTCACCAATAGCCGCGTGATCCGGTACCCGCAGAAATTTCAGCTGATAGATGCCAACGTAAATTAAAAACTGCAGTGGCCTTAGCTGTTTAATCAGCGGTTTCGCCATTAGTTGCTGACAAACGAAATCCAGCAGCGGTAATTGCCGCATTACGCCAAAGCAAATTTCTTGCAGCAATGCTTTGTCGGCTGGGTTGTCGAACTGTTGTTGCGCTTTGGGCAGTACATCCGACAACGATTTGCCCTGATCGACCACTTGGTAACAGCAAGTGGCGGCAACGGCCCGTAAATTAGCGCTCATAGTGGCGCACCTGCGGCCTGAGCAGAGACCAGTACTGTGCCAACGCTAAACCAGTCAGCACGGCCATTGAGGAAATCAGCCGCCGCCATGGCTTTTTTACCGGCAGGTTGCAGCAACTGTAACACCAGTACCCCTTCAGCGGTGGCGATGGCGATCCCTTTTTTATCGGCCCGCAGCACTGTGCCTGGTTCGGCAGTGGTGCTGGTCGCTTCGACACTGGCTTGCCAGATTTTCAGCTGTTGCGTTGCCAATGGCGGTTGGCTGGCAGCTAAATGTTGCAGTGACAGATAACTGACCGGCCATGGATTAAAAGCGCGGATTTCGCGTTCCAAGGCGACAGCAGACTTATGAAAATTCAGCTCTGCTTCTTCTTTACTCAGTTTTTCGGCGTAGTTGGCTGCGGCATCCGCTTGCGCCACGGCCTTGGCTTGCAGCGCCGGTAAATCCTGCAGTGCGGCCAGCAGGGCTTGTGGCCCAATGGCCGCAAGTTTGTCGTAGAGGGTGGCTGAAGTGTCGCTGGCGCTGATCGGCAAACTGGCAGTGCTTAACATAGCACCGGTGTCCAGGCCTTCATCCATTTGCATAATAGTGACGCCGGTCTCGCTGTCGCCAGCCCACAGGGCGCGCTGGATCGGGGCTGCACCGCGCCAGCGTGGCAACAATGAGCCATGCACATTGATACAACCCAGTCTTGGTGTATTCAGCACGACAGCTGGCAAAATCAGCCCATAAGCGACTACGATCATCAAATCAGCCTGTAATGCTGCCAGTTCCTGTTGGGCTTTGGCTTTTTTCAACGATTTCGGCTGATAGACCGGCAGTTGATGTTGCAGGGCCAATTGCTTGACCGGGCTGGCTTGCAATTGCTGACCACGACCAGCAGGCCGATCGGGTTGGCTGTAGACGGCGACGACCTGATGGCCAGCATCCAGTAACGCCTGCAAATGACGGGCGGCGAAATCCGGCGTACCGGCAAAAATAATACGTAATGGAGTCACTTCAAATCCTGTGATGGCTTAACGTGCCGCGTTGCGGGCTTCTTTTTCCAGCTTTTTCTTGATCCGATCCCGTTTCAGCGGTGATAGGTAATCGATAAATAACTTACCCAGCAGATGGTCCAGCTCGTGTTGTAAACAAATTGCCAGCAGGCCATCTGCCTTTAATTCAAACCACTCACCTTGGGTGTTTTGTGCTTTGACGGTGACTTCGGCCGCCCGTTCCACATTGGCATAACTTTGTGGCACCGACAAACAGCCTTCTTCATAAGTGGTATCACCGCTTTTGGCGATAATCTCCGGGTTGATCAGCACCAGCGGCTGGTCGCGGCTTTCAGAGACATCGATCACCACCACGCGCTGATGGACATTGACCTGAGTGGCCGCCAGGCCGATCCCATTTTCGGCATACATGGTATCCAGCATATCCGCTACCAACTGGCGGGTCTGGTCAGTAATAGTGGCTACTGGCTTGGCAATAGTGCGTAAACGATCGTCGGGATAATGCAATACGGTTAAGACTGTCATGGTACCTACAAAATTGTGCGTTGTTTAACTATCTGTGATATGGTCTAATTTTAGCCATTAATCGAAAGTATTAATAGCGCAGTCTGCAATAATTACCCTGAGTCAGAGCCCAAGGAAGCTGGCATGCTGAAAATGATCACCCTTTCTGTCGCTGCTTTGTGTCTTTGTTTTTCGCTGGCAACCTCAGCCCGGCAGTTGGCTGTCAAAGCGGATGCACCCACCAGTTATCTGGTAAAAGAAGGCGATACCTTATGGCATATTGCCGGATTATACCTCGAACACCCCTGGTTGTGGCCACAGTTATGGCAAGTGAATCCGCAAGTACAAAATCCACATCTGATTTATCCCGGCGACAGGCTGACGTTAAGTTATGATGCCAACGGCCGGCCGCAATTAGCGTTGAATCAGCAAAGCATCAGGTTATCGCCCGATACCAGCGGCCCTGTGACGGGTCGGGACGTGCGTGCTGCGGTGCAAAAACTAAGTCCGCGCAGCCGGCAAACCCCTAAAGTCAGTCAGGCGGTGACCACTTTACCTCTGAGTATGATTCGGCCTTTTTTGACCTATGAGCAGGCGCTCAGTCAGGAGAAAATCGATGCTCTGCCTTATATACTGGGCGCCGACGAACAGATCAAAAATGCCAATGACAACCATCTGTTGTATGTCAGGGGCAGGTTAAATCCAGCCACTGGTTATGGCATTTACCGGCAGGGTAAGGCTTACCTTGACCCGGACCGTCAAGCCTTGCTGGGTTATGAAACCATTTTGGTGGCAACGGCCCGGGTGTTAAGAACAGGTGATGGTCTTGCTGAACCGGCTACAGTGCAAATTATTGATATTAAGCAAGAAATTAAGCAAGGTGATAAATTATTACCTGCGGCTGAAGGTCAATCGTTACCGGCTTTTTTTACCATGCGCCAGCCAGAACGCCCGATGGCAGGCACCATCATCGATACCACCGCCGATTTACGTGAATTTTCCAGCTGGGATATTGTGGTATTGAATCGGGGTGAGCAGGATCAGATCAAACCAGGTCATATGTTTGCGATTTACCGGCAATCACCGACAGTGGTCGACAGCAGTAAAGGCCCGGTCTATCTCACCGATGCCAGTAAATACCAGAAGCTGACCGGTGGCATCAACGGTGCTGTGTTGCCGATGCCAAAAGAAAAAGTGGGTCAGTTGATGGTATTTAAAGTCGCAGAATTAAGCAGCTTTGCTATTGTTACTTCCACGGTAAAACCGATCAGAGTTGGAGATATGATCGGCGACTTATAGGGCTTAGCCTGCAAGGAAGCTAACATGGACGATCTGGCGTTATGGCTGGCATTGGCTTCAGTGCCGGCAATGGATATGCACCGTTTGCAGCGGTTACTGGAGCATATTCCTCTCACCGAGTTCTTTGGCGCCAGTCCCACGCAATTACAACAGTATGGTCTGACGGCCCGCCAGAGCGAATTGTTATTAGCCCCTGCTCATCCACGGATTGACGCTTGTCAGCATTGGTTGGCGGCCGCGCCGGATCGGCATTTTATCCGTTGTATTGACCCGGAGTATCCGCCGTTGCTGCGGCAGATTAAACAACCGCCACTGGCCTTATTTGTCGTTGGGCAGCCAGCCTTGCTGCAGCAACCGCAACTGGCGATCGTCGGTAGTCGGCAACCAACGCCCAGCGCCCGTCAAACCGCCTTTGAATTTGCCGCCGCCCTGAGTCAGGCGGGCCTGACCATTTGCAGTGGTTTGGCACAAGGCATTGATGGTGCCGCCCATCAAGGCGCTTTGTCGGTGCAGCGGCCCACCATCGCGGTGCTTGGGCACGGTCTGCAGCATATTTATCCGAAACAACATGCTGCTTTAACTGGCCAGATTGCGGCGCAAGGTGCTTTGGTCTCAGAATATTTGCCGGATCAGCCGCCAAGACCGGAGTTTTTTCCGCTGCGTAACCGGATTGTGGTCGGGCTGAGTCTTGGTACCCTGGTGGTCGAGGCGGCGCTGAAAAGTGGCTCCTTAATCAGCGCCGGTTATGCTGCTGAATACAGCAGGGACCTGTTTGCTATTCCAGGCTCTATTTACAATCCGCAGGCTGCCGGTTGTCATCAGTTAATTCAGCAAGGCGCTAAATTAACCACTTGTGCGGCCGATATTTTGGATGAACTGGTCGGATTTCAGCCAACCAGTCTGAAAGCACAGCCGGAACGTAAAAATAATTGTCAGCAAGCCTTGTTCGAAACCGGCTTGTTGGCTAACGTAGGAGATGAGGCTACGGCAATTGACGTCATCGCGGCGCGGGCGCAATTACCAGTAGCTGAAGTATCCATTGCCCTACTTCAGCTGGAACTGACCGGTGAAGTAGCAGTAGTACCTGGTGGCTACATTCGAGTGAGGAGGGCCTGATTATGTTTGATATCCTCGTCTATCTGTTCGAAAACTATATTCATAACGAATCGGAAATTTATGTCAATCAGGCTGATTTGACCCGTGAGCTGGTCAAAGCTGGTTTTCATGATGACGATATTTTTAAAGCGCTGCGTTGGCTGGAAAATCTGTCCAAGTTGCAAGAAAGCCACGTCAAACCTTATTTAACCAAAACCAACTCGACGGCTGTGCGCATTTTTACTGCCGACGAACAACGCAAGCTGGATGCGGAATGCCGCGGTTTCCTGCTGTTTCTCGAACAAATTAATGTGCTGGATTTACCCACCCGTGAAATGGTGTTAGATCGGGTGATGGACTTAGACAGCAAAGAAGTCAGTCTGGAAGATTTAAAATGGGTGGTATTGATGGTGTTGTTTAACGCACCTGGCCATGAAACTGCTTATGCCCAGATGGAAGATTTAATTTTTGAAGAACCGACCGGCCCGCTGCATTAAAGCATGCCGTGGTTGGATAAAAACCGGCTGTTAAGGCCGGTTTTTGCTAAATGGCCGCACCGCGCTCACGCTGAAATTGTGCAATAATAGCGTTTTTCTGACCTTGGGCGTCTGGTTATGTCTGAAGCTCCGTTGTTTGCCATTCCTGCTCACAAACAAATCTGCCCTTTGTGCCAGCACGAGCTGGTGATGAAATCCGGTAAACATGGGCCATTTCTTGGCTGCAGCAATTATCCTACTTGCCACTATATTCAGAATTTGCATCCGCATGACAGCACTGTGGTGAAACTGTTGGCGGATAGTCCTTGCCCCAGCTGTGGTACAGCGCTGGCGGTGAAAAATGGCCGTTATGGCATGTTTATCGGTTGCAGTAACTTTCCACAATGCCACTTTATTGTGCACGAAGCGGCTCCCGAGGTGGCAGATGTGCATTGTCCGCAGTGTCAGCAGGGCAAATTACTCGAGCGCACCAGCAAATACGGCAAAACCTTTTATGGTTGTGAACGTTATCCGGCTTGTGATTTTGTATTGAATCTAAAACCAGTGGCCGGCACTTGCCGGCACTGTGGTTTTGGCTTGCTGGCAGAAAAAACGACAGCGCATGGAGCTAAGTTATTGTGCGCCAGTAAAAAATGTCAGTTACCGCAAGTGGATTGAACCGCACAAATGCTGGTGGTGTTCAGTCAGCATGGTCGTCGTCATAAATAAAGGCCCAACCGGGCCTTTATTGATTTGCGCTCAGCATGGGCGATTGTGGTTATGCCTGTTGTTGCAGTTTAGCGGCAACCTCAGCCACTTCCGGGAACTGTGCTGCTGGTAATAACTGGGCTAGCGCGACAAAACGTTCGGCCAGTTCAGCCACTGAATTGCCACAAATATTAATATGACCCATTTTGCGACCGGCTCTTTTACCTTTGCCATACCAGTGCAGATGACAAGAGGGCAGCGCCAGTATTGCCGGGTCTACCTGATCTTCACCGAGGATGTTCACCATCACGGTCGGCCGCACCAGCGCCGTGCTGCCCAGTGGTAACCCACAGACTGCGCGCAGATGATTTTCAAACTGACAGGTATCGCTGCCTTGTTGTGTCCAGTGGCCGGAGTTATGGACCCGGGGTGCAATTTCATTCACCAGCAATTGATCGCCAACCTGGAAAAACTCCAGTGCCAGTACGCCGACATAATCCAGCCGCGCTGCCACAGCATCAAACATTTGTTTGGCTTGCTGTTGCAGTTGCTGCTGGGCAGGGATTGCCAGTGACACCGCCAGCACGCCGTCCACATGGTGATTCTCGGTCAGTGGATACACCACGGTGTCACCTTTGGCATTACGGGCACCAACCAGACTGACTTCGCGGTCAAAGCGTACAAACTGTTCTGCTACTATCGCTTGCGGCAACGTATGATCGGCATCCGCCATAAAGCTGGCGATATCAGCCCAGATAGCGGCGGCATCTTCGGTGCGTTTCAGTCGCCACTGGCCTTTACCATCATAACCAGCCAGTGCGCTTTTCAGCACCAGTGGCAGGCCAAGTGCGGCAATAGCCGCCAGAAATTCAGCTTCAGTCGTGACAATACGGTAGCCGGCATTGGCAACACCAGCGGCATCCAGCAGTTGTTTTTCCTGTCTGCGGTCGCCACCAGCTTTGATGGCGGTGCTGTTGGGAAAAAACTTACCGCTTTGCTGGCAAATGTCCTGTACCGGATAAGGGATATGTTCAAATTCGGAACTGACCACGTCGGCCTGGGCCACAGCTTGCGCCAACGTCAGTGGAAACTGCTGCTGGGTGACCGGATGGAGCACTGTGTCGGTGTTGACGTCATAAGCCAGCACCTGCACATTCAGTGGTGCGCCCGCCAGTGCCATCATCCGCGCCAGTTGACCGGCGCCCATTACTAAAACCTGCATCAGTAGTCCTTAGCCGGATCCGGCTGGCTCAGCACTGAGTCTGTTTGTTCCTGCCGGAATGCATCAATTTTTTGCATTAACGCTGCATCGCTGGTGGCCAGAATTTGCGCTGCCAGTAAACCGGCATTGGCGGCACCGGCATCACCGATAGCGAGGGTACCCACGGCCACCCCTTTAGGCATTTGCACAATAGATAACAGCGAGTCCAGCCCTTTTAAGGCTTTTGACTGCACAGGTACACCAAGCACCGGCAAACTGGTAAAAGCGGCAGCCATCCCAGGTAAGTGGGCGGCACCACCGGCTCCGGCGATAATCACTTTTAAACCGCGACTGGCGGCGGCACCGGCGTACTCAGCCAGCAAGTGTGGGGTTCTGTGGGCAGACACGACAGTGGTCTCGTAACTGATGCCAAATTTGTCTAACATGTCCGCTGCATTTTTCATGGTGGGCCAATCAGATTTTGAACCCATAATGATACCGACTTTCATTGCTGTTTCCTCAAAACCGCCAGCTGCTGGCATAATAGCCGGCTATTATAGCCATCTGGCCGTGGTCAGGAAAATATTTGTGCACCGATACGCCAGTAAGGCGTGTCACCCGGAGTAGAGTGTTATGCTATCTGAGACTGAATTAAACAAAGCAATCAAAGCGTTAACCGACGGACAAGTGATTGCTTATCCGACAGAAGCGGTGTTTGGTGTGGGTTGTGATCCGGATAATCAGCAAGCCATCGCCTTATTGTTAGCGTTAAAACAGCGGGAAAAAAGCAAAGGACTGATTTTAATCGCGGCGGATTATCAGCAACTGTTACCTTATGTCGATGACAGCGCATTGTCGGCTGAGCAAAGAGAGCGGATGTTGCAAAGCTGGCCCGGCCCCGTCACTTGGGTGTTGCCAGCCCGGGCTGGTCTGACGGATTGGTTGACCGGTCAGTTTGATACGATCGCGGTTCGGGTTAGCGATCATCCGTTGGTGCAGCAGTTGTGCCGTGCCTATGGCAAACCGCTGACCTCGACCAGTGCCAATTTATCAGGTTTACCGGCTTGCCGCAGTGCAGCTGAAGTCCGGGCGCAATTAGACGGGCAATTACCCCTGGTGCTGGATGCAGCGACAGGGGGTCGGCTCAATCCAAGTGAAATCAGAGATATCCGCACCGGGCATATTTTCCGTGCCGGTTAACTGTCAGGCCAGACGGGTCAGTCTGGCACAGGAGTAGAAGATGCAGACAGCAATGTCCCAGGTTGATAAAGCCCAGGTGAAAGCCTTTTTACTGGCGCTGCAAGACCAGATTTGTGCCAGCCTGGCCGCCGCCGATGGTAAGGCTGAGTTCGTCGAAGACAGCTGGCAACGGGCTGAAGGCGGCGGTGGCCGCAGCCGGGTACTGACGCAGGGGGCCGTGTTTGAACAGGCCGGTGTCAACTTTTCCCATGTGTTTGGTGATAAAATGCCGGCTTCGGCCACGGCGCACCGGCCTGAACTGGCGGGTCGCGGTTTTGAAGCTATGGGCGTGTCGCTGGTGATCCACCCGCTGAACCCGCATGTGCCAACCAGTCATGCCAATGTGCGGTTTTTTATCGCCGAAAAAGCCGGTGAAGCACCGGTCTGGTGGTTTGGCGGTGGTTTTGATTTAACGCCTTTTTATCCGGTGGAAAGCGATGTAGTGCACTGGCACCAGGTCGCGAAAGATTGTTGTGATCCTTTTGGCGCTGAGGTGTATCCGGCCTATAAAAAGTGGTGTGATGAGTATTTTTATTTAAAACATCGGGCCGAAACCCGGGGTGTTGGCGGATTGTTTTTTGATGATCTGAACGAATGGGGTTTTGAGCGCAGTTTTGCCTTTATGCAAAGTGTCGGCAGCGGCTTTTGTCAGGCGTATTTGCCTATAGTGGCGGCTCGTAAAGACACGCCTTATTCTGAACAGCAGCGCCAGTTCCAGCTCTACCGTCGTGGCCGTTATGTTGAATTTAATCTGGTGTTTGACCGCGGCACGCTGTTCGGCTTGCAAAGTGGCGGTCGCACTGAATCGATTCTGATGTCAATGCCGCCGCTGGTGCGTTGGGAATATGGTTATCAACCGACAGCGGACTCAGCAGAAGCTGTGTTGTATCAACGTTATCTGCAACCGCAGGACTGGCTTGGCCTGAACCAATAATAAAAGTCAGCAGCAAGCTTCGCTTGTTGTTGCTAAGGAATAAACAATGAAATCTGTCCATGTGTTGTTGTTATGTGGTGGTGGCAGTCCTGAGCACGAGGTATCGCTGCGCAGTGCAAACTTTATCGAACAACAACTGAATTTGCTGCCTGATGTGATGGTCACCCGGGTTGAAATGCACAAAGAGCACTGGCTGGATCAAGCAGGGCACTTATGCGTGCTCGGGCTGGACCGGCAGCTGCATATTAATGGCCGTAGTCAGCGGGTTGACTTCGTGGTGCCTTGTATTCATGGGTATCCGGGCGAAACCGGTGATCTGCAATCGATGTTAGAGTTAGCTGGTCTGCCTTATTTAGGCTGTGGACCTGAAGCCAGTACTTTATGTTTTAATAAAGTCAGTACCAAGTTGTGGTTATCCGCGGTAGGGATCCCTAATACGCCTTATGTGTTTTTAACTGACAGCAGTGCCGACAGTCTGGCGCAGGCACAACAAGCTTTGCAGAACTGGGGGCGGGTGTTTGTGAAGGCCGCCAGTCAAGGTTCGTCGGTGGGTTGTTATTCAGCGTCGACAGCGGCCGAACTACAACAAGCGATCCATGCTGCCTTTGGTTATTCTGAGCAGGTGCTGATTGAAAAAGCCTTAAAACCACGCGAGTTGGAAATTGCTGTGTATCAATATGGCGATGAGCTCATTGCGACCCGGCCGGGCGAAATTTGCCTGCCGCAGAATCAGTTTTATACCTTTGAAGAGAAATACAGCGCCGCCAGTCATACCACCACCAGTCTGGCACCGGCCGGTCTGACCGAGGCGCAAATTGCCACCATGCAGCAGTTAGCGTTAAAAGCGTTCCGTCAGTTGAAGTTACGACATTTATCCAGGGTCGACTTTTTCCTGACGGAAGAGGGCGATATTTTACTGAATGAGATTAATACCTTTCCTGGCATGACATCCATTTCGATGTTCCCGCAAATGTTGGCACATCACGGCCATCAATTTACCCAGTATCTGCAGCAGATTATTCAGCGCGCAGTGCCAACGGCCAGTTAATACCGACCAAAGCTGGCGTAGCGACTGATACCGCTACGCCAGCTTATTAATCTGCTTTGTTGATCATATGGCTGGCCAACTGACCTAAAGCCTCAGCTAAACCGGCCCGCAACATTTTGTCTGTCACCACTTCGGCTAAAGCTGCATTCATACAGAACATCCATTGATCACGCAATTTGGGGCTGACCGGAAAGGGTAGATGGCGTGCTCTCAACCGTGGATGACCATATTGCTGTTCAAACAGCGCCGGGCCGCCGAGCCAGCCGGACAGAAATTCATAGAATTTTTGCCGGATCACATCCAAAGGCAGTGGGTGAATGGCATAAAGTTCTGCCGCCTCAGGTGCCGTTGCCATAATGTCGTAAAAACGGTTGGCCAGTCGGCGCGTCGCTTCTTCGCCGCCGATCAATTGGTAGGGGGTGACTTGTGGTGTCGGGTGGCTCTTGCTATCGTCAGCTTTAAACATCTTTTTCAGCAACTTTATCATGGTGGTTAAGTGGACCGTTACGCAGTATTCGGAAACCCGATTGGGCATTCAAAATCGCCGTGGATCCATCGCCAGTTTGCGGCGCAAACGGGTCAGGACCTGCAATATGAGGCTATTTTAGCACCGCTTGCTGGCTTTGCCGACAGCTGGCAGCAGTTTGTCGCGGCTGGTGGTCGGGGTGGTAATGTCACAGTGCCGTTTAAAGAACAGGCTTTTGCACTGGCGCAAGTACTGAGTAGCAGGGCGCAGCAAGCGGGAGCTGTGAATACCTTGTACCTGGATCGACAAGGGCGGCTTTGTGGTGACAATACGGATGGTCTCGGCTTAGTGGCTGATTTGCGCCGGTTAGGGGCTGAGTTAGTGGGGGCCCAGTTGCTATTGTTGGGCGCCGGTGGTGCCAGCCGTGGTGTGATTGGGCCTTTATTAGCGGCCGGGGTGGCCAAGATCCACATCGCCAACCGGACAGCGACGAAAGCGCAAGCGATTGCGGCGTTATTTGGTCCGGAAGTAACTGCATCAGATTACAACGCCATACCGAATCAATCCTGGCCGCTGGTTATCAATGCTACCTCTAGTGGTTTGACAGGTGCTCGGCCCGAGCTGGCGCCGAGTCATTTACAACATTGTGTATTGGCTTATGACATGATGTACGGCAAAGAACCGACTGCTTTTTTATGCTGGTGTCAGCAGCAGGGAGTCGCAGCCTGCGCTGATGGTTTAGGCATGCTGGTGGCACAAGCGGCGGAAAGTTTTTACCTTTGGTGCGGGATCAGACCTGACATCAGGCCGGTACTGGCGGCTTTACAGGGGCAGATATGAATCAGCAACTGATCTTTAATCATGATTTTGTTTATGATGCCAGTTATCAGGCCGTTTGTTGTTCGGTGCTGCAGGCTGGTTTACGACTGAGTATCCGTATCCGATTACCTGAAGGCTGGTTAGCCGATGCCTGGCTGACGCAGGTGAAGGAAGATGCGTTTTTTTGGGAAGACGAAATTGAAGCGGCGTTAGACGCAGAGCAAACCGATGCTGAGGGCGTGCTCTGGTTGGATGGCAGTATCGGTTAAGGTCAAACAAGGCTCGATGTTGCTGCTATATATAGAGGCAACATCTGAGGTTTGTTATTGCTCTGCCAAGTACTCATCTTTTAATCGTACATAGTTGTCGGCAGATGTTTTCAGGAAAGCACGTTCGGCGTCATTTAATGGTCTTGCCTGTTTGACTGGGCTTCCTACATATAAATAACCCGAGGTCAGTGTTTTCCCTGGAGGCACTAAACTGCCGGCACCAATAATGACATCGTCTTCTACCACAGCGTCGTCCATCACGATCGCACCCATGCCTACCAGAATACGGTTGCCCAAGGTACAGCCATGCAACATACATTTATGGCCAACAGTCACGTCTTCACCAATAAGGAGTGGTGAACCGTCCGGGTTCTTCTGGCTGGGGCGAGAGACATGAAGAACAGAACCATCCTGCACATTTGATCGAGCACCGATGCGGATGATATTGACGTCGCCTCTGGCGGCAACTAAAGGCCAGATGCTGGCATCCGCTGCTAATACGATGTCTCCGGTTAAAACTGCACTTTCATCAACGTAAACCCCTTGCCCAAGGCTTGGTGTCACACCTCTATAAGAACGTATTGTCATACTAAACTCCTGTGCTGATGCGAAATTATGCTGTAATTGTTGGTAAAAAGCACCTTTCGATTGAAAAAGAAGCTGTCACACCTAAAAATGCAAGTTTTCTTTAAATCGCGCTTGCGCCCTGTCGAAAAGTGTCTATAATGCGCCTCATACCGACGGGGTGGTGCGAAAGCAGCAAGCCAGGTGAGTTTGAAGAAAGTTGAAAATGTCGATAAAAAGACGCTTGACACGAAATGAAAACTGACTAAAATAGCCGCCTCGCAGCGACGACAGGTTGAAAGGTCTGAAAGTTGGTGTGAGATTGAAATCCAGTGTGATTTCAGGGTTAGGTAGGTTGAGCAGAGAAGCTCATTTAAATAGTGAAATTCTCTGCTTGACTTAAATTCTGGGAAGTGTAACATACGCCTCCCGCTTCGTAGTC
>Ga0209599_10000972_pt1 | contig 15190 bp, 14 predicted proteins | sample Shrwel_input2_FT_FD_187534 | JGI IMG/M metagenome (GOLD analysis project Ga0209599, IMG submission 187534) | Subsurface microbial communities from deep shales in Ohio, USA - Utica-3 well 1 S input2 FT (SPAdes) (version 2) ... | reverse complement strand
ATACGCGTCTGGAATTAGTCAAGGATATATTCATTTTTTGCTGCTTTACAGGTTTGGCCTACATTGATGTGCAACAATTACGAAAAGACCATTTAGGAATTGGTATTGATGGTAATAAATGGATATTCAAAAACAGACAGAAAACGGATACCAGATCTAAAATACCTCTACTCCCTATTGCAGAAGAATTGATACAGAAGTATTCTGACCATCCTAAATGCATTAATGAGGATAGAATTCTGCCAGTATTAAGCAATCAGAAGATGAATAGCTATCTAAAAGAAATCGGAGACGTATGCGGCATTCAAAAAGAAATAACCTTCCACATGGCCAGACACTCCTTTGCAACCTCTGTAACGCTCACTAATGGCGTTCCCATTGAAAGCGTAAGTAAAATGCTTGGACATAAAAGCCTCAGAACAACCCAGCACTATGCAAAGATCGTAGACAAGAGAGTAAGCGATGATATGGCTTTATTGAAGCAAAAACTATCAATGCAAAATCTTCAAACTAAACAAGCATAATTAATATTCTAGGCTATTTACTAAAAATTTATCGCCTAGAATATTTTTTTTATATAAGTTTCACCCAATAATATGCGGTTCAATATCTTCATATTTTAAGCCTGTATATTGGCAGAATTCTTCTATACTCACAAAGTTGTCTTTGGACTTATTTAGACCTTCTCTAATTTTTTGGAGAAGTCTTGTGCTTTGGCGGTAACTTTTTCCAGTAATACGTTGTATGTCCTTTGGGTAGATGCATACTCTTTTTGGCTCTGATTTCATACTTTATCTATGCTTTTGATATGGCTTTACTATACTTGATTTATTGTCTTGAAACGCTAAAATAGATAATTATTAGAGTCGTTTTTGATGGTCACTTATGTTTCATGTGGACATTTATATCATTTGATGTCATTTGGTTTAATATGATTATTTAAAGCATTAAATTAATTATAATATTTGCTTTCGAATCCTTCAGGAATTGTTGCAACAAGATGAAGATTTATGAATTTGAAAACGAATTATTAATCTAATCTATTTGAAATATTATGGCTAGACAGAAAGGCATAATTAAACTAAAAGGTACTATCGGGGATATTACTTTTTATAAAACACAAGACGGGCATTTGGCTCGTGAAAAAGGCGGAATCGATGCAAGCAGAATTGCGAGTGATCCAGCCTTTCAGAGAACAAGGGAAAACGGTTCTGAGTTTGGAAGAGCCGGAAAAGCCGGTAAGGTTTTGAGAACATCGTTAAGAGGTTTGCTTTTAAATTCTGCCGATGGTAGAATGGTAAGCCGATTGACACAGCGAATGGTTAAAGTTATTCAGGCTGACACAACCAGCGAGCGTGGTTTGCGAAATGTTATTGATGGTGAAGCAGAATTGTTAACGGGTTTTGAGTTTAACATTAGAGGTAAATTGGGAACAAGTTTGTTTGCTCCATTTGTAGCAACTATTGATCGGGTAACGGGTACTATTAAAGTTGATTTGGCTTCATTCATTCCGTCTAATATGATTGCTGCTCCAACCGGAACAACACACTTTAAAATTATTTCTGCGGGTACTGAAATTGATTTTGAAGCAGAAACTTTTATTGAAGCTCATTCCGAAACGGCTATTTTGCCTTGGGATACTACCGCAACTGCCGTTATCAGTCAAACGAATGTGATAACTGCGAATAGTACGCATCCTTTGTTTTTAGCACTAGGAATTGAGTTCTATCAGCAGGTAAATGGCCAGATGTATCCTTTGAAAAATGGAGCTTTTAACCCATTGGCTTTGGTTTCAGTAAGCGGATTGTAATAGTGTCTAATCTTAAAATAGAGAATTTATGAATGTAGTTGAAAGAGCTAAGGCTCCAACACCAAAGTTTTTCAGAGTTTTGAGAACAGTAGGTTTAGCATTATTGGCGGTTGGTGGTAGTATTGCTGCTGCTCCTGTGGCACTACCCGCAGTTATTGTAACTGTTGCCGGTTATGCCGCAGTCGCTGGAACTGTTTTATCTGCTGTAAGCCAGGTTACGGTTGATGATGATGCAAAGCGCGAGCATGAAATTGTGAAACGCCTGGAGGAAGAAAATAAATACTTACCTCGTGATGGAATCAAATAATACAATCCATGTGGGAACGGCAGCCGGAACAGTTTTAAGTATTGTGCCTAATATCAGTTCCGAAGATGTTTTAAAAACGATTGTTTTGGCAATTGTCGGAGCAATCGTAAGTTTTACAGTCTCTCTACTCTTAAAGAGGCTGACAAAATCCAAAAATAAATAGTCCGGTTTTGATTGGTAACCTTTTCCGGATAATTAGAAAGCCTAATCTTGTGACGATTAGGCTTTTTTTATGTTATCCTTCCTGAAATTGATTTAAAGTTACTTCTTCAATTACTACCTCAGCATCTGAAGTATACAATCCGTTATATTTTGCAATATCGACAGCTTTGTTTCTGCTGTCGAATATTCCAAAATAAATTCTCGATGATTTGGTTTTCCAAGCATCTGTTTGGTACAAAATAAATAGTGTCATAGGATGTTCTTGTTATGTTAATGGCTTTTACTTTATCTCTTGCAATACCTGTACAGGATAGTTCTACGCAAATCGTTAATAAGATTGATATTCTCTTGAAATTGCTTTTCTTTTGATTCCAAAAGGCGTAATGCCTGAATGTTTTTTTTGTGTTGCTCGTAGTCATCATACATTTCTGTTACTCTTGGAAACAACTCTTTTTTAAATTCCTGCAATCTTATAAAAGGAATAACGGAACCTATTAAAAACTGATGCCAGAATTTAGACTTCCATAAACTGAAAGTTACCCAGTAGATATTTTCGCAATCTTCTTCGTTTTGAAAAATGAGTACGAAGCTATTTGTAAATGGCTCTTTCTGCGGTTTGCCGCTGTTAAGTCCTTTGTTTAGGATAAATAAATGAGGTTTGGCGTAAATAGTGTCTTTTCTGTGGGTTTTAACGATGTAATTTGTCATTGCTTCGGATTTTAGTTTAATGCTCAGTTCCTTCCTTTACATAACAATTTTTTCAAAAGAAAAAAGAGTAAAAAAGAAAGCCATACACCCGAGTGAAGGGGTTCAGAAAAGCAAGTTTTTCTAGAAAAATACTACCCGGATGGGTGGAGATTTTTATAGAAACCCGTAGGGCTTGAACTTGCTTTTTTGAAGACCGTAACTAATCTTTGCCTTCTTTTTTTCTCTTTTTTGTTTTGATTACGAATTGTTTCTTCTGAAATCCTGATTGTCTTGAATTGAGAGCTAATCGTCTTGAAAGTGTTTGAAATTTTCGGGCAGTTTGAATAAAAGAAACTTATCCGTAAAACCGGAGTGCGTTTCAAAATGAACTAAAATTTCAAACTCTTTCTTAGGGTTGATTTTTGAGGATGCCAAAACAGTATTCTGAAAGAAGTTAGAAGTGTTTAGTGGGTTTTGTGTTATGAAAACGGAAGGCATCTTCAAAAAACAATGAAAACACTACGTAGTGCGGTGGCAGTAGCGGAAGCAAGGGTATTGTTTTTTTATTTGTGAACTACCCTACTTGTGATTGCTTTTGTGCCGACTTGATGCCTTGACGAGTGAGAAGGGAAAAGTGAGAAGTGAAAAGACGCTTATGTTATGAATTGCTTTGGCATTAAGACGGCGGGGAAGCAATTAAGACAATGCCTCTGACAAATGAAAAAACAATACTCTTGCGGGCAATTTTTGGCTTTGTGGGTGCTGCTCACTTGAGTGGAGAGTCACAGTTTACAGTAAAGTGTGTTATGAAAAAGCTACAGCACTTACAAAGGCAATGCAACTACTACCGATGTAAACGCAACGAATGTAAAAACAGGGAAGATATGATTTCTTTAAAGTACGGAAAACGGAAGAGTTTCTTATGGAAAACCGGACGTTCTTAATGGTGGTGGCGAAGGGCGGTGTTTTTGGTAGCTGGGTGGTGCGATGGAAGCTGCCAAAAATGTTGCCCTGGAGCCACTACCCTGCGCGGCTGTTTTACATAATGACATCTTATAGTTCTTGGCTTTCCAAAAAAACAATAAATACTACTGACATGAACTATAAGACTGCATTATGTAAAACAGCTTGGGGAAAAAAATTACTGGCGCAAGTTGCGAAGCATACGTGTTTTTGCATCAAAAACTGTGACTGTAATTTTTTTAAGGGATGGCAAATAATTCTATTGAACTACTCTACACAATAAATAAAAAAAAGGACTATTTCTCTGAAGGAAATTAACGAAATGAAGCAAACAAAGAACCGGCTTTAGGAACACTTGGACTAAAGACGGTTTTTGTGCAGCTGAATGAGATAATGACTTTTACGCAAAAAAAAGATGCTTACTTATTACAGTAAACATCTCTTTCTTTTGAATTAAAACTAACCTTAAAATTTCATTTTCTGTATTCTAACCGCATTTAAAATAGCTAACAAAGCTACGCCTACATCTGCAAAAACGGCTTCCCACATGGTTGCTAATCCTCCTGCTCCAAGTATTAAAACAATTGCTTTTACTGTAAACGCCAAACCAATATTTTGCCAAACAATTTTCTTAGTTTGTTTACCAATATTTATTGCCATAGGAATTTTGCTTGGTTTGTCATCCTGAATAACTACATCGGCAGTTTCGATTGTGGCATCGCTACCTAAACCTCCCATTGCAATACCTACATTACTTAATGCCACCACAGGTGCATCGTTTACCCCATCACCCACAAAAGCTACGGTTTCGTTTTTAGCTTTGATTTCTTTTACCTTGTTTACTTTATCTTCGGGAAGTAGTTCGCCAAAGGCATTTGAAATGCCAAGTTTGTCAGCAACAAATTGTACCACAGTATTTTTATCACCACTTAACATTGTTGTTTTTACTCCTAAAGCTTTTAGCTTGTCAATTGTAGTTTGTGCGTCTTCTTTTATGCTATCGGCAATAGTGATGTAACCCACAAATTTAGAATCGTAAGCAATGGCTATCAAAGTATAAACTATGCTTGAAGGATCTATATCATACACTATAGAAAACTTATCCATCAGTTTGAAATTACCAACTAACAATTCTTTTCCGTTGATAATGGCTTTTAATCCGTGACCTGATATTTCTTCCACATTTTGTAATTCGATTGAGGCGTCGATAGTTCCAACGTATTGATGAATAGCAGTTGCAACAGGATGGGTGCTTTGTCCTTCAAGTGCATTAACCATCTTTAATATATCCTCTTTATTAACTTCGGGTTTAATAACTACTTCCTGTACCTTAAAAACACCTTCGGTCATTGTACCGGTTTTATCCATAACCACATTTTGGACAGAAGCCATTACATCAAGAAAGTTACTTCCTTTGAACAGAATACCGTTTTTACTTGCTGCTCCGATTCCGCCGAAATAACCCAACGGAATACTGATAACCAAGGCACAAGGACAAGAAATAACCAAGAAAACCAACGCTCTATACAACCAATCACTAAACACATAATTAGCTACAAACAGCATCGGTAATACACAAATGGCAACAGCTAAAAACACTACAATTGGAGTGTAGATTTTAGCAAACTTTCTGATGAATAATTCGGTTGGTGCTTTTTGTGCCGTGGCATTTTGAACCAGTTCTAAGATTTTACTCAATTTACTATCAGTGTATGCCGTAGTTACTTTAACCTGAGAAACAGTATTCAGATTAATCATTCCGGCTAAAACGATTTCGCCTTTACTTTTTGTATCGGGTTTGCTTTCTCCTGTAAGTGCTGCTGTATTGAACGATGCTGTTTCTGAAAGTAATTCACCATCTAAACCTAATTTCTCTCCTGGTTTTAATTGAATAATATCTCCAATTTTTGCCGTTTCCGCCTTAATGGTTTTAGCAACATTATTTTCTAACACTGTTACTTCATCGGGGCGTTGGTCAAGTAAGGTTTTGATATTTGCTTTGGCTCTTTTTACTGCCAGTGTTTGGAATATTTCTCCAATAGCATAGAATAACATTACCGCTACACCTTCTGGAAATTCGCCAATTGCAAATGCTCCAATAGTGGCTATACCCATTAATAAAAACTCTGAAAATACTTCGCCTTTGCGTATACTTTCGAGAGCTTCTTTTAACACTGGTAAGCCCACAGGAAGATATGCTACAATATACCAACCTATGCGAACCCAACCTGTAAACCATTCTTGAGTAAAATAATTATCGAAACCGATAGCTATAAGTAACAAAACAAAACTTATGATTGCAGGAATAAACATTTTGAAAGTGCTATCATTTTCTTGTGAATGCTCGTGATTATGTCCGTCATCATCAGAGTGCTTCTCACTTTCATGGTTTATTTTTTCTTCCAGTGTGCAACAAAGCTGTTTACCACTTGCATCGTATTTATGCTGATGTACCATATACTTACTTTTTAAAAATTAGCATTAAGAATTTCCTGAATGTCTTTGGGTATTTCCATAGGTTTCAATGGAGGTACATTTGCACCACCTGTATTGCCTACAGGAACATGCCCTACAAACGATTTTACGCCACCAACAAGCAATCGCGGTATTTGTCCGATTACTTCTTTGCTACTTTTAATTTTAAATCCAAACTGCAACATTTTCCAATGGACATAAGTATGTTCGTAAGGATATTTCTGCCCAATGATGTGTGCTCGTTCTAAATGATACCAGCTTTGTTGCAAGTTATTGCTACTTAAATTTGCTTTAGCAGCTTCCAACTCTTTTTGATAAAAAGGAATTAGCTTTTTAGGCATTATGGTATTCATCTTCATTCATTATTTTTAAAAGAATTAACAACAATTTTGATTGATTTGAATTGGAGGACATTTAACGCTTCCGTAGCTACAGTATACGCAACAATCTCCTTCTAATGGTCGTAATCTTGTTTTACAACTCTCACACTCATAGAAAAACTCACATGCGTTCGTTGGCATCATTTCGTCTTTTTTATATCCGCATTTTGGACAAGTAATTGTCGATTTCAGTTCAACTGTTTTTCCTTCATATATTCCACAAGTTTCACAACTTCCATGCAGTTTATTTTGGTAATAATTTACAATTGTGGCGATAAAAAGCCCAAACATTCCTGCATAAATTAAGTAAGTCGAGTTTTCGGATTTACTTAAATAATAAGCGAAAAAAATAATTACTCCACTCGGAATTGAAATTAACAATGGATACAAACATTTATGTTTTCTGTACGAAATATAAATTCCTCCAATTGAAATCAAAACCATTGCTTGGAAAATCCACATTGTCCAACCTCCAAACAATTCAAAACTTCCAAGTCCAAGTGCTGATGCTCCAAAAGCAAACAACGGAAAACAACAAGGTGAAAAAAATGCTGTTATAAATAAACCGGCAGTTCCTATTCTATCAATATTAGATTTTATTTTCATAACTATGCTTTACAGCATCCATCCAAATTTTCATACGCCTGTAGATCCGCTTTTACATCATCTGCATCATAGCCCAATTTACTGATAGCTTGTTTAATACTCTCTAAATTTGTTTTCTTGGAATTGTAAAAAACAGTAATGGTCATTGCCTTTTCGTCCAATTCATACATCTTCACACCTACAATTTTCAGCATTTGGTCTTTGAATTTTAAACCACAGGTTTCACACTCTTTACAATGGTCGCAGTAAATATTTGTTTTGATTACCGCTTTCTGATTTGTTTTTTGTTGTGCCGATGCAACATTCGACATAAAAAACATTGCCACAGCCATCATTATTAATTTAAGATACGATTTCATATTTGCTTATTTTTAAAATTTTATAATCTGTTAGTTTTTAATGCTGATGTCCTTCGTGGTGCTCATGCCCCTCACCGGAGTGGTCGTGACCTGCCTCTACAGTTTCTTTCACCTCGATTAATTCCATCTTGCAAACTGGGCAGGTTCCCTGCTCTGTATACGTTTTGCCTTTTTCACAATCCATTGGACATTGGTAAGCTAAATGCTGTTCTTCTCCTACCTTATGGCTATGTGCTGTTTCTTCTGTTGCCGCTTCTTTATTTTCTTTATTACCACAAGCTGTGATGAATAAACCAGCTACAGCAAAAACCATTACTACAATTGTTTTTTTCATTTTATCTGTTTTAAAAGTTATTATTTATTATTAATGTTCATGACCGCCCCCGCCTTCAGTTTTCAGTAAATGGCTTTGAATATAATAAGCTCCTTTGAGCACAATTTGAGCATTGTTTTCGATTTTCTGCAATAAAGACACTTTTACAAAACCAAGTTGCGCTGTTCCCGTTTTTACCTCAATTCTCTTGAAATGGTAGGATTTCCCAGTTTCCTCACTATGCTTATCCCCGTCTTCATGGCTATGGCCTTCCTTATCATCATGAGTATCTTCTTTATGACCTTCTTCCAACACAAAGATAAATTCACGACCATCAGCCTTAATTACAGCTTCTAACGGCAAGGCATTTACTTTACTTGCACCAATATCAATCAGGGCATTCACATACATTCCCGGAATAAGTTTTTGTTTATCATTAGTAATGTCGGCGTGAACGGCAACCGATTTAGTTTCGTTTTCAAAGGCTTTGCCTACACTGAAAATTTTTCCTATAATCTCAGCATTATCCTGATTGGTTAAAACGAATCGAACATTCTGACCTGTTTTTACCTTGTGCAAATCCTTTTCGTAAACCAACAAATCGACATGTAATTTTGAATTATCCACAATATTCAGCAAGGGTTTTCCAGCTTCAACATTACTTCCGATTTTAATATAAATTTCGGTAATAAAACCGGATATGGGTGCTAATACCGGAACAGTTGCCGTGGTTGCTCCATTACCACTGATATTCAGTACGCTCAACTGCCTTTGCAAGGAATTAAAGCGTGCTCTTTCAATCTCGTAATCGGATTTGGTTTTTTGGAACACTTTTTTAGAATTCACCTCTTCCTCACTTAATGTTTTTTGTCTTTCGAATTCTAATTTCAGAAATTCCAAATTACTTTTTGAAGTAAGATAGGCTTCTTGAAGTTTAGTGAATTCGGGGCTTTCAATTGTTGCAATAACCTGGCCTTTTTTAACAAATTGTCCTTCGATGATATTGATTGACTTTACAATTCCTGAAGTATAAACAGAAACATCGGCTTGATTTTGCGGAGGTAATTTAGTGTATCCATTAGCATTAATTACTTCGCTCAAATTCTTTAATGAAAATGTTCCTAATTCGACGCTTGAAGCTTTGAATTGCGCTTCATTCAATTCGACTTCTTTTATTGTCGCCGTTGCAGTTTCTTCTGTTTTTACTTCTTCCTCATTATGATTGTGTCCGTCTGAATCGGAATGGCGCAGGGAAAAATATAGCACTACTGCTAAAAGAATTGCTCCGGCTATTGCTGCGTATATAATATTATTTCTTTTCATTTCTTTAAAGTGATTATTGATTGGTCAGGTATTGAATATTAATTACCGTTTGATTGTAATTGGAAATCGCCTCATTGTAATTTAATTGTATGGAGGAAGCTGTTTCTATACTCTGCACATATTCCACATAGGAAATATCGCCGTTAAGATATGCCTTGCTCGCATTTTTAATAATGAGACTTGCATTTGGCATAGCGGTATTTTTATAATAATCAATCAGTGACTGATAAGTATTGAGTTGTTCTGCCTCTTGTTCAAACTGGCTTTTTAATTGTTGCTGCAAGTAATCGGCATTTTTTTGTTCCCTTTCTATATTGGTTTTAGCAGCCTTTGTTTTGGCAATACTACTGCCTACAAATAAAGGCACAGCTACACCTACGGAAAACCCTTGAAATCTCGGAGAACTGTTGTAATAAGTAGGCTGACCATTTACATCCTGATAGCCGGTTATTGACTGTAAAAAATAACCTGCTGAAAAATCCGGATATAAAGCAGACTGTTCCACTTTACGATTCGCTTGTGCAACCTTGACTTGTTGGCTTGCCAATTTCAACACAGGATTTTGTTGTACCAAAGTACTGTCGGATTTTGCGATAAACGGGAGAGGCACGAAAGAAGTATCGGAAACTGTAAAATCACTATTGAGGTTAAGCAGTGCTTTTAATTTTGACTTTTCAACTTCGATTTTGGTTTTATTTTGTTTGATACTTTGCTCCAATTCCTGTTGTTTTGCCACGGCAATGGATTTCTCCAAAGCGTTTGTTTCACCAGTTTGAAACTTTAATACCGCTGATTTTACAAACTTTTGCAATACCAAGTTCTGCTTTTCCAATAATCTGTTTTGCTTTTCGTAAAAAAGCATTGCATTCCAAGACTGACGAATATTATAAGTAACGTCCTGTTTGCTTACTACTAATTTTGCCTGACTTGCATTACTATATTCTTGATACAATTTTCTCTTTGCTCCAATTTGAAACGGACTAAAACTTTGATTAATACTGAAGTTCTTGTCATTTGCCTGCGAATTGATTTGCCCGAAAGTTCCCGACAATTCCGTTTTTGGCAGTTCAAATGCAGATTTAATTAACTGTGACTGGACTTTGGTTTCAAGCTCCGTTGCCTGAACATTCTGATTACTTTTTACTCCCAAAGCAATAGCTTGATTTAAATCTATTTTTTGAATATCCTGTGCATTTGCTGTAAACGAGAACAATGACAGCAATGCAATTGTAACAATAGTTGAATTCATTTTTCCTTTTCGTTTTATTCCTTTTTCAAAATACAAGTAGAGTATTGGAAGTACAATCAGTGTTAATAAGGTTGCCGTAATTAACCCACCAATAACAACTGTTGCCAATGGCTTTTGTACTTCGGCACCAGCACTGTTACTCATTGCCATAGGCAAGAATCCCAAAGAAGCTACTGCAGCAGTCATGATAACCGGGCGCAAACGAACTTTGGTGCCTTCTTTGATACGCTCATATACATCGTTCATACCTTCTGATTTTAGTTGATTAAAATATCCAATCAATACTATCCCGTTAAGTACCGCAACTCCAAAGAGAGCAATAAACCCAACTCCTGCCGATATACTAAAAGGCATACCCCTTAACCAAAGGGCAAAAACACCACCAATAGCAGAAAGCGGAATTGCCGTAAAAATCAGCAATGATTGTTTGATGGAGTTAAAAGTAAAATACAGTAAAACAAGAATTAAAGCCAATGCAACCGGAACTGCAATTGACAAACGCTTGTTAGCATCAATTAAATTTTCGAACTGCCCTCCATAAGTCGTATAATAACCTTCCGGCAATTTTAATTGTGCATCTAATTTTGACTGGATTTTTTCGACAACGGTTTTCACATCAGCTCCACGCACATTGAAACCTACGACAATTCTTCTTTTTCCGTTCTCTCGTGAAATTTGCATAGGGCCATCTTCGTAGTTGACATCGGCAATTTGTTCTAGCGGAATTTGATTACCGGATGGCAGTGTAACAAACAATGATTTGATGTTTGAAATATCCCTGCGGCTATCGTCAGCCAAGCGCACAACCAAATCAAAACGCTTTTCGCCTTCGTAGACTTTACCGGCTGTTTCTCCTGCAAAACCCATCCGTACAACTTTATTCAAATCGCCAATTTTTAAACCGTATAAAGCCAATTTGTCTTTATTGTAGCGTACCGTAATTTGAGGCAATCCGGCAACACGCTCGGCTTTAGCATCCGAAACGCCTTCTATACCCTTGAGAAGTTGCATTACTTCATCTCCTTTGCTGACTAACATCTCTATATCATCTCCAAAAATTTTAATTGCCACATCACTTCTCACTCCTGTCATAAGCTCATTAAAACGCATTTGTATGGGTTGAGAAAATTCGGTAGTTGCTCCTGGGATATCTTCTAAAGCTTCTTCCATTTTCTCCATAAGCTCTTCCCTTGTTTCTGCTGATGTCCATTCGCTTTTATCTTTTAAAAGAATGATCATATCGCCCGCTTCAATCGGCATCGGATCTGTTGGAATTTCTGCCGAACCAATTTTGGTAACTATCATTTTTATTTCTGGAAATTTAGCTTTCAGAATCTGTTCGGCTTTAGTAGTTGCCTCGATTTCCTGAGATAAAGAACTCCCTGAAGCTATAATTAAATGGGTGGCTATATCCCCTTCATCAAGAGTTGGAATAAACTCACCGCCCATGGAATTAAACACCAAAAGAGCAGCAGCAAACAACGCAAGAGATACCCCAATGACTACTGCTTTTACCCGCAAAGCCTTATCCAATAACGGGGCATACCAACTGTAAAGTTTATTGATAATCCTGTCGCTTATATTTTCCTTGTGTCCCGTTTCTTTTTTAAGAGCCAATGCTGACATCATCGGTACATACGTAAGTGATAAAATAAAGGCTCCTAATATCGCAAAAGAAACGGTTTGAGCCATGGGGCCAAACATTTTACCCTCAATACCTACTAAAGCCAAAATTGGCAAATACACAATAAGAATGATGATTTCTCCAAACGCAGCACTGCTTCTGATTTTAGTCGAAGCCTGATACACTTCTTCGTTCATTTGCTTGGTTGTAAGCTTTCCTTTTTTACTAACCTGCAACCTATGGATAATGGCTTCCACAATAATTACCGCTCCATCGACAATCAATCCGAAATCGATTGCTCCCAAACTCATTAGGTTACCACTTACTCCAAAGAGTTTCATCATTGAAATTGCAAATAGTAAGGATAGCGGGATAACGGAAGCTACTACCAAACCAGCTCGCCAATTCCCTAATAACAGTACCAAAATGAAAATAACAATCAATGCTCCTTCAATCAGATTGGTTTGTACGGTATGTATTGCTTTGTCTACTAATTTAGTTCTATCCATAAAGGGCTCAATGGAAACACCTTCAGGAAGTGATTTCTTGATCTGTTCCATTCTTTCTTTAACCACTCTCACGACTTCACCACTGTTTTCTCCTTTAAGCATCATTACCATGCCTGAAACCTCTTCGCCTTTACCATCTTTGGTAACTGCTCCGTAACGAAGGCTACTTCCAATTTGTACCTTGGCAACATCACGAATAAGGATTGGAATACCGTTTTGGTTTTTGACAACAATTTTATTGATGTCATCTATCCCGCTTACCATTCCGACACTACGAATGAAATAAGCATACGGTTTTTTATCTATGTAGGCACCACCCGTGTTTTCGTTATTGCTTTCCAAAGCATCGAAAATTTCAGTAATGGTGGTATTCATACTCTTTAACCTATCCGGTTGGACAGCTATTTCATACTGCTTAAGATTTCCTCCTAAAGTATTTACCTCTGCAACCCCCTTTGTCCCGATAAGCTGTGGTTTTATTATCCAGTCTTGTATGGTTCTCAAATCGGTTGCATTGTACTTGCTCTCATAACCCTTTTTAGGAAAAACAACATATTGATAAATTTCCCCTAACCCCGTACTCACCGGTGCCATTTCTGGTTTACCAACACCTTCCGGAATACTACTTTCAGCCTCTTTAATTCGTTCTGTAATTTGAGCTCGTGCCCAATAAATATCTACATCTTCCTCAAAAACAACAGTAACCACGCTTAATCCGAAACGGCTTATGGATCGTAGTTCCACAATTTTAGGAATGGGCTTAACTGCTTGTTCTATCGGATAAGTAATAAATTGTTCCACCTCTTGTGTTGCCAACGTTGGTGAACTGGTAATGATTTGCACCTGATTATTCGTGATATCAGGCAAAGCATCAATGGGTAGCGTATAAAGGGAATAACTTCCGACTGCCACCAACACTAATGTAAAAAGTCCAATAATAAATTTATTATTGATACTAAAATGAATGATTTTATCTAACATTTTTAATAGAATAATGAATAGGAATTCTGACTTGAATAAGCCAGCTTGTTTTACTTAAAAAACACAACTCTTTAACCCGAAATTACTCGGGCATCATTATGCTATTTGAGGAGGTTGCCAGATACTCCCATAGAAATTGGAAGTAAAAACAGAGGTATAAAAAGGCTCTTTGGTCTCAATAACCGTAGAAATTACAGGGAATTCATAAGTGATGGTAGGAAAGTAACTCAAAACCTGTGCGCCACAACAATTGCATACACAAAAAGGTGAACACAAATCTTTACTCTTATCGTGTGAATGGTTTTCACGGTCAGACTGATGCGCTGCCAAAGAATGACCCGCACTGTTTACTTCCATATCAGCACAAGGCATGGATGCCAATACAACTAAGTAAATTGATAATATGATGTTTAACCATTTCACGAGTGTAAAAATAGTAATAATATATATATTGTTTTAGGTTTGAATCATTTTTTTTGACATGATTTAATATATTCGAAATATTTTTTTAGCTTTGTCTAAATTTATATTTAGAATAATAATATATGAAAAATAGCATTAGCCTAATTTTAATGTTCGTCGGGTTGACATTATTCATGACCACTTCCTGCGAAGACATCTTAACACAAGAACCCGAAATGGAAGATATTTTGGATGGGCCTATCGACGGATTGTCTTCATCAGAAAGTTTAGAGTTTTTAGAAGGTGATGTAGCTTTTAATGAAGAAGTATTTACAGCAGAAACCGGATTAGGTCCTTTATTTGTAGCAACGAGTTGTGTATCCTGTCATGCGGGAGATGGAAAAGGACATCCATTTACCACTTTAACACGTTTTGGACAATCAGACGCGTCAGGCAATCAGTTTATGCACTTGGGAGCACCTCAACTACAAAACAGAGCAATACCCGGCTACTTACCCGAACAAATTCCAAACGGTGCATCATCTGCTAAATTCATGCCTCCTGCCAATACCGGTTTAGGCTTTTTAGCAGCTTTAACCGATGCACAAATTTTAGCCAACGCTGACCCATTCGATAGCAATAACGATGGAATTTCCGGTGTCCCAAATTACATAACTCCACCGTCTTTCTTTTCACCAAAATGGTTCCATCAAGAGAATAATGGAAAGTACATTGGTCGTTATGGGAAAAAGGCTGCTGCAATTGATTTATTACATCAAACCGTAAATGCTTATAATCAGGATATGGGAATTACGTCTTCCTTTTCCCCTATTGATACTTACACCGGATTGGAAATTGACCCGGAAGTATCAAATAAAACCGTTAACAGTGTTGTTTTTTACTTAAGAACGTTAAAAGCGCCTATACAACGAAATGCAAATGATCCTCAGGTTATTGCAGGTAAAGCGCTGTTTTCAGATGTAAAATGCGCCAGCTGCCATAAACCACAATGGACAACTCCGAACAGCGATGTAGCAGGT
>Ga0209599_10000970_pt1 | contig 15193 bp, 17 predicted proteins | sample Shrwel_input2_FT_FD_187534 | JGI IMG/M metagenome (GOLD analysis project Ga0209599, IMG submission 187534) | Subsurface microbial communities from deep shales in Ohio, USA - Utica-3 well 1 S input2 FT (SPAdes) (version 2) ... | reverse complement strand
AGTATTGACTGTGTGACACAATTGTGTTACACTAACTAAATGTTCGATATTCTGTCTATAATTCCAGGCAAGAAAAAACTCACTCAAGGCGGCTGGCAAAGCTTTAATGCTGTGTGCTGTAATTATCGTGGGCACAAGACCGATACCCGTAGTCGAGGCGGTGTGAAGTTTGACGGACAAACAAATTGGTCATATCATTGTTTTAATTGTGGGTTCAAGTGTGGGTTTACATTAGGTAAGAGTTTATCAAAGAATACACGACAGTTACTAATATGGTCTGGAGTTGATGATACGCAAATTAGTAAGTGGAGTTTAGAAAGTCTACAACAAAAAGATATATTAGACTTTACACAGCCTAAGAAGAAAGTTAAGATTAAGTTTGATGAACACAAGTTGCCTGAAGATGCAGAACTACTTGATGAAAATAACCCATTACACAAAGTATATGTAGAATATCTAAAAGCAAGGGGTATAAGTAGTAGTGAATATCCTTTCATGGTCACTCCCAACGAATCAGGTCGCATGGGAAATCGCATCATCATTCCCTATACATATAAGAACAAGATTGTTGGTCACACAAGTAGGTTCTTAGATAATAAGATTCCAAAATATATCAACGAGCAACAACCTGGTTATGTATTCGGTTATGATTTTCAACAACCTAATCAAAGTGTTTGCATATTAGTCGAAGGCATCTTTGATGCACTGAGTCTAGGTGCGTGTGCGTTAACTCATAATACGATTAACGATGACCAAGCAGAACTACTATCACAACTCAACATACAAATCATTTTCGTTCCCGACCGTGATAAAACAGGATTTGACTCCTGTGAGAGAGCTATTCAATTAGGCTATAGTGTCAGTCTCCCATTATGGGAAAGTGATGTAAAAGATGTTAATGATGCCATTGTCAAATATGGTAGACTGCCTACACTACTCAGTATATTACAGTCTGCTACAATGAGCAAAATTAAAATAGAAATACAAAGGAAGAAAATTGGTAAACAAAACGGATTCTAAAAAGCAGATTGATTATACACCAGATGTACAAAAGCTTTTTTTAAGAATGATGATGACTAACGCTGAGTTATATACTCGGGTTATGAACATTATGAATAGCGAAAACTTTGACAAAAGCCTGCGACCAGTCGCAGATATGTTCAAAGAACACACTGACAGATATAAAGTTTTACCTGATGTAACTCAGGTTAAGGCTATGACAGGAGTAGAGATTGAACCTATTCCTGACTTAAGCGAAGGTCACAATGAATGGTTCTTTGATGCATTTGAAGCATTTACTAAACGACAAGAACTAGAACGGGCTATTCTTAAAGCCGCAGACTTACTTGAGAAGGGTGACTTTAGTCCTGTAGAAAAACTAATTAAAGATGCTGTGCAGATTAGCTTACAACGAGACATGGGTACTGATTACTTCTTTGACCCTAAGGGTCGTATTAACAAATACTTCAATGCAGGTGGACAAGTCTCGACAGGCTGGCCGCAGATGGATCGTATCTTGTATGGTGGCATGAGTCGAGGTGAACTTAACATCTTTGCAGGTGGCTCTGGTTCAGGTAAGAGTTTAGTTATGATGAACATTGCATTGAACTGGTTACAAGCAGGTATGAGTGGAGTCTACATCACACTTGAATTGAGTGAAGAACTTACATCATTGCGTACTGATGCTATGTTGACACAGATGGGCACAAAATCAATTCGTAAGGATATTGACACAACCGATCTTAAAGTTAAGATGGTAGGTAAGAAGTCTGGTAAGTATCGTGTCAAAGGATTGCCTGCACAGTCAAATGTGAATGACATTCGTGCTTACTTAAAAGAAGTACAGATTCAAACAGGCATTAAGATTGACTTTGTGATGGTTGATTATCTTGACTTGGTTATGCCTGTTTCTGTTAAAGTTAATCCTAACGATCAGTTCATCAAGGACAAGTATGTTGCAGAAGAATTGCGTAACTTAGCTAAAGAGATGGGTATATTGTTAGTCACAGCTAGTCAATTGAATCGTAGTGCTGTTGACGAAATTGAATTCGACCATAGTCACATTGCAGGTGGTATCAGTAAGATTAACACAGCAGATAATGTGTTTGGTATTTTTACAAGTCGTAGTATGCGTGAGCGTGGTAAGTATCAGATTCAATGTATGAAGTCACGCAGTTCAACAGGTGTAGGTATGAAGATTGACTTAGACTATGATATTGAAACAATGCGTATTAGTGATAGCGATCCTGACGGATATGCGGATCAACAAGCAAAATATCGTCCAGCACCTAGCCCAACTGACATTATGAATCAAGTGAAAGCTCAATCTACGCTAGTTTCTACAGAACCTATCATTGACCAAGCTACAGGGGAAGTACTAGAACCACTGAATAAGAAGGTTGTAGTGGACGTTCAGGGTTCTAAACTCAAAAGTTTACTCAACAGTTTGAAGAAATAAGACTAAATACTATATCATGCAAAAACAAACCCGCAGCCTGTTAGAAGAATTAGAGTCAATCGGTAATAACCGTGACACAAGTCACATTATTGAGAGCCGTGGTCACAACATTATTACTAGCGCAATCAATTTGCTAGAAATGATTAACAAACACTATACACCAGAACAGGCCGAGATCCTAGAGCGCAAGCTACTAAGTGCTATCAAAAGCAAGGATCAGAGTAGATTTGCTAAGTCACTAAAAAAGAACAGTAAAAATGAGCCTATCTGAATCCCTAGCAATATTAAAATCTAAAATTGAAAAACTATCGATTTTAGAAGGAAAAGGTCACCTTGACCATCCTGAAGATATGGTGTTTCTTGGTGGAAGTCAGGGCGCTACTCAAGCAATCAATGCTACAATTGCTACTGCAAAGAATCCTAAGACAGTTACTATTAAATGGGACGGTTACCCTGCACTAATATTTGGTCGCGGAACAAACGGCAAGTTCACTATTATGGACAAGCACATGTTCAATAAGAAAGATCAAACTGGACGTCAGGTATTCAGTCCTCAACAGTTTGTTGAATATGATCGTGCCCGTGGAGTAGATCGTTCAGGGTTGTATCAGATTATTGCAGACTTATGGCCTGGACTTGAAAAAGCAGATAACAGTAAAGGTTTTTATTGGGGTGACTTGTTGTTCACTCAACCATTACAAGACCAAAACGGCATGTACAAGTTTAAAGCGAATCCTAATGGTATCGCATACACAGTAGACTCTGATAGTGAAATAGGTCAGTTGTTTAAGGGCAAACAATCTGCTATCGTTGTTCACCAGTTCATTCCTGCATCGGCGCAAACAACTGACGAATCAGTTCCATTAGACGGTGGTATAGGAGCATTGAAGAATAATAGCAATGTAGCTATTGTTCCTGCTAAAATGCCCATCACTCCTAAACTAAAAGTAGATGCATCATTAATCAAAAATGCACAGAATGCAGTCAGACAGCATGGCGCCGCAGTCGACCAGTTAATGAATACTGCACCACAAGCCGCTAATACATTTCAAACATTATTCACTACATATATCAACAAGCGTATTGTTGCAGGTGATTTGAATAATCTAGTTGATGGATTCATGGAATACTTTAAAGCACGTCCCATGACTGATGCTATGCGAACTAAGCTAACACAACACTTAGAAGCAAACAAAGCAGGTCTAGTTGGCGCGTTCACTATCTGGGTAGCGTTATATCAAATGAAAATGAACTTAGTTGCACAACTAAACAAAGCCGCAGAAGCAAGCCCTGTCAAAGGTTATTTACAAGACGGTACACAAACCCAAGAGGGTTTTGTTGCTAACGGACTTAAATTTGTAGATAGAATGGGCTTTAGTCGTCAAAATCTAGCCGGAAGATAAGCCCAAATCCTGGATTTTTTATTACCAGGACTAAATATTAGTATGAATCTATACGATTCAAACTTTTTAAAGGAAAATTATCATGGCAGGTTTTACAAGAATTAACGGCGATGCACAACCAGTATTCGCAATGGACGTACAAAACGGTCCAGTAGCACCATCTACTGCGGCTGCAGGCACAACTACAAACTTTATCGGTCCAGCAATGGACTTCTTCGGTTTTGACTTAGGCGCTGCCCCAACAGACCAATTAGGTGTTAACGAGATGGTTGCACAAGTTATGACTTCAATTGAGCAATTAAGCACAGTTATGATGTATTCTGTATCAGCTACAGCAAACGTTACAAACATGTCTGTTGCAGTTTATCCAGTTGGCGCATACACAGCGGCTACACTACAAGCACAAGTTCGTGCTTTAGGTACAGTCAATGGTTATGACCTAAGTGGTGCTACAGTAACAAACGTTGGTTTCCGTTTAGCTTCTACAGCTACAAGCGCAAGCTAATCAGAAGTTTAACTTCAAAGAAATCCGAGATTTATTCTCGGATTTTTTTTGCCTCTAAATACAGATATGAGTTTTAAAATAAGTTGCTACACATTATTTGATATCACCCAAACAGGTGTTATCAATCGTTCCAGACCAGGGGTAGAAGATGATCCTGAGTTATGGTTACACAAAAGAAATACACAGTGCAATTTTGACACAATCGTACAAGCAGTATCATTACGTTCACAGCCTGAGGATATTACTACACCTAACTTAACAAAGATTAAGTTAAATGATTTTGACAGTTTTGGTTTTCTGTTTGAAGAAGAAGATATTGAAATCAATTGTTGGACCTTTGATTTTACAGTACAACACGCTAGTGTATACAATGATGGCATAAATGATTTGGGTTCATTGTATTCAGATTGCGACCAAGTACCCATGATAAAGACAAATACAACATGGAACAAATTACCCGAATTTTTGGATAGCTCAGATGAACTTAGAAACATTTATTTTAAGGTGGTCGAAAATGATGAATGACATTGAATTAGAACGCAAATTCAATAGGATGATTTCCACAAAGGAACTGGACGATTTACAAGATATTTCTATTTTTGAAACGTCTAAAGATAACTTTATTGTATTTAAAAATTACCAAGTTATAAAGAAATCTAAAACAGACATAGATGTATGTTTAATAAACGGTGAGTTGGTTCATTCTTTTTCTAGTATGAGGAACGCAATTTGTTGGTGTATTTTTGATAAGCGTGGTAAATATGTGTTAGCTAATAGAATCATCACCCTAGATAGGGGCATATCTAACGAAGAAGTGCAAATAAGCATACATAATAATTTGTTTAAAAAAGCAAAGAAAACAGACGATAAATTGATATTCCTAGCTAAATTGAATGAAGATAAGTTCAGACGCAGTTCAATGTATCGTGAATTAGAGAGTTATGTGGGGCAATCTGACTACTGGCAACAGCATCAGTTTAAATTAAAAACCGCACATTAAAGCCAAAAGTGATAAATACTTTATATTAGTCTTGGGACCCACAATTATGAAATTAACAGATTTTGACAAACAACCAGTATACAGTGCTCAAAGAGCATTGAAAGAACACTATGGTACATCCATTGATGTTAGTAGAATGAGTTACGCACAAGTGCGTACTATGCTCAGTAAAGTTCGCGGTTTGATGAGTGAATCAAAAGCCTCAAATAAATTTTACGAAAGTACAGGTAACGGTTCATACATGAAACTAGTTTTCATGGAACAAGCATTGAGTAAACAGTTTGCTTACTTAAGCACACAACGTCCTCGTATCGTTGTTGAAAACGAAGAAGTAGAAAAGTCACAGACTATTCTAGCCGCACAAGATATGGTTGACTCTATCCAGAAGATGGTTGAGCAAGTCAGCGATATGATTGTTAAAGAACTACCTGCACTAGTTGATTCAGTTCAATCTGAAATTGGTGTTAGCGAGAGTTCATCATTTAGTCAACAAGCTTCAGAAGCATTGACTTCATTACAAGCCGCATTGACACAAAGTCAGACTACAATGAAGTCTGCTGTTAACGGTATCACTGGTCAAGGTGATATGGGTGCATTTGACGCAGGTGGTGATGTTACTGCTGATATTGGTGGCGATTTAGGTGGTGAAGAAGATTTCAGTATGGATGCCGCTGCAGAACTACCAGATGGTGGTGAAGAAGATATCGATGTAGACGTTGAAGAACCAGAAGATTTGGGTTCTGTCGGCCGCGCAAAAAGATAATATGAGACTTTTTGAGTTTGATACTAGTCCATTACTAGTTGGCTTGGTTGCAACAACCAGCCAACTAGTGAGTGAAATTGATTCTGGTAAAGTTAAGCCAGATTGGACTGTGCCAGAACTCTTACAATACTATAGAGATAATGATATCATTATTGATAAGTCAGATTTGTACAACATGATTAAAAATCCCCCATTGAACAAATACATTACTAACATACAAGCTGATAATGTAGTGTTTAAGGGGCAGACAGAAGGTGGCGAACAAGCTCCTGATGAAAACAAAAAAGTTGTACAACAAATGGCTAAGCAAGCAATGAAATGATAACACTAACAACAAAAGCAAGTAACAAAGTACAACAGCAAATTCAAAAACGAGGCAAAGGCCTGGGAATTCGTATAGGTGTAAAAACTACGGGTTGCTCAGGCCTAGCCTATGTACTAGAATTTGTTGACGCACCTATCGAAGGTGATATTAAAGTTGATTGCGAAGGCAGTGTATTATTTGTAGATCCAAAAAGCAGCGCATATGTTCAAGGATTAGAAATTGATTTTGTCCGCAATGGATTGAATGAGGGTTTTGAATTTAAGAATCCCAATGAGCGTGACCGTTGTGGTTGCGGCGAGAGTTTCCGAATATAGTTGACAATAGTACTATAATCAACTATAATTGACTATAATGTACATTCCAAACAAATATAACTATGTTCCCATGAGCCGTGTAGAGATAGACGGCAAGCGCAGATATGCTACTCCGGATGGTGAAAAACTACCTAGTGTCACTACAATACTAGACTTTACCAAATCAGAAGAATCAAAACAAGCATTACATAACTGGCGAAAGCGTGTCGGTGCTCAAAAAGCGCAAGAGATTACTACAGAAGCCGCAGGCCGTGGCACACGAATGCACAAATGGCTAGAAGACTATATTAAGACTGGCGTACTCAATGAGCCCGGAAGCAATCCATATAGCATCCAAAGCCATAAAATGGCCCAGAACATTATTTATCACGGTCTTAGTAAGTGTAATGAATACTGGGGTACAGAAGTTCCTTTGTATTATCCAAAGATATATGCAGGGACGACAGACTTAGTAGGTGTGCATGATGGTGATGAAGCTATCATGGATCACAAACAAACTAATAAGCCTAAAAAGCGTGAGTGGATCGATGATTACTTTGTTCAGTTAGCAGCCTATGCTAATGCACATAATGAATTACACGGAACAAAGATACGCAAAGGTGTCATTTTTATGTGTTCTGCTGATAATCTCTATCAGGAATTCATCCTAAAAGGCTCTGAATTCGACAAGTATACTGATATGTGGTTCAAAAGAGTCGAACAATACTACATGCAATTTCTGTAACAAAAATTGATAAATAAGTGTAAATCTTCAAAGAGTTACACTTATGGCAATTATCCAAATCTCAAAAATACAGCAACGATCAGGTAATCTAGTCGATCTGCCTCAACTTGACGAAGCGCAATTCGGCTGGGCATCAGATGCCAAACGATTGTTCATCGGTAAGACTACTCCTAATGAAAATATTGAAGTATTAACTTCTTATTCTAACATCAGTTTCAGTCAAATTGATGGATCAGACGGTGGCAATTTTAATATTGCAAACGCCACAAACGGTCAAGTGTTGACATATGTTGATACAACCAACACATGGGAAAACTGGCCTAGTACTACTATTCTCACTGCTAATGCTAACTTCAAACTTGATTTAGGCGATGTTGGCAATATCAAAATGGATGGCGGGGCAACCGGCTACATCTTAGAAACTGATGGTATAGGCAATTTATCTTGGACAAGTAAAGGTACATTAAGAACTGTTATTACAGCCTTATCAAATGCTACTCCTATCATTATGACAGTAGCAACTGCTACTCCATATACTAATGGTTTAGCAGTCACAGTTAGTGGAGCTAATGCTGCTAATGCAAACACCATAGTTAACGGAAAAACTTTTTATGTAAAAGTTTCAAATAATTTCCCTACCTCGGGTAATGTCGAATTATATACTACTTCTGATTTAGCTCCCGGTAATGCGGCAGTAGGTACAGGCTTGAATTCTTATGTTGCAAATTCAGGTATTGCTACTGCATTGATTGGTGGTAGCGGTGTATCTAATGCAGGGGGTTCTGTAAATACAATTCAATTTAATAACTCCGGTGTGTTGAATGGCTCAGCTAATTTTACAATTACAGGTGGTAACCTTGTTACATTAACAGGCAACTTTAGTGCAAGCAATATAGCAGGTGGAAATTTAGTAACTGCTAATTTTATAACAGGAAGATTAACAACAGCTGGCCAGCCCAATATTACAAGTACTGGTACTCTTGCAGGCTTAGTTGTTGCAGGTAATATTACTCCTAGTGCAAACATAACATATAATTTAGGTAATAACACAAATCGTTTTAATGATTTGTACCTATCTAACAGTACAATATACATTGGTGCTCAAACAATTAGTGCTAACACCTCATCAGTTATTGTATCAGGAAATCTTGTTGCTAACATTGTAGGTAATGTTTCTGGAAATGCAACAACAGCAGGCACTGTAACAACTGCGGCACAGCCAAACATTACTAGTACTGGTACACTTACATCACTATCTGTATCAGGAAATCTTGTTGCTAATCTGACAGGAAATGTTTCTGGAAATGCAACAACAGCAGGTACCGTAATAACTGCGGCACAACCAAACATTACTAGTACTGGTACACTTGTATCACTATCTGTATCAGGAAATGCAAATATTTCAGGTAATGTTTCTGCTGGCTTGATTACATTAACTAATGGTGCAATAATTAAAGATACAACAGGAAACGCAGTATCGTTTGGTGAAAATGCGGGTACGACAACACAAGGGCAATCTGCTGTTGCTATTGGCATTAATGCCGGATCAAGTACTCAAGGTTTATCCGCAGTCGCAGTAGGTAATGGGGCTGGTAGCATTACACAAGGATCAGATGCTATAAGTATAGGCACAGATGCAGGTGCCCTGAATCAGGGAGTATCTGGTATTGGTTTAGGTGTGCAAGCAGCATTTTCTGACCAACAGTCAGATGCTATTGCTATTGGTAGAAATGCAGGTTATATAAATCAAGGAACGGCTGCTATTGCTATTGGTGTCAATGCAGGTCAAACATTTCAAGCAAATAATTCTATTATTATCAATGCTTCGGGATCTGCATTGAATCAAACTGTAGCAAACACATTTAATGTAGCTCCAGTGAGAAATGATGTTTCAAATGTAGGACAAATATTATTTTATAATACTACGAGCAAAGAAATTACATACGGAAATACTTTGAGTATTTCAGGAAACGCTACCGTTTTAGGTATCAAAACTAACAACTACTACTATGCGAATGGTGCCTCTGTTAGTTTTGCCGGAACATACAGTAACGGTAATGTAGCAAATTATTTGCCTACATTCACTGGTACAGTCGGTGCAACTATATTAACAACTGGTGCTAATACTACAGCAGGTACACTGACTGGAAACTGGACTCTATCGAGCGGATCAAGATTACAAGCTACATACGCTGACTTAGCCGAATATTATGAAGCAGATACTGAATACGAACCCGGTACAGTACTAGCATTTGGTGGAGAAAAGGAAGTTACTATTGCTGAAGACGGAACAACAAGAGTTGCGGGTGTAGTTTCAACTAACCCCGCATATGCAATGAACGCAAACTGTCAAGGTATCGCTGTAGCGATTGCTCTACAAGGTCGTGTACCAACTAGAGTTCGTGGCTCAGTACGCAAGGGCGACATGATGGTTAGTGCAGGCAATGGATTTGCAAGACCATGGAACAACCCACAAATGGGAACAGTTATCGGCAAAGCATTAGAAAACTTTGACGGAATCGAAGGCGTTATTGAAGTCGCAGTCGGAAGATTATAATTAGGAAAACAAAATGGCATCAGTAATTTATACAGCGAATGGTACAAGTCAATTAGCTGCGGCTTCTACTACAGATAAAGTAAGAATATCAACAACAACTTCAGCTATTGCGTTTGCAGTTGGTAATGCAAATGTTACTGCTAACTTAACAGCGTGTGAAATAGTTCCAGCAAATACTGTTTTGAACAGTGTTATCGTTGGGCAAGGTAACTACATAGCATATATCAATGTTGCAGGCACAGCAGGAGCATTCAGTATTACTGGTCTAGGTGCAAATCACCCTGATACAGGCACCGAATAATTATTCTTTTACTCGCCATCCTTTTACCATACGATGCCTCTCGTGGATCATTTTTGGTAAAATGATAAATATATTTACATAGCACAATACGGTGCTTCGTAGTGATAACTCATTAACGGCGGCTAGAACCCGCAACCCATATTAGGAGAAATCAAATGGGACGTCCTCTAAAAATCGCAAAGGCTCAAGCAGTCTTAACAATCACAGATACAACAGCGGCAACAGGTGCTGTTACCGTAACTGAAAGTCTAACAACAACTGGCGTTATAGCAGGTATGCCGTTCGTAGTAGCTAGTACAGTTGGTGGTATATCAGCCGCAACAACATACTATATTTTAACAGTCATTGACGCAAATAACTTTACAGTTTCCGCTACTGACTTAAGTGCAAATACAACACGCACACCGGTTACATTGACTGATACGACTGGTGAATCAGTATTAATGTCAGTTGGTGTAGTTGATGCATACTTCAACAACCCACTAGGTGGTGCAGGTTTCCCTGCAACTAACGCTAACACATACGGTGTAGTTGGTGGTAACACATCAATCGTTGGTTCACAAGTTCTACCACGTGTTGCTATTGGTATCTCTGGTACAGGTAATATTTACTCAAGTGATGCTAGCGCATTAGTATACGGTGCTGGTACAGATTTTGCAAATACAGTTTCTACTGGTTCTGCAATTCAAGCAGTTGCCGCAGATGGTACAACAACTAACTTAGGTTTTGCTAGTGCTACATTTGGTTATGTATCAGTTGCAGTCGCTAACACAGTTGTTTCTGGTAACGTTATTGGTACAACAGGTAATGCACTAACATTGGCAGTTAATCAGCCAGTATCATTCAGTGCTAACTTAGGCACACTAGTTACAGGAACAACATACTTTGTTAATTCAACTCCTAACGCAGCCGCATTTACTGTTTCTGCTTCATTAGGTGGTGCACCAAAAGTTATGACTGCCGCAACAGGAACACCTGATGCATTGCAAGATAGTATCACGTTGGCAGCAAACGCATCAGCAACTATCACTGGTTTAGGTCAGAATTATGTTTATGCAAATGACGAAGCCGGTTTCATTGTACGTCAAAAAGGTAAAACAAAGTATTTGGTAACAGGTGGTACAACTGGTTTAACAGCACAATGTTTTACTGCAAATGTAGCTAATACAGCACTGACACCAAACACAATGAACATCTTGTCTACTGATGCAGCCTCTGCTACAGCATATGTTTCAAGTGTTAATGATTACAACAGTGAAATCTTCCCAACGCAAGTTGCAGCCGGTTCATTATCAGCAGGTACATTGTATACAATTTACTCTAGTGGTACAACAGATTGGTCAGTATGTGGTGCGGCATCTAATATGACAGGCGTTACATTCCTTGCTACAGCCGCAGGTACTGGTACAGGTACTGCTGTTGTTAATAGTGTTAACCCTGATGTTATCGCTACATTCAACACAGCATACGCAGCTAATACATATGACGGTCAGCCTAACCCAATCGTGGTTATTGCTAGTGCTTAATCATGACTTCCAGTAGTACTATTAAAATGCCTGCTCAGACTACTAAAACTGAAATCGCTGTACTTCAAGTTCAATTTAAAAACATTGAACAAGATGTCAGCGAAATCAAGACTAGTCTTAAGGATATGCATGAATGCCTTGATCGTAACGCACATGAAACAAGAGATATGTTGAAAGAAATGCGTGAGGAAGATACTAAGGCTCATAAAGAACTAGGGTCAAAAATTTCTGCTTTAGAGAAGTGGAGATGGATGATGATGGGAGCCGGTATAGTTCTAGGATCACTAGGATTCGACATGATAGCAAAGCTATTAAAATAAAAAAAGCGACCTAGGTCGCTTTTTTTGTGAGTGAATTTAATTTAGATTGTACAACATCAAAGTTCACCGTGTTAAATAAACCTGGATGCAATGGTTTGGGATATTGATTATCACCTACCCATGCATACCCACAATGTTCTTCATTCAATACAGGAGTGAACTCTTTATCAACTTCACAAAAGAATGTATGATATGTGAATGTGTGATTTACAAATTTCTGTATAGGAACTAGTTTAGCTTTCTTTGGGAAGTAACCTATTTCTTCCATGCATTCACGTTCGACACCTTCCATAAGTGTTTCATCATTTTCTACTTTGCCACCTGGAATACCCCAGTTGCCTGGATTCTTGTTGTCTGTTCTCAATAGATAAAGATAGCGTTGTGTTCTTTTGCTATAGAAGAAAACGCCTGCACTAGTGTTGCTCATACTATGATTTATCACAGCATTAGATGACGATAGAATAATCCCCTTGACCATACCAACCTTCATAACTCTTCATCCAAACACCATCGGGTGTGTAACGATACTGGATGCTTGTAGTTAAGTTAGTTACATACTCAACTGTAGTAGACGCTTGGCTGTCAAAACTTACATACCATGAAGCAGAGTCAGCATCATATTCTACAATGTCGTTTGCATTTGCAATTAGGTCACCCCACGCAACAGTTGGGCTACCTGCACTGCCGATTGATTCTACTAATAAATAGCGAACTCCGTTAACAGGTCCGGGTAATCCTGCATTAGGTCCTGCTACTAATGGATTCACTACACTATTAACAGGACTTAATGTATTCTGTGGCAATGTGTCTGTGTCAATATCGTAAATCAACAATCTATCATCAGTTGGATCTGGTACAATAGTACCTACAATGTCAGTATTCATGTAGGGATTCTGTAGCCATATTTGAGATATGCCCGGTCTTAATGTACCATACACATTCAATAAGCTTGTCCAATACAGACTTGTATCAGGTGGTTCAGGGTAATTCAAATCAATATTGCTCACAAAGTTATTATTGTCTGCTGGCAACAACTGAAGTCTATTACCCATTAGTAATACTTTATAACCGTATGGTGTAATCTTCTGACGAGTGCCTAATAATAAATCATCGTTTTGGATATCTTGTAATGCTGTACCTTTGAAAATACTCGCAATAACTTTTTCGATAACACCCATCTTTTTAAGTTTTGCCGCATTGCTTAACCAGATAGGCATGTAGAACTTCCAACTCATTACATCGATGGGGTTTGCAGTACCTTGAGGTATTGTTCTGCTACTAAATGTTAAACCATCTTGATATACAACACTTAAGCTAGTCCAATCAATAAAGTTATCGGTACTTTGAATCTCCATCGATGGGTTAAACAAGGTGCCTAACTGTTCAATCAATTCTAATTTTTGTTGATAGTTCGTAGTCCAGAAGTCTACTGTAATTCGTAATGTGTATGGTACAGGCATTAGTCTTTCAACTGTAAATGCTTGCCCTTGAACACTTTCATATTGCCCTGTTTCAGTGTTGAATGTTCTTTGACGTACATTAATTTTATCTACATATGTAGGATCTTGTGTACGTCTTTGGTCATATTCTAATCCACTGATATAGTATGTAATTAGAGGTGCACTTGGTAAGTTACTTGCACTGTTGTTAGCAATGATTGTACTTGCTTGTCTACTACTGTCTCCGTACATGATGGGTACACGCACAAGAATCTCATTTCCTGCAGGGTCTTTGCCCTTAGTCACTTCCCAGTAACTAAAGATTTTTGCAAACTGAATTAAAAATCTGCGTATCTGATTATCGTAAAAAAATTGTGCCATGTGTTATGCTACCGGTGGTAAGGGATCAGGGGCAATACTCAATATAGTTGATAGTGCTTGTTTCTGCGGAATTACTACTCCCGACGTTGTTACTGTAACGTTGCTGTTATTTATGAAGCTTGCTGTTTGTGACTTGTCATCACCACTGAACGCTGTTTCAGTACGTACATTCTCGCTAATTCTAATCCATAATTGACCATCCCAACGATATAACAATTGCGGCAAGTAATCAATGCGTAAGAAATAATCTCCTACTTGTGGATTCTGTGGGAAGCTAATGCCTGCACCGGTCGGGAATCCATTTGGTGCTTGTCCATCGCCTGACATGTAACTTGTTGTGTAACCAAAGCTTCTTGGACTGCTACGCGCAATGAATTGGAATCTAGGATCACAGTCTGCTCTAAAGTCCATTACCGGTGTTATCTCATCGGTAAATCCGGGTGCTTCTGGATTTTGGTCAGCAGTTGAGTATGTGTTATCAGCAGTACCGTATGGTCCTGTGATGGTCATCATACTATCAATAGTCAATACCATTTCTGCTTGTAATGAACCAGAGCCACCGTCTGTCATTGGCGCTGCAAAACTCATTGCAGACAATAACATTGTCTGATTAGTAGTGCTAGTTGTAGTAATGACATTAGTTGGAACAGGTGCAGATGGAATTCCAGGGAAAGCTACATCTAAAATGTTATCTTTAATGAATGCAATTGTTGCAGCCGGTATGCGTAGATAAGGGCTGTCGTTGACATACTCTGTACTAGTAAAAATTTCTACTATTGGATTAGGTGCACCGGTGCTTGCCGCACTTGTAACCACGTTAACAGGTGGAGCCGGTTGATTGTTTTTACCAGATAGAACACCATTAGAACTGTATTCACCGTATGTCGGCACAATATATAAATTGCTATTATCGTAACCTGATTTAGGTAGCAATCGTTTTGCTTCTTCAAGATTAGCATTATTAATCGCAATATTCCTATTATAGGTACCAAGAATATCTTTAAGATTTTGTTCTTCGGTTAATCTCCAATATGTTGTATTAGGTGGATTGGTGCCTGCCGGAACATCAGCGATAGAAATATAATTCTTATCACCATAACTGATAATATATCCTTCTGGATATGGTTTAGTTTTATCCCATACTCCTAGATAATTATCTTGGTTAATAGGCTCTTGT
>Ga0209599_10000969_pt1 | contig 15222 bp, 19 predicted proteins | sample Shrwel_input2_FT_FD_187534 | JGI IMG/M metagenome (GOLD analysis project Ga0209599, IMG submission 187534) | Subsurface microbial communities from deep shales in Ohio, USA - Utica-3 well 1 S input2 FT (SPAdes) (version 2) ... | reverse complement strand
TCAAAACACGTCAAGCAAATTTGCGTTTTTTTCTAACAAGCGATTAATTTTGCTACACATCCTCAAAATTCAGTGTTTTTAGATTTTACCTAAGTGCGATAAACAACGATGAATCGCACCACAACCAGGCTCAAATTGCTTTACGCCATGCTCTTCTTCCATTCGACACACTTCTTCAACTAAACGCTCAGCCACACCACGACCACGGTTAGAAGGATGCACCACAATATATTCCAAAACTCGGCTTTCACCTTGTCCTGTTACCCAAATTGCACCTATAATTTTGGTGTTAAATTCAGCGGTATAAACTGTGGTATATTGCTGTAGATCTTGTTCAAGTTGCTGCATAGCATCTTGCCCATCGCCAAACTCTGGGCTGGTATCGTAAAGTCGCTCTAGCTGGGTACGAATCCCTAGATTATCTAGAGAACTGTAAGCATGTACGCTAATAGGCATTGATTAACCCTCCTGAGCAAACTATGATGCTGTCACTTTTTCGTCACAGCGAAATATTGGTTTTTAATTCAATCATTTTTGACGTTTTTTGAGGAACGTGTCCATGACGCAACGTATCAGTGAAGTGGTAAGAAATACCAACGAAACAAAAATTCGAGTTCGTCTCAATCTCGATGGTACTGGTCAAGGCACACTCAACACTGGAGTTCCATTTTTAGACCATATGATTGATCAAATCAAGCGCCATGGTCTATTTGATATCGATATTCATTGCGACGGTGATCTAGAAATTGATGATCATCACACCGTTGAAGATTGTGGAATCACCTTAGGGCAAGCTTTTGCGCAAGCTTTGGGTGATAAAAAAGGCTTACGTCGCTATGGTCATTTTTATGCACCACTTGATGAAGCACTTTCTCGTGTTGTAGTAGACCTATCTGGTCGTCCGGGTTTATTTATGGATATTCCATTTACTCGTGCGCGTATCGGAACTTTTGATGTGGACTTGTTTTCGGAGTTTTTCCAAGGTTTCGTCAATCATGCATTAATGACATTGCATATTGACAATCTCAAAGGCAAAAATAGTCATCACCAGATTGAAAGCGTGTTCAAAGCAATGGCACGTGCTTTGCGTATGGCATGTGAAATTGATCCACGTGCAGAAAACAGTATTGCTTCGACCAAAGGTAGTTTGTAATGACCCGTATTGCTTTACTCGATTATGGTATGGGTAATTTGCACTCTGCGGCGAAAGCCTTAGAACACGTTGGTGCTACTGTTGATGTGACGAATGATCCTAAATTAATTGCCAAAGCGGATAAAATTGTTTTCCCAGGTGTGGGTGCCATGCGTGATTGCATGCAAGGTATGCATGAAGCAGGCATTGATGAAGTCGTTCGTCAAGCTGCCTTCAACAAACCTGTTTTAGCGATTTGTGTCGGTATGCAAGCCCTACTACAAAGCTCTGAAGAAAATGGTGGTGTCGATGCTTTGGGAATTTTTGATGGTGTTGTTAAACACTTCCCAGAAATTTCAAATTTGAAAGTACCACACATGGGCTGGAATCAAGTGCATCAACTTGATCCAAGTCATCCAATGTGGAACAACATTGAACAAGATGCGCGTTTCTATTTTGTACATAGTTACTATGTAGAACCAAAAGATGCTGCTATTACTGCGGCAACTTGTGATTATGGCGTGAATTTTTGCACTGCGATTCATAAAGACAATTTGTTTGCAACGCAGTTCCATCCTGAAAAAAGTCATACCGCTGGGTTACAGCTGTTAAAGAACTTTGTGGAATGGAAAATTTAATCACTTGAATGAATTTAATTTCTGAAAATAAAGCCAATTTGAAATTGGCTTTATTTTTATTTATTTCTAATTACTTTTTGCATATCATGCAAACGTTTTGAATAAAAATCAAACAGCACATCGTTTCAAAATTAATTTTAAAAATCAGTGACTACAGGAAAATAATATGTCATCTCATTTTCAAACCAATGATTCAGGTTTTAGTGCAAATGGTCGTTTCGGCAGACTGTCTTACTTAGGCTGGAATATGTTACTTATGGTCTTCGTATTCATTTTAGGTATTATCGCAGCATTTCTAGTCCCTACTTTTAGCAGCTCATCAACAGGCTCATCGTTGTATGTATTCGGTGGACTCTTTATCATTGTTTATATTGCAATGATCTACTTTAGCTTCGTTTTTTCAATTCGTCGTTTGCATGACCGCAATCAAACTGGTTGGTTATCACTTGTAATGCTTGTTCCATTGATCAACTTTTTATTTGTTATTTATTTAAGTTGTGCAAAAGGTGATGAAAACACAAATAATTATGGGTTGCCTCGTATTACTCAAGGTTGGGAAAAGGTTTTAGCTTGGATTTATATTATCGTCTTCCCAATCAGTATTTTAGCAATTGCAGCAACAGCAATTCCTGCATATCAAAGCTATATAGAGAAAAGTCAGCAAATGCAAATTGAACAGCAGCTTAATCAAGCTGAATAAGTTCAAATAAAAGCCAAGTTTCCAAACTTGGCTTTTTCATTTCAATAAAAACGTTTAAGCTCAAACCAAAGTTTTGAGTTTCGTTATAATGGAAATGCCACAGCAAACAACGCTTTTAAGCAAAGAACACATCCGTGCATTACCCACATTTCAAAACTTAGATACTGATAAGATTTTAGTGATTCAAACACCACAACAATACTTATCTATTCAAAATGAACTCTATCAAACACCTATCTTTGGTTTTGATACTGAGTCTAAACCTACATTCAAGGTCGGAGAAAAATCGACTGGGCCACATCTTATTCAGCTTGCAACTCTTGAAAAAGCTTATTTATTTCAAGTTACTCCAGAAATCTTAGTATTTTTAAAGCCTATTTTAGAAAATGAACATCAACTTAAAGTTGGTTTTGGCTTAAAAAATGATCTGAGTAGTTTCCGCCGTAAAGGAATTGAACCCAAATCACTGATTGAACTTTCCAAAAGTTTTTCGAGTTTTGGTTACAACGCTCAAGTCGGTGTACAAACAGCAATTGCCCTGCTCTTCCAACGCTATTTTGTCAAAAGCAAAAAAATCAGCACTTCAAACTGGTCTGTCAAACAGCTCAGTCCTCAACAAATCAATTATGCTGCCGCAGATGCTTATGCCGCATTGTTGATATGCCAACAGCTGTATCATCAGAAAATATTGTCCACTCAAATTCAACAACAAATTGCAAGAATACTTGAAGGTTCAACAGACAAGGCTTAGCGATTGATCAATACTTTGCTAATATGTAGCCAATTTAAACTTTATGATGATGCAAGGAGCGAAAGCATGCTAATCATCCCTGCAATTGACCTGAAAGATGGCAAATGTGTCCGTTTAAAACAAGGTCGTATGGAAGACGATACCGTTTTCTCTGATGATCCAGTGGCAACTGCTCAACATTGGGTTGATGAAGGCGCACGTCGTTTACATTTAGTTGATTTGAATGGTGCTTTCGCAGGTACACCAATTCATAAACCCGTGGTTGAAGCAATTGCTCGCGCGCAACCAGAGCTTCCAATCCAAATTGGCGGCGGTATCCGTTCGCTTGAAACCATTGAACATTATTTAGAAGCAGGCGTATCTTTTGTTATTATCGGCACCAAAGCCGTACAAGAACCTGAATTTGTTGAAGAAGCATGTAAGCGTTTTGCAGGTCACATCATTGTCGGTATCGATGCCATCAATGGCATGGTTGCAACTGATGGTTGGGCCAATGTCACTGACGTTAAAGCAACTGATCTTGCTAAACGGTTTGCTGATGCAGGTGTATCTAGCATTGTATACACTGATATTGCACGTGATGGCATGATGCAAGGTGTCAATGTTGAACAAACTGTTCAGTTAGCACAATACTCTGGCTTGCCTGTGATCGCATCTGGTGGTGTGACCAACCTTGATGATGTTCGTAACTTAAAAGGTCAAAAAGGCATTTTAGGTGCAATTACTGGTCGTGCAATTTATGAAGGCACATTGAGCCTTCGCGAAGCACAACTATTGTTAGATGAACAATCACTTTAATCATTCGCAGCTCTAGCGATTTAAATAATGGCTAGAGCTTTTTTAGCTTAAATGTTATCCTTACCTCGATTTTCCTATCGACTCTCAATTTTATAATGACACTTACGCCACCCTAGTTTTTACAGTCCCCTCGTGTAAATAACTCATCACTGTCTAGTGATGTGGTGTAGTCGTGTGTTTTTATATATCACATCACTAGCCTTTAAAATTTTTTTCAAAAAATAGGCTATTTCTATGTTTTCCAATATACGAGAACAATGGTTCTCTAACATCCGGGCCGATGTATTGGCTGGTCTCGTGGTGGGATTGGCGCTGATTCCCGAAGCAATTGCATTTTCAATTATCGCGGGAGTTGACCCTAAAGTCGGTTTATATGCTTCATTTTGTATTGCAGTCGTTATTTCATTTGTTGGCGGTCGTCCTGCAATGATTTCAGCAGCGACGGGTGCAATGGCGCTGCTTATGGTCACCTTAGTAAAAGAGCATGGTTTGGAATACCTACTAGCTGCGACTATCCTGACAGGCATACTTCAAATTCTAGCAGGTTATCTAAAACTCGCAAAACTCATGCGCTTTGTCTCAAAATCTGTGGTGATCGGCTTTGTTAATGCGCTCGCTATCCTCATTTTTATGGCGCAATTGCCTGAATTGGTTCATGTGACATGGCATGTGTATGCACTGGTTGGATTAGGCTTGGCAATCATCTATTTATTTCCACTCCTGCCTAAAATTGGAAAAATCCTGCCGTCTCCCTTGGTCTGTATCATCGTTATTAGCCTGATCGCGGTAGGTTTAGGTATTGATATTCGTACCGTAGGCGACATGGGTGCATTACCAGATACATTGCCTGTATTTTTACTGCCTGATATTCCTTTAAATCTTGAAACCTTAACAATAATCTTACCTTATTCAATTGCATTAGCGGCAGTCGGCCTACTTGAGTCAATGATGACAGCCACCATTATTGATGAAATGACGGATACGCCAAGTGATAAATTCCAAGAATGCAAAGGTCAAGGCATTGCCAATATCGCATCTGGTTTCATGGGCGGCATGGCGGGCTGCGCCATGATTGGTCAGTCAATGATTAATGTGAAATCTGGTGGTCTGACTCGTTTATCAACTTTTTCAGCAGGCGTATTTTTGCTGATTTTAGTTGTCTTTATTAGTGACTGGTTAAAAGTCATCCCTATGGCGGCTTTGGTTGCTGTGATGATTATGGTTTCGATTAGCACCTTTGAATGGAAATCCTTGACCAACTTTAAAGCCAATCCCAAAACGAGCAATGTGGTTATGCTTGCCACTGTTATTGTCGTGGTTGCAACCCATAACTTGGCACTTGGAGTACTCACAGGTGTATTACTTTCTGCTTTATTCCTCGCTAATAAATTAGAGAACGACATTCGTGTTGAAAGCTATTTTGAAAATAACGCCCGTGTTTATGATCTGAAAGGACAAATCTTTTTTAGTTCATCAGAAAAATTCATGCAAGGTTTTAATTTTCAAGAATCTGTGTCCGAAGTGATCATTGATTTAACTCATTCACATATTTGGGATGTGACTTCGGTAGCAATGCTCGATTCTGTCGTGAATAAATTTCAAAGAAATGGGATCAACGTCACTGTACGTGGGTTGAATGAAGCCAGTTCAATCATGATTGATAAATATGGAACGCATAGTAAACATCAGTTTGATGCGATTTAGTTCAATAGACTGAAAGAATTAAGCAGATAAAAGAGCCAGACATTAATGTTTGGCTCTTTTGACATCAATAAATCACATTACGAATAAAACGAAGTATGCCTGTACCTTGATTGCTATAGCGATAAGCTGAAGAACTATCAAATAAAAATGATGTACCCGCTACAACCAAATGTGTTCCAGAAATTAATTCAAGACTGAGTTCACCTTCAATCACATAGATCAATTCCTGCCATCCTTGTTGATCAGGCTCAGCAACATAAGTCTCTCCACTAGCCAATGACCATGTCCATAATTCGACTTGGCTACGTGCAACTAAGGATGCATGTAAAGTCGCTTGGCTTTCAATATGATCCCCCTGCCATGCCAAAGTCCTTACGATGGCAGAATCTGCAAGCTCTGGTACAGTGACAAGCTGCTTAAAATTCACACTCAAAGCATGGGCAATTGCATCAAGTTTGGTCAGACTAATATTCACCATCCCTGTTTCTAAAGACGCGATGGTTCGTCGACTCACGCCAGCCCGTTCTGCAAGCTCTTGCTGACTCAATTGGTGTTGGTTTCGATAAAATCGAATATTCTGCCCTACGTATTGCAGCACCGCATCAGGTTGATTCATGCAGCTTCACTCTCTTTTGGTAGTGCGCAATATATTGCACAAACGCATAAATTAATGCAACATGTGCAGTATATTGCACTCTAATTTGGAATTTGGTTTTGACAGCGTTCTCTCAATCGCCTAGAGCAGCACAATTTGCATTGATTTTTATTACCATGATTTGGGGCGGAACTTTTTTGGCAGTTCAATATGCACTTAATTTTAGTAGTCCGATGTTCTTTGTCGGTTGCCGTTTTGCCGTCGCAGCTTTGGCAATTTTTTTAATCTCAATTCAATCTATTCGTGGATTAACTTTAAAAGAAGTCATGGCAGGGACAGGAATCGGTGTAGTGATAGCGATTGGTTATGGAACTCAAACGATTGCTTTACAAAGCATTCTGAGCAGTGAATCTGCATTTCTGACCGCCCTTTATGTTCCTCTCGTCCCGATTTTAATGTGGGTTATTTTTCAGAAGCGCCCTTCTTTAATGACATGGATCGGCACAACACTGGCTTTTATTGGTTTAGTTCTTCTGACTGGCAATGGTATTTCCACAATCAGTTTAAGTTACGGACAAACGCTGACGCTAATTTGTGCTTTTGTGATCGCGCTAGAGATTATTTTAATTGGCTACTTTGCAGGAAAAGTGAATTTAAGACGAGTTACGGTTATTCAATTAGCCGTTGCTTCTTTATTATCATTTTGCAGTATGCCCTTAGTTGGTGAACATTCGATACCCTCATCTTCATGGCAATTACTTGTTGTTGCGCTTGGTTTAGGTCTGGCGAGCGCACTGATTCAATTTGTGATGAATTGGGCACAGAGAATGGTCGATCCGACCCGAGCAGCAATTATTTATGCAGGCGAACCTGTTTGGGCGGGTGTATTTGGACGCATTGCAGGTGAACGATTGCCTTTATTAGCTTTATTGGGTGGATGTCTTGTTGTGCTTGGCGTTTTAGTGAGTGAGCTGAAACTAAAAATACTCAACTACTCACAAAAGAATAAAGATGCTTAAATTAATCTTTTTTTATTGAAGGCTCTTTCTTCTTCAATAATATTTGTGTTTGATAATACTCAACTTTTGGCATTGGGTCATAGAATGGATGTAACAATGCTTTCCATTCTTGATAAGCCTCCGACTTTCTAAAGCCTTCTGTATGATCTTCGATACAATCCCAAAATATCATCAGGATATAGCGATGATCATCTTGAACATTTTTGATCAGTTGAACGGCATTTAACCCTGCCATCGGGTAAATAATTGATTTGGCTTTTTGAAATGCTTCTTCAAACGCATGATTTCGATTAGGTTTAATATTTAAATGCACATGCTCAATAATCATGAATTAACCTATTTAAATCAATTGTAGATATTTTATATTTTTAAATATAAATCAAATAATTATTTAATAAAATCAAATGACTTTAAAATTTTATTTAGAAAGCAGATGAGGTGTTCATCTGCTTTCTGGTCGTCTTATTGATACATGGGTTTATTGTCATTGAGAGCAATCAAACCACGAATTGCACGATAAACAATCCAAATCCATGCAATAAAGATGACTGCAACACAGAAAACTGTTCCTGATAATGCAACACCTGCAAAGGCATTCGGATTATCTCCAGTAAAGAACAAAAAGAAAAATGGAATAAAGGCAATAATATTCCAAGCGAGATACCACCAAAAGGTACGAATTTGCCAAGTAAAATGACTTTCAAAAATCGAGCCTTGTACATCACTGCGTTTTACATAGTTGATGATTAACGCAATGATTGCCAATAGACCACCGGAAAAAATCGCAATGATATAAAGCACATATAGTATCAAAGTCAAAGTACGATTTGGATCTTGATCAACGGAATAATTCATTTTTATTTAATCTCCAGAAACAAACTCCCTCAATCAATAAAACACATTGAGCGGAGAAATTAACCAACATATCAATAATATATGGAAGACTATGGTACAGAAATAAATCTTACGAAACGGTTGTTTTTGTGTTTTATGTCGCAGTTTTTGCTGGGCAAGCCAACCACCGCACCATCCACCCAAAGAATCTACAATATGCAAAGTCTGCTCTGGAATGCGTCGATTTCCCAATTGTGCTGCCTCTTTATCTTGAGCATACAGCCAATAACTCAGAACATTCATTAAACTCACAAATAACAATGTATAAGGAGGTAATAGCTTGCTAAAACCAGCAATCAGCATAAAAACTGCATAAATCGCAATCCCAATTTTCATTGCAGACCAGCTTTTGGCTTGCTTGGGAGTTGCTGGTTTCGGTTTATGCTCGATGACTTGGGATGCTTTTAAATAGGTTGCTTGCTGCGCACGATAACGCCCGCGCTCATCCAAAATGACCAAATACTCCAAAGCACAACCGACGATAGGACGAGGTCCCGTGCGAGCAAAGTCTTTGATATGGATAAAAACACGCTCCTTATACATATCATTTGGTTGAATAAAGCCATAACCTTTATCATCAAACCATTCTACTAAACGACCTTGATCTCGCATCTCTTTTCCTTAAGCTGTGATTCGTTGTAAACGATCTTGTAGCATCATTCGCATTTCTAACGGATCTTTCTGTGAAATATCCTCACCAGTGCGATCTTGTTCTACATTTTTCTGAGCGACTTGCAAACGCATACTCCAAAAGCGACACGTAGCCATCGCCAAGAAGATATTTAAACAAGCCAATTCATCATCTGTGAGCTGACGAATATTTTGGTAAGCAGCAAGAAAAGCATTGGCTTTGGCTTGATCTAAATGGGCTTGTGGATAAGCGGTACAAAAGTCATTGATACTAATCGCAATATCAAACAAAAATTCATCTTGATTTAACTCGTAAAAATCAAGAATACCTTGTAATTGATCGCCCTCAAACAGCGTATTGTCTCTAAATAAATCAGAATGAATAAAGCCCGTTGGACGATTTGGATGCTGTTGTGTAATGTGTGCAAACTGTTGAAACACTTGATCTAATAAAGATTGATCATCTTCATTCATGTTTGGTCTTAGTTGCTCTGCTACATCTGACCAGTACTGATGATTGCGATTAAAATCACGCTCTAAAGAAAAATCATTTAAAGCCAAATGCATTTTTGCTTGTGCTTGAGCAATCGCTTGTATTTGTACTAATGTTGCCTCTTCAGGATGCTCACCCATTAACCGAGGTGCAATTTGTGCTGGTTTATCAGCTATTGTATGAATTGCCTGACCATGATGCTTTAGCGGCACTGCCACAGGTACATCTGCGTCACCCAAGCAATCCAGCACAGGTACCAATTCACCTGCCCCTTCCGCATCTAACTCTTCAAACACCGTTAATACATATTGTTTCTGTGATTGATCCACCAAAAAATAGTTGGTGTTTTGGATACCGCCTTGGATTGGAATTAGATCAATCACTGCTAAACCATAAGGCTCAGCAAAGGCTTGAACTTCTTCTAAACTCAACGGGGTATAAACCGACATGGAAAACCTGCAAAAAATAGCTGTGAAGTTTGATAGAATACCTGTTCCCTCCATGAAGGTGTAGCACCCCTTTCTTTATTGGCGATTTTTTGGAATATTTTATGCTCGCAAAACGTATTATCCCTTGCTTAGATGTTGATAATGGTCGAGTCGTCAAAGGCGTTCAATTCCTTGATATTCGTGACGCAGGTGACCCAGTAGAAGTTGCCCGTCGTTATAACGAACAAGGTGCCGATGAAATTACCTTTTTAGATATTACTGCTACCCATCATGGACGTGACACTACTTACCGTACTGTTGAGCGTATGGCAGAAAGCGTTTTCGTTCCTCTCACCGTGGGTGGTGGTGTGCGTAAAGTTGAAGATATTCGTTTATTATTGAATGCAGGCGCAGACAAAGTCAGTATCAACTCAGCAGCAGTATTTACCCCCGAGTTTGTTCAGGAAGCGTCTCAACGTTTTGGCGCACAATGTATCGTGGTTGCAATCGATGCGAAAAAAACTGGCGAAAACAAGTGGGAAATTTTCACGCACGGCGGTCGTAAACCTACAGGTATCGATGCAATTGAATGGGCGGTGAAAATGGCCAATTTCGGCGCAGGTGAACTGTTGATTACCAGTATGGATGCCGATGGAACCAAAGCAGGTTATGACATTGCCTTGATGCGTCAGATCAATGACCGTGTAAATATCCCGACCATTGCTTCAGGTGGCGTTGGTAATTTACAACATTTAGCCGATGGTATTTTAAAAGGCGGTGCAGATGCTGTACTTGCCGCTTCTATTTTCCACTTTGGTCAACATAGCATTCCAGAAGCTAAACAGTATCTTGCTGCACAAGGCATTGAAATGCGTTTGTAAGCCCTGTCATAGGCGTAGCTGGGTTTTCGGTTACGCCTTAATTTTTTAAAAGAATAAAAATATGTATGATACTTTACTCTGGACTGTTATTTTGACTTTTGCAAGTTGCATGTTTTTTCTGTTTTCAATATTCACTAAAATCTAAAGATAGTGATGAACGTCACCTGCTCACAGGTTTAAGCCTGCAAAACGAGTAGGCAAAAAAATACCTTGCCTAAGCAAGGTATGGAAAAATGCGTTTATTCAACGCTAGAGGGTAAAAGAAAATATAGCTATCTTGAATAAATTCCGAGCACTTTCAATGCCTGAGCTAAGATAACGGGATAGCACATAAAAATATTGACATTAAAAACAGATTTTATTGACAATTCACGACATGGACGACTGAAGTATTGTCGTGATTCGTCAAAATTTTGGTGCTTTATTGTCACACTTCGCATTTTTCACTAAGCAACTGATTCTTGTTGCTCCGCATCGGCTACAGGTGGTGTCACTAACTTTGGTTTTTGCTCAACCCACTTCGCAGGGAAAACCGATTCAATCGCTTGAGTCAGCGCTTTGGAAAGTGGCGCAGGTAGAGGTAAACCGAGTGGATTGGCTTCTTTTAAATCAGCAGATGAAACCACGCGTGTGCCCATGACATAATCAAACCATGGTCGCGTTACACACCAATTCGCATCTTGATTTGAGTTCATGTGATGATCATAATGCCAGGGAATACGTTTTTTTGCCCATTCTGGCTCTAAATGAGAACGGCGATGCACATAATAATAATTACCTGCACTATAAACTACTGCCAATGCCATGCCTTTGGAGAATGGATAGGCTGCCGCACTCAACACGGTTGCAACCACAGCCAATGACATAATTTCATTACGTGTACGCCAACTGTCTAGACCTTCCACATAACAATCATCAGAAAAGTCTTGTTTACGGACTTCACGATGATGTGCCCAATGCGATTCCATCTGTTTTGGCGTTGGACTGAAACGTGGCTTGCCTTTACGGTGTACCCCATGCAATAGATATTTATGAGCAAACCATTCATATGCATTTACAACTGCCAAACCTGCAACAAAACCCTTCAACATGGTTTTCTCCAAATGTTTCCTTATTTTTTTAAAGATATAAATTTTTGTAGGCGAAGTATTGACGATACGATATATTTATATTGACAAAACACGACAGAATAAGGAGTAGACAGGATGTCCCAACTCAAGAACTATACAGGCTCTGTTTATGGCGGATTAGGGCATTTATTAAAGGCTTATTGCGAAACAAAAAATATTGAAATTCCTGAGCAATTACAACAAGTCCAAAATCTTGAACGTTTTGATTACGTCATTTGGCGTGACTTACTTGAAGATCTTAATCGTTTAAATCCCAAGACAGGTTTAGGCTTAGAAATTGCAGAGCACGTACAACCTAAACATTTAGGAATTATTGCTTATCTCGCACTGTCATGTGAAAACTTGGGCGAAGCATTGGCGCGTTATCATGATTTTCATCGCTTAATTTATGATGGTAGCCCTCTCGTCGTTGAATTTAACCCACCCTACGCATCAATCCGCTGGGAAGCTCCAGAACCCAACCCAACCCAATTAACAGATGAAATTGCAATTGCGCTGATGGTGCAATTCCATAAGTTATTTCTGTCAGGTGAAGATCTCAATCTACACGAAGTGCATTTTGTGAATACCGCACCGAAAAACATTATGGTTTATGAGCAGTATTTCCGTTGTAAAGTCCGTTTTGATCAGCCTAAAACTCAGCTACTTCTACCTGTTACCGAAGCCTTTAAGCCACTTCGAACAGGCGATCACACTTTACAGCAACTGCTTTTACAGCAGGCACAGGCACTTCTGGACAAGCTACCCAACTCGACCCAACTCGACCAACGCTTGCAGCACGCCATTTTGACAGGCCTGCAAAAGAACCAATACCAGATCGACTTTATTGCGAGGAAACTGGGAGTTTCGGTTCGGCAGTTACAACGCCACCTGCAACAGCAAAATGCCACTTTTCAGGAACGGGTACAGGAAGTTCGCTTTATGCTGGCAACTGAATATCTAAAAGACCCACACCTGAGTTTACAGGAGATTGCCCTGCTGCTTTGCTATTCAGAACAAAGTGCTTTTCAGCGCGCATTTAAGCTTTGGACTGGTTTAACCCCACAACAGTGGCGGAAGAACAATACCATTTATAGTTCTTAATAAAACTAAAGTCAAACTTACTGTTTCACAACTGTTGATTATTTTTACAGCATTTATACAAGATCATAGATCCTGTGTGAACTAATTCACATTTTCTTCACAGGTCATCAGAAAATCCATAATAAATTTTTTGGATATTTTTTAATTTTTTATAAATCTTTTGGTGATAAAAATGAATAAATATTTAGCAGAGTTTCTAGGTACCTTTTGGCTTGTCTTTGGTGGTTGTGGCAGTGCAGTGCTTGCCGCTGCTTTTCCAGAACTTGGGATTGGTTTCTTAGGTGTTGCATTTGCATTTGGTTTAACCGTACTAACGGGTGCCTACGCATTCGGTCATATTTCTGGCGCACATTTCAACCCCGCAGTCAGTGTAGGCTTATGGGTAGGTGGTCGTTTAGAAGCAAAAGATTTAGCCCCATATATTATTTCTCAAGTGGTCGGTGCAACTTTTGCGGCATTTGTTCTCTATATTATTGTACAGGGTCAAGCAGGATTTACAGGAACAGGAGGTTTTGCTACGAATGGTTATGGTGAGCTTTCGCCCAATCATTTTTCCATCGCTTCTGCATTTTTAATTGAAGTTGTACTCACAGCCATATTCTTGATAATTATCTTATTATCAACGCATAGAAATGCACCTGCTGGTTTTGCTCCGATTGCTATTGGTTTAACACTCACTGTTATTCACTTAATCAGTATTCCTGTTACCAATACCTCAGTAAACCCTGCGCGTAGTACTGGTGTTGCCTTTTTTGCAGAGACCGCAGCACTTAGCCAATTATGGCTATTTTGGGTTGCACCGATTTTAGGGGCTGTCATTGGTGCGATTATTTATAAAGTCGTCGCAACTGAAAAAGACTAAACGTTCAGAATAAAAAAACAGCCTTCTATGGGCTGTTTTTTATGAGTTATAGAAATGGATTCTCAATTTCCTGCTCGGGCTTTCGTTCGATCTGTGCAGGCAACTCTTCTTTTTCTAAAGCAATCACTACTTCATTGATAAATTGCTGTAACGCTTTTGCTGTTTTCAAACCTGCTTGATCTTTAGTGATTTGTAAATTGCCATATAAACTCACACAATCAAGCTGATTTTCCAACGTCAAATCATATATTGCTGAGGACTCATTGCCATTTTCAAAAGGTTTAAACATTCTTTCCTCTGATTGTTCTTGTATTCATCACAACATGAGCCAAACATGATTACTTTGCAAGGTACTCTACATTATCTCAACATTTGTAAAAAATACTGAACCAAAGCATCAACTAATTGCTTAATTAAAGCCTGCTTAGTTTCTTCATCAATTTGTGGAAATTTGCTTTCTGTTGGCTGTGATTGTCCTGAACTAAATTGTTTTTGTTGCGTTTGAATCTCTTCATTTGTGGCTTCTTCAGCACACTGACTCTGACCATCCCAATACGAATAGCTAATATCTTTATTTACTTTCACATGTTGTGCGGATAATGGTAGATGATAGATATTACGCTTCTGTTGTTCAGTGAGTTGTGGGAACAAGTTAATTCCTAACTTTTCCTCTAAATAACACACACTGACGACTTTAACTTGCTGCGAATTATCATTCGGGGCGTAATAAGCGCCAATAATGCCCTGCTTAGGGAGATAAACTGCTTTGTAGACGGCTGTTGGAACAATCACGCCACTGCCAATCGTTTTTAATCTTTTACCTTCAAAAATAGGACCCGTTAGCACATAAGCATCTTTATGATGTTTCGTCACCACTGCTCGAACAGCTTCTTCTAATTTACGCCATACTTCCTGATTATTTTTAGGGGCTTGTGGCACCATATTAGCGAGAGAAAAACTATCATATTGCGCTGCGGTATTGTTCATATCACCATTCGGTGCCATATGTTATATCCGGATTTAATCTATACTCATACAAAACACTCAATTTAATTTAAATTATATAAACTATAAATTAAGTAATAGATGTCCTTCTAAATTAAGAAGAATTCTTATTTGATTAATATTTCTACCTTAACATTCATGCATAATTCGTGAATGAGAACATCTATTCAAAATAGCTTTCCAGAACAATGTTTAAGAAGTATATACGCAACTCAGTTTAAGAAGATGCAGACTTAAGCCTAGGAACAGATTACAGATATACTGAGATCATTGACAAAATTCAAAAAATCTTAAATACTAAAAAATATAAATCTCTGAATGTGATATACGCTGAACTATCAGGAGACTTTCCCTTGGGAGATTCTAGGCAGCCAACTTATAAAAGTCTTCGGCCATTTGATTTGGTGTCTTAAAACCCAAACCCTTTTAAATTCTTCGATGATTATAAAATAATTCAATGTATTTTATAATATCTGCTT
>Ga0209599_10000968_pt1 | contig 15239 bp, 13 predicted proteins | sample Shrwel_input2_FT_FD_187534 | JGI IMG/M metagenome (GOLD analysis project Ga0209599, IMG submission 187534) | Subsurface microbial communities from deep shales in Ohio, USA - Utica-3 well 1 S input2 FT (SPAdes) (version 2) ... | reverse complement strand
CCATCGATTGGGACCGCGAGCTCTCCACGACCGACGAGAACTACTTCCGCTGGACGCAGTGGATCTTCCTCAAGCTCTTCCGCCACGGCCTCGCCTACGTCTCCGAGAAGCCCGTCTGGTTCTGCCCCGCCCTCGGCACCGTCCTCGCCAACGAGGAAGTCCTGAACACCCCCGAAGGCCCGCGTTCCGATCGTGGCAACCACCCGGTCGAACGCCGCCCGATCCGCCAGTGGGTCCTGCGCATCACCGCTTACGCCGACAAGCTCATCGAAGGCCTCGATCACGTCGACTGGCCCGATTCCACCAAGCGCCTCCAGAAGAACTGGATCGGCAAGTCCGAGGGCGCCGAAGTCACCTTCCAGCTCGACGGCCATGCCGACACGCTGACCGTCTTTACGACCCGCCCGGACACCCTTTACGGCGCGACCTACATGGTCATCGCGCCCGAGCACCCGCTCATCGGCAAGCTCACCACCGCCGCTCAGAAGGACGCAGTCGAAAGCTACGTCGCCGCGGTCCGCAACAAGACCGACCTCGAGCGCACCGACCTCGCCGCCAAGAAGAAGACCGGCGTGTTCACCGGCGCTTACGCCATCAATCCCGTCAACGGCGCCAAGATTCCGGTCTGGACCGCGGACTACGTGCTCATCACCTACGGCACCGGTGCGATCATGGCCGTGCCCGCGCACGACGAACGCGACTGGGAATTCGCCAAGGAATTCAAGCTGCCGATCATCCAGGTCGTCGGCTCCAAGGAAGCCGTCGACGTCAACGAGAAGCCTTGGACCGAAGACGGCCCGATGGTGAACTCCGGTCCGTTCGACGGCCTCTCCGCCGGCGAGACCAAGAAGAAGATCACCGCCGACCTCGCCGCCAAGGGCCAGGGCAAGCTCGCCGTGAACTTCAAGCTGCGCGACTGGCTCTTCTCGCGTCAGCGCTACTGGGGCGAGCCCTTCCCGCTGCTCTGGGTCTCCCGCGAAGACTACGCCAAGATCCCGGCCGACTCCGAAGTGCGCGAGTTCCTCCCGAAGGAGCCCGTCACCTGCCAGCTCAACGGCGTCGAAGTCTGCGCCGTACCGCTGACTTCCAAGCAGCTCCCGCTCACCCTGCCTCAGGTCAAGTCGTACCAGCCCTCCCCGACCGGCGATTCCCCGCTCTCGAAGGAACCCGAGTGGACCGAAGTCTGGTATGACGTCGCCTCTGGCGCCACCGTCTCGCAGTCCCTGCCGCAGCCCGGCCCGCTCTGGATTAAGGCCTCACGCGAAACGAATACCATGCCCCAGTGGGCAGGCTCCTGTTGGTATTACCTGCGCTACATCGACCCCAAGAACGCCGAGGCCCTCGCCTCCAAGGCGGACCTGGAATACTGGGGTTGCCCCGACTTCTACATCGGCGGCGCCGAGCACGCGGTGCTCCACCTGCTCTACGCACGCTTCTGGCATCGCTTCCTCTACGAGATCGGCGTCCTGCCGACGGCTGAGCCGTTCAAGAAGCTCTTCCACCAGGGACTCATCATGGGCGAGGACGGCGAGAAGATGTCCAAGAGCCGCGGCAACGTCGTGAACCCCGACTCCATCGTCAAGGACCACGGCGCCGACGCCCTGCGCATGTACCTGATGTTCCTCGGACCGCTCGAAGCCTCCAAGCCCTGGAACTCCGACGGCATCATCGGTATCACCCGCTTCCTCAAGCGCCTGTGGCGTCTGGCGGTCGACGAGAACACCGGCAAGGTCTCCCCGAAGATCAGCGCCGACGGCGCCGAATCCGAGGACCTTGTCCGCGAACTCCACCGCACCATCCAGAAGGTCGAGAAGGACATCGAGACCCTGCAGTTCAACACCGCCATCTCGCAGATGATGATCCTCATGAACGTCGCCGAGAAGTCGCCCGCCCTGCGCCGCGCGACCGTCGAAGACTTCGTACGCCTCGCCGCCCCGTTCGCCCCGCACGTGTGCGAAGAGATCTGGCAGCGTCTCGGTCATAAGGAAAATGTCACCGCCGCCGGCTGGCCGAAGCTCGACGCCTCCAAGCTCATCGAGACGACCGTCGAGGTCATCTTCCAGGTCAACGGTAAGGTCCGCGCCACCGCCAAGGTCGCCAAGGACATCTCCAAGGACGCCCTGCTCGCCCTCGCCAAGGCCAACGCCGACGTGATCAAGTTCACCGATGGCAAGCCCGTCGTGAAGGAGATCGTCGTGCCGGGCAAGCTGGTGAACATCGTCGTCGCGGGTTAAACTCCGCACACGCCTCCAATAAAAAGGGCCCCGTCACGGGGCCCTTTTCTTTTACCGATTCGGTGAGGCTCAGACCTCGGCCATCTCGAGCTTCGGCACGAGAATATGGTGGATGGCGAAGGCCACCACGTAAGCGAAAGCGCAGAAACTGAATAGGATAGCGTAGCCGCCGGTCGGATTGGCATCCAGCACCATGCCGGCGACGATGGGGAAGACCATGCCACCGAGAGAACCAGCGAAACCTCCCAGACCAGAGACCGAGGCTACCGCCTTCTTGGGGAAGGTGTCGGAGACGGTGGCGTAGATGCTGGCCGACCAGGCCTGGTGGGCCGAGGCCGCGAAGGCGATGAGGAAGACGGCCTCCCACATGCCGAGACCACGGACGAAGAAGATCGGCAGCGAGCAGAGGGCGAAGATCAGCATCGAGACCTTACGGACCTTGACGATGTCATGGCCGATCTCAGCGAAACGCTTCACCAGCCAACCGGCGAAGATGCTGAGCACGGTCACGATGGTGTAGAGCACCACCAGGGGCTGACTGAACATCCAGGCGAAGAAAGGCAGCAGGCAGATGACCACCGGAGCGAGCAGCGCCTTGCCGAGGTTGGCGAGATTGACGCCAGACTTCACGAAACCGAGGGTCGCCCAGATCACGATAAAGGCCAGGGCGGCGTAAACGGAATACTGCACGGCGGCGGCCTGGACGGTGATCCATTCCGATACGCTGAGCGGGTTGAGCAATCCCGGCACGGCGCCCAGATGCTTCAGGTCGAGGTGTTGCTCCTTCTTGAAGTAGTCCGGCAGCCAGATCAGGTAGAACCACCACACCGGGTCGGTCAGGATCTTGCAGACCATGTAAGCCCAGGCTTGGCGCGTCTTGAACAAGCTGCGCCAGGCAACCTTCTCCTCTTCGCCACCCGCGTCATCATCCTGCCGGGGAGGATTACGGAAGAGCGGCAACCAGAAGAAGACCCAGATGATACCGACCACGCCGGCGATGACGAAAGTCGAACGCCAGCCCCACGCCGCCGCGACCGGCAGCACGACCAAGGGAGCGATGACCGAGCCGATGTTGGAGCCCGAGTTGAAGAGGGCGTTCGCAAAGGCGCGCTCGGCGCGAGGGAACCACTGGGCCACGGTCTTGATCGCCGCGGGGAAGTTACCGCCTTCACCCAGGCCGAGGAACACCCGGGCCACGCCGAAACCCGTCACCGATCCGACCGCGGCATGACCAGCGGCCGCAATCGACCAGAAAACGATGGAGACCGTGTAGCCGATCTTGGTGCCGAAACGGTCGATGAACCAACCGAACCCCAGGAGACCGAGCGCATAGGCGAACTGAAAGGCCGAATTGACATAACCATACTGGGTATTCGTCCAGCCCAGCTCCTTGTCCAAATACTCCGGCTTGATCAGGGAGAGGATCGAACGGTCGATATAATTAATCGTCGTCGCGAAGAAAAGCAGGGCCAGAATGACCCATCGGTGCGAGGAGGCTCCGTTGTTTGAGGCGGCGTTCGACATAAAATTGGGGTGGGGCTACCAAATGCCGTTTTCGAGGTAAGTCCACCCCAGAAGTCCTGTTGACGGAAACCCGCCGCAAAGCCACCTTGGGCTCGAATATTCCCATGACGAAGCCTCGCATCCTCCTCACGACCACCTCCTTCCAGGACACCCCCGGCGAACACCATAAGATGCTCGCCGAAACGGGCTGGGAAGTGGTCACCGCGCGCGGTCCGCTCAACGAAGCAGACACGCTCGCGCTGATGGGTGAGTTCGACGGCTACATCTGCGGCGACGACATGATCACCGCCGCGGTGGTCGAGAAAGCCCTTCCCCGCCTCAAGGTCGTCTCGAAATACGGCATCGGCGTCGACAAGATCGACGTGAAGACCCTCACGGCCAAAGGCATCCCCCTGCTCTTCACCCCCGGCGTCAACCACACGACCGTCGCCGAGCACACGTTCCTCCTGCTGCTCGCCATGGAGAAGAACTTCTACTTCCACACTGACTCCACCCGCTCCGGCGGCTGGAAACGCAAGACGGGCCATGAGCTGCTCGATAAGACGATCGGCATCATCGGCATGGGCCGCATCGGCAAGGAAGTCGCCATCCGCGCCCGCGCCTTCGGCATGAAGGTCGTCGGCTTCGACCTCTACTGGGACGACAAGTTCGCCGCCCAATACGACGTGAAGCGTGCCGCCACGATGGACGAGGTCTTCGGCGTCTCCGACTACCTCTCGCTGCACACCAACCTGACGCCCGAGACGCGCGACCTGATCCGCGCCGAGAACATCGCCAAGATGAAGAAGGGCGTGCTCATCCTGAACTGCGCCCGCGGCGAGATCGTCCACACCGACGACATCGCGGCCGCGCTGAAGTCAGGCCAGGTCGGCGGCTACGGCACCGACGTGCTCGACGAAGAACCGCCGCGCGCCGACCACCCGCTCACCAAGCTCCCGAACTGCGTCGTCACGCCGCACATCGGTTCCCGTACCGCAGAGAGCGTCCAGCGCCAGGCCGTCGCCGCGGTCACGAACCTCATCCGCGCGATGCACGGCGAAAAGCCGCTGGCCCAGATCAACCCCGAAGTCCCGGTGAAGAAGGTCGTCTAATCTCCCCGCCAAAACCTTACCCATGAGCGAAGTCTTCCACGTCGTCCCCCGCGCCGCCCACGAGGCGCTCGTCACCGCTGCCTATGTGAAGCGCGGCTTCGGCGCCAAGGAATCGGCGCAGGCCGCCCAGATGGCCAGCATGGCCACGCACCACGGCATCCGCACGCACAACGCGCTGAAAGCCCTCCACCTCGACGAACTCTTCGGCTCGGGCGCCAAAGTCCCGGGCTGCACGCCCAACGCCAACGTCACCAAGAAGGCCACGCGCTTCGAGGCCGCGGAAGTCTGGGATGCCCACCAGAAGCTCGGCCAGGCGGTCGCCGTCGACGCCATCGAGCGCTGCATCGAGCTCGCCGACAAGTACGGCGTGGGCACGGTCTCCGTCGACAACGCCTTCCACTACCTCTGGGGCGGCGGCTATGTGATGGAAGCCGCCAAGCGCGGTTACCTCGCCTACACGAACTGCACCGCCACACTCGCGGAAGTCGTGCCCTTCCAGGGCAAGTTCCCGACGCTCGGCACCAACCCGCACTCGTGGGGCTTCCCGACGACCAAGGAACTCGGTTTCCCGATCGTGATCGACTGGGCCACCTCCGTCATCGCCATGGGCCGCGTCCAGGTGCTCAAGCGCGAAGGCAAGATGCTCCCGCCTGACGCCGCCGTGGACAAGGACGGCAAGGTCACCCTCGACCCGAACGAAGCGGTCTCGCTCATCCCGTTCGGCGCGCACAAGGGCTACGGTCTCTCGCTCATCAATGAGATCGTCGCCGGTTACATCGGCGGTTCGCTCCCGACCATCCGCAGCCGCACGCACGTCCCCGGCGAGAAGCAGGCCTGCGCCTTCTTCTTCCAGGTCATCCACCCCGAAGCCATGAGCTCCGGCGCCTTCGCCCAGGGCCGCACCCAAGGCCAGAACGTCAAGGCCGTCATCGACGACGTCCTCGGCCACGGCAATGAGAAGTGCATGCTGCCCGGCCAGCTCGAGGCGACCTTCGCCGCGCGCAGCCAGAAGGCCGGCGGCCTGCTCTTCTCCAAGGCCGAAGTCGAAGAGTTCAACAAAATCGCGTCCCACATCGGCCATCAGCCGTTCGACCTCGCTGCGCTGCCCACCGGCTAAGCCCTCCTCACTTCTAAACCCCAACTCCTCCTACCATGGCTCTCCAGATCAAGTCGGCGAAGGAATGCGCCTTCGACCAAGTCTCCCTCGGTGAAATCATGCTCCGCCTCGACCCGGGCGAAGGCCGCGTGCGTACCACGCGCCAGTTCCAGGTCTGGGAAGGCGGCGGCGAGTACAACGTCGCCCGCGGCCTCCGCAAGTGCTTCAACCTCCGCACCTCCGTGTGCACCGCGTTCGTCGACAACGAGGTCGGCCGTCTGCTCGAGGACTTCGTGATGCAGGGCGGCGTGAACACCGACTTCATCAAGTGGCGCGAGGACGACGGCATCGGCCGTACGGTCCGCAACGGCCTCAACTTCACCGAGCGCGGCTTCGGCATCCGTGGCGCCGTCGGCGTCCCGGACCGCGGCAACACCGCCGCCTCGCAGATCAAACCCGGCGACTTCGACTGGGAGCACCTCTTCGGCAAGCTCGGCGTCCGCTGGCTCCACACGGGCGGCATCTTCGCGGCCCTCTCCGAGACCACCGCGCAGGCCACCATCGAGGCGGTCAAGATCGCCAAGAAGCACGGCACGATCGTCTCCTACGACCTGAACTACCGCCCTTCCCTCTGGAAGACCATCGGCGGACTCAAGAAGGCCCAGGAAGTGAACCGCGAGATCGCGAAGTATGTCGACGTGATGATCGGTAACGAAGAAGACTTCACCGCCTCCCTCGGTTTCGAGGTCAAGGGCGCGGACCACAGCCTCTCCCACATCGAGACCCAGGCGTTCAAGGACATGATCGCCGAAGCCGTGAAGCAGTTCCCGAACTTCAAGGTCGCCGCGACCACGCTCCGCCGTGTGATCACCGCTACGAAGAACGACTGGAGCGCCATCTGCTGGCACGACGGCAAATTCTACGACAGCATCCAATTCCCGGAACTCGAGATCCTCGACCGCGTCGGCGGCGGCGACAGCTTCGCCTCGGGCCTGGTCTTCGGCTTCCTTGAGCACAACGACGCCCAGAAAGCCGTGAACTACGGTGCCGCCCACGGCGCGCTGGCGTCCACGACCCCCGGCGATACGTCGATGGTCACCCGTAAGGAAGTCGAGAAGCAGCTCGCCGGCGGCGGCGCCCGCGTCGTCCGCTAAGCCCACCCCCACCCCTATCCCTAGCCCTAACCCTAGCCCTATTCCCATGTCCTCCCTCGATCTCTTCTCCCTCAAAGGCCGCACGGCCGTCGTCATCGGCGGCACGGGCGAACTCTGCGGCGCCATGGCCGAAGGCTTCGCCTCCGCTGGCGCTCACGTGATCCTCGTCGGCCGCGACCCCGCCAAAGCCGAAGCCCGTCTGGCCAAGATCAAGGCCGCCGGCGGTTCCGGTGAGTTCCTCTCCTGCGAAGCCACCAACAAGGCCGATCTCGTGAAGCTCCGCGACGGCATCCTCGCCAAGCACGGCAAGGTCGACGTCCTCGTCAACGGCGCCGGCGTCAACTCCGCCACGCCCTTCTTCGAGATCGATGAAGCCCAGCTCGACCGCATCCTGACGGTGAACATCAAGGGCGTCGTCTTCGGCTGCCAGGTCTTCGGTGAAGCGATGGTCGCCGCCGGCTCGGGTTCGATCATCAACCTCGGCTCGGAATCCGGCATCCTGCCGCTCTCGCGCGTCTTCACCTACTCGGCCTCCAAGGCCGCCGTGCACAACCTCTCGAAGAACCTCGCCCGCGAATGGGCTGCGAAGGGCGTGCGCGTCAACACGCTCGTCCCGGGCTTCTTCCCGGCCGAACAGAACCGCAAGGTGCTCACCCCGGAGCGCGTGGCGATGATCCTGGGCAAGACTCCGATGAACCGCTTCGGCGAGGCCAAGGAACTCATCGGCGCCTCCCTCCTCCTGGCTTCCGACGCCGGCAGCTTCGTCACTGGCGCCGAGATCGTCGTCGACGGCGGCTTCGCCGCGATGTCCATCTAAGCGAGACCGACGACGATGGCCTTCATGGACGATAATTTCATCCTCTCGACCGGCACGGCGCAGAAGCTCTACCACGGCGTGGCGAAGGACCAGCCGATCGTCGACTACCACTGCCACCTGAGCCCGAAGGACATCGCTGACGACCGTCGCTTCGAGGACCTCACGGCCATCTGGCTCGCCGGCGACCACTACAAGTGGCGCGCGATGCGCGCCAACGGCGTCAGCGAAGACCTCATCACCGGCGATAAGTCGACCTCGCGCGAGAAGTTCCAGGCCTGGGCCGAGACGGTGCCGTCCACGCTCCGCAATCCGCTCTTCCACTGGACGCACCTCGAGCTGCGCCGCCACTTCGGCATCCAGGACGTCCTCGAAGGCGCCACGGCCCAGAAGATCTGGGACGAGGCCAACCGCCAGTTGAAGCACGGCGACCTCACGGCCCGCGGCATCCTCAAACTGATGAAGGTTCGCGTCGTCGGCACCACCGACGACCCCGCCGACTCGCTCGACCTGCACCACCAGATCGCGAAGTCCGGCTTCGAGACCAAGATCGTCCCGACCTATCGCCCCGATGCGTGCCTCAAGGTCCGCACCCCTGACCGCGTGCAGGCCTGGGCCAAGCGCCTCGCCGCCACGACCGGCAAGGGCGCCGACAGCTTCGCCGGCCTCATCGCCGGCCTCAACCAGCGCCACGACGACTTCGCCGCCGCCGGTTGCCGCGCCTCCGACCACGGCCTCGACTACCTGCCGGACGCCTCCTGCACCGAAGCCGAAGCCAAGGCCATCTGGGAGAATGCCATCGCCGGCAAGGCCGCCACGCTCGAGGAAGCCGAGAAGTTCACGGCCTTCATCATGCTGCACGTCGGCCGCCTCAACCACGCCAAGGGCTGGGCCACCCAGCTCCACCTCGGCGCGGTCCGCGACCCGAACCTCGGCCTGCTCAAGCGCCTCGGCTCCGACGCGGGTTGCGACACGATCGGCGACTTCCGTCAGGGCCCTGGCCTCATCCGCTGGTTCGGCACGCTCTCGGGCGAGAACGCCCTCGGGAAGACGATCCTCTACAATCTCAACCCCGCCGACACCGCCCTGTTCGCCTGCCTCCCGGGTTCGTTCCAGGACGGCGTGACGCCGGGCAAGATCCAGTACGGCTCAGGCTGGTGGTTCCTCGACCAGGAACGCGGCATGCGCGACCAGATGAACGCGCTGTCCGACCTCGGCCTGCTCAGCCGCTTCATCGGCATGATCACCGACTCGCGCTCCTTCCTCTCGTATCCGCGTCACGAATATTTCCGTCGCATCCTGTGCGACCTCGTCGGACAGGACGTCGAATCGGGCCGCATCCCGGACCGTAAGGACTGGAACGAACGCCTGATCGCCGACGTCTGCTACGGTAACGCCAGCCAGTACTTCGGTTTCAAGAGCTGAGGACCGTCCACGACCGAGCAGCCATCCTCAAGGACGGCTGCTCGGTCAGCGGGCCGACTGCAGGCTTCGCCAGGTCAGCGGGAGCTTTTCCCGGACGAGCTTCGCGGTCGCGCCGGGAAGTTTCTCCGGCGTCATGGGCACGTTGATCGTGTCCTCGCGTCCGAGCTGATTAGGCTGACGTCCGTATTTATACTCGTAGCTCAGCGACCCGTCGGCGGCGAGACCGACGCCCGGCCACGCCGGATTGGGTACGGAGAGATAGAATAGGTCGCTGGCCGAAGACGGCGTCACCGCCATCATCTTCGCGCCTTGGAGCGAACGCCAGAGCGCCTCTGCCGTCCAGGCCGCGGGATTGACCTGCTTGAGCTGGGGTGCGACGAGTCGGGCGTAAGGCTTACGGCCATCCGCGTCGGGCTGCTCTCGCCAATAGGCGAAGGCGGCGGCGATCTCATCGGCGACCAAAGGATAGTGGGTGCAACCGAGCATCAAGGTTTCGATCGGCGCGGCGCCGTCGGCGGAGGCGGACTTCAGGAACGCGCCGACGTCGGCGCGGATGATGTCACGGATCGGCGTCCGGACCGAAGGATCGCCTTCGATGGCGGCCGCGAGGGTGGCCGAGCCCAGCTGACGAACCGGACGGGCGGTCACCTTGGCGAGCTCTTTGGGATAGGCGTTGGAGGCGCACGTGCCCACGGTGGCGAGCACGGCCACCCCGCCCTGCGCGCCGCCAGCGGTCTCGGCCAGACCTTGCGCGCCGGCTTCGACGACGCCGACCACGATGACCGGCAGACCCCACGCCTTCACCGCGGCGCGGATGTCCTCGAGTCCATAAGCGGTGGCAGTATTGCAGGCGATGACGATGGCCTTCACCGGCGGCTTTTGACCGTGGGCATACCGTCGGCCAAGCAGGAACAGGACATCGCGCAGGATGAGCTCGCGAAGGAAATCCGTGCGCCCGACGGCCGAGTAATTACCATAAGGCATGTTGGCCTGGTCGCCGAAGTAGACGAACCGCTCGCCGGCGAAATCCGGCACGCCGTCCGCGCCCTCTTTGCCGGTACGGTTGTCGTGACGGTCGTGGGCCTTGAGGGCCTCCAGGACTGTAAGCCCGCCCACGCCGGAGTCGAACACGCCGATGGGCAGGTCGCGGAGCTCGCCACGGTAATCCGCCGCGACGAAGCTGGACGGGACATCGCCCTGCGGATGCGCTTTCGCATGACCGATCGCGACGGCGAGAGGGTCATCCGTCGCACGCAAGACGACCGTGAAGACGCAGAGCAGCGCGAGACGAAAAAAGGGAGCCATCGTCAGGTGCGGTCGGTCCGGTAGACGCGCTGTACCCGCTGCGTGAGCGTGCACAAGGCCTCCCAGGGGATGCAGTCGGACCACGCGCAGAACTCGGCGACGGTGATGCGGTCGCCGCCCTGCGCGCCGAGAATCGTGGCGACATCGCCCACCGCCGCGGCGGGTACGTCGGTGACGTCGACAATGGTCTGGTCCATGGTCACGCGACCGAGAATCGGACAACGCACAGCCCGTACGAGAAAGTGGCCGCGGTTGCTGGCGGCGGTCGGGACGCCGTCACCGTAACCGACGGCGACGATGGCCACGCGGCTCGGCCGGGCGAGGACCTTGGTGCGGTTATAACTGACGGCCGTACCCGCCGGCAGGTCCTTGACCAAGACCACGCGGGCGTGGAAGGAAAGCACTGGCTCGGGACGGAGACTCGCGAGGAAAGACCCGGCGGACGGCGGCAGGCCGTATTGCATCAATCCCACGCGCACGGCGTTGAACGGAGCCGCGGAGGAGAAGCTCTCGAGGCCGGCGCTGTTGTCGGCATGCACGAGCAGACCGGCGCGGACCGAAGCGGGAATCATCTCCAGCAGACGAAGGAACGTCGCGCGCTGCCCGGCGGTGAAGGCCTGGTCGTGATCGGCGTCGGAGAAATGCGTATAGACCCCGCGCCACTCGAGGCCCGGTTCCGCGAGCACGAAGGCGAAGAGTTCCGCGGCCTGCTCATGCCAGACCCCCGCGCGGCCCATGCCGGTGTCGACCTTCACGTGGACCTTCGCGCGCCGATCGCGGCCGCGGACGAGCGCGGCGAGGGCCTGCGCCTCGGCGAGGGAGTTCAGGGTGATGTCGAGGCCCAGCGCGACGGCGCGCGCGAGCTCGTTTGGCAAGGTCGGGCTGAGCAGCAGGATATCCGCGTCATGGCCGACTTCGCGCAGGATCGCGGCCTCCGCGACGTTCGCCACGGCGAAGCAATCCACGCCGGCCTGGAGCAGGCGCGTGGCGACCTCGGGCATGCCGTGTCCGTAGGCGTTGGCCTTCACGACGGCGACGTAACGCACGTGCGGCGGGAGGGCCTGCTTGATGCGGCCGACGTTGCGGTCGATGGCGGGGAGGTCGATCTCGACCCAGACGCGGGCGGAGGAGGTGCTCATGAGCGATGGCGCTCCCCGGACCAAGTGGCGAAATCGTTGGCTACGTTCAACGCGTCGGGGCGGGGCTCTTCGCGGAGGAAACCTTGCAGAGTAAAGAAGGTCGGCAAGCTCGACCACGGATGCGGGACGGCTACGTGCGAAGTCAGCACGCCGGGAGCGGCTTCACTCGAGGCCAGCACACGATGGCCTGCAGAATTAAGCTGCGCGGCTTCGGCTTCGAAGGGAGCGCCGAGCGAACCGTCGGCGGCGACCTCGAGGGCGTGCCAGCGCTTGAGCCGCGACTCGACCGCGACGAGGAACGGACCTTGTTCGCCGGCGACGAGCGCCGAGCGCGCCAGCGCAGAGAGGGATTCCCAGACGAAGATCGAACGCGGCTCCAGGGCCGACCAAGAACGCACCGCGAGCGCCGCGATACGGATGCCCAGCACCGAACCAGGACCGACGCAGAGCGCGAAGGAACGGATGTCGGCCAGCGAAAGCTTCGCGTCGGCCAGCGCGGCTTCGACGCAGCCAAAAAGTCCTTCGAGGGCGCCATCAGGCGAGACACCCTGCCCTACCCAGCGGCCGCCGGAGAGAACTCCTACCCGGACTCCGGCGCGGGCGGAGCCGTCGAGGACGAGGCAGGGTTCGGGCGCGCTCATGGCCTCAGCCTGGCGGCCAAGCGAGGGCGCGTCCACCCAGCAGATGCACGTGCAGGTGCGGGACCGTCTCACCGCCGTCCGGACCGTTGTTGATCACGATGCGGAAACCCTTGCCTAGGCCGAGCTGACGGGAGAGCTGGCCAGCCACAAGCAGGAGGTGTCCCAGCGTGGCCTGATCTTCTGCGGTCGCCTCGGCGACGCGCGGGATGGGCTTGCGCGGCACGATCAGGACATGAGTCGGAGCCTGCGGGGCGATGTCATGGAAAGCCACGCAGACCGCATCATCATAGATAAGCTTCGCGGGGATCTCCTGGTCGGCGATCTTCTGGAACAGCGTCTTCGGGGCGCTCATGGGAAATCAGAGGACGACGACCGTCACGCGCCGTCGACCGGCCTGCCGGGCGACCAGACCCTGCACGGTGTCGACGGCTTCGTCGTAGGCCGCACGCCAGCGCGTCGAACGGGCGCGGGTGCCGGCGAGATACTGATCCTGCAGACCGACGACCCAGAAAAGTACGTCGGCGGCTTCACCGGTCGTGGCGAGCGCGGCTTCGACGCGTTCGTAAGCCCAGAGGGCGTCGAACGGTTCGGCGCGATGGTCGAGCACGGCGACGGAAGGCGTGGCGCGATCCGGCGAGAGCAAGCGGAAGATCTGGACAGCCGCGGCGGCGAGGTCAGCGGCGTTCAGGCGCGGGTCGGTCTCGTCGTCGGCCTCGAAGACGCGGAGCACCGCGTCGACATCGCTGCGCAACTGAGGGGCGGTGCCCACCATCGAGGCCAGCAGCGCGTTGAGCGTGCGGAGGCGGATCGACTTAGGCAGCGCGGCGGTCACTTGATCTTTCCTCCCTTGCGGAGCTGGTCGATGGCCTTGGCGAGTTCGTCGATGTCACGGAACTCACGATAGACGCTGGCGAAGCGGACGTAGGCGATCTGGTCGACCGACTGCAGGAGGGTCATGATCTCCTCGCCGATGGCGCTGGAGGGGACTTCATCGCCGAACTTCACCTGCAGGTTCTCGACGATCTCCGAGATCATCAGGTTGATGCGCTCGAGCTCGATGGGCCGCTTGTCGGTGGCCTTACGGACGCCCGAGGCGATCTTGCCGATGTCGAACTCCTCGCGGGCGCCGTTGCGCTTCACGACGACCATGCCTTCGCGGACGATCTCCTCGATGGTGCTGAAGCGATGGTCGCATGCCAGGCACTCGCGGCGGCGGCGGATGGAATGGTTACCCTTCCCGAGGCGGGTCTCCAGGACCTTCGTATCCTCGTGATTGCAGCGGGGGCAGAACATCGCTCAGAGCTTGAGGAAGTTGCCCAGCAGCCGGAGGCCGTGCTCGGTGGCGAAGGACTCCGGATGGAACTGGACGCCCCAGATCGGGAGCTCGCGATGGCGCAGACCCATCACGAGGCCGTCTTCGGTCCAGGCCGTCACCTCGAGGGCGGCGGGAAAAGTCGAACGCTCGACGACGAGCGAGTGGTAGCGCGTCGCGGCGAAAGGCGAAGGCAGGCCCTTGAAGACGTCGGTGTCATTGTGGAATACCGGCGAGGTCTTACCGTGCATCAAGTGCGGGGCGCGGATGACGTTGCCGCCGTAGACGTGGCCGATGGCCTGGTGACCAAGGCAGACGCCGAGGATCGGCTTCTTGCCGGCGAAGGCGCGGATCATATCGCACGAGACGCCGGCTTCGGCGGGCGAGCACGGACCAGGCGAGATCATCACGCGGTCGGGATTGAGCGCGAGGGCTTCCTCCACCGTGATCTGGTCGTTGCGATACACCTTCTGCTCCACGCCCAACTGCCCGAAGTATTGAACCAGGTTGTAGGTGAACGAATCGTAGTTATCGATGACCAGCAGCACGTGCGGACGATTTGCCGACCGCTCGGAAGTGTCAAGGAACCGCGGCCCCGTGTGAACAAGTGAACGCGGTGAACGTTGTTCACCGCGAGGGCTAGAGACAGGGCTAGGGCTAGGGCTAGAACGTCGTAAGGCAGAGGGAAACGGCAGATGAAAGATGGACGATGGAGGATAGAATATGGGCAGCCTTTTCATCCTTCACCTTCCCTCATCTATCCTTCATCGGACCTACCTCTCCCAGCCCTAGCCCAGGCCCTAGCCCTAGCCCTCTTGCAGCCTACCCCTACACCGTGAATTCCACCCCAAACCCCTCGAAAGTAGGCCTTTACAGAGGGAGGGGGGTGTGAATAACTATGTGAACGGCATGAAACAGCGCACCCTTGGCAAAGAAGCCTCCGTAAAGGGCAAAGCCCTCCACACCGGTCAGGACGTCACCCTGACCCTGAAACCCGGCGCGCCCAATACCGGCCTGGTCTTCCGGCGCATCGACCTTTTCGGCAAGCCTGAGGTCCGTCCGGTCTCGGAGATGATCACCGAACTCGAGCGTAAGACGACCGTCTCTTCCGACACCGTCAAGCTGCACACCATCGAGCACGTCCTCTCCGCCCTCAGCGGCATGGCCATCGACAACGCGATCATCGAACTCGACGCCTCTGAGCCGCCGATCGTCGACGGTTCTGCCCGCCCCTTCACCACGCTCATCCACCAGTGCGGCGTCGTCGAGCAGGCCGAGCCGCGCGAGACGTTCGTGCTCACGCACCCGATCACGATCAACGAAGGCAGCCGCTCCATCATCGCCCTGCCCTTCGACGGCCTGCGCATCACCTGCACCTCCGCCGACGACCGCGGCATCCACACGCAGCACCTCACGATCGACATCGACGCCGAGACCTACGAGGCGCAGATCGCCCCGGCCCGCACGTTCACGATCTACGAGGACATCGAAGGCCTCATCGAGA
>Ga0209599_10000967_pt1 | contig 15248 bp, 16 predicted proteins | sample Shrwel_input2_FT_FD_187534 | JGI IMG/M metagenome (GOLD analysis project Ga0209599, IMG submission 187534) | Subsurface microbial communities from deep shales in Ohio, USA - Utica-3 well 1 S input2 FT (SPAdes) (version 2) ... | reverse complement strand
CTAAGGTTTTACCTTTTAACCATTCGGTCACTAAGGAACTAGATGCAATCGCCGAGCCACAACCATAGGTTTTAAAACGTGCATCTTCAATCACGCCATCGTCACTCACGCGAATTTGTAAACGCATAACATCGCCACACGCTGGCGCGCCGACCATACCTGTACCAACATGACTGTCGCCTGTATCTAACTTGCCCACGTTACGTGGATTTTCGTAGTGGTCAATTACTTTTTCACTGTAAGCCATGACTGTATCCTCATCTTTAAAGTTCCCTCTCCTAGTTTAGAAGAGGGCTAGGGTAAAGTTTTTTAAGACCCCCACCCTGCCTCCCCCTTAATAAGGAGGAGGAGTAATTGTTAGTGAGCTGCCCATTGCACTTGGCTAAGGTCTATACCATCTTTGTACATATCCCACAAAGGCGACAAGTCGCGCAGTTTATTGACTGCGTTTTGCGCATGTTGAATTACAAAGTCTATGTCAGCTTCGGTAGTAAAACGACCAATGGTAAAGCGAATCGAGCTATGAGCTAACTCATCGGTTAAACCTAAAGCACGTAATACATAAGATGGCTCTAAACTGGCCGAAGTACAGGCCGAACCTGAAGACACTGCCAAATCTTTAAGAGCCATAATCAAGGATTCACCTTCAACAAAGTTAAAGCTAATGTTGATGTTACCTGCAATACGTTGCTGTGCATCACCATTTAAGAATACTTGCTCTAAAGAAGATAAGCCTGCCCACAATTTGTCACGCAACACCTTTAAGTGCGCTTGCTCGGCCATGCCTTCTTCTTTAGCAATACGGAAACATTCGCCCATACCGACAATTTGATGCGTAGCCAACGTTCCTGAGCGGAAACCACGCTCGTGGCCGCCGCCATGAATTTGCGCCTCTAAACGAATACGCGGCTTACGACGCACATATAAAGCACCAATGCCTTTAGGCCCGTATGTCTTATGCGCACAAAAACTCATTAAATCGACTTTCATTTTATCAAGGTCAATTTCAATTTTACCCGTTGATTGCGCGGCATCAACATGAAAAACAATGCCTTTGCTACGGGTTAATTCGCCAATCGCGCCAATATCGGTAATGGTGCCAATCTCGTTGTTAACATGCATTAACGACACCACAATGGTATCGGGGCGTAACGCAGCTTCAATCATTTCAACGGTAATTAAACCTGTTTTAGGCGTTGGGTCTAAATACGTTACCTCAAAACCTTCACGCTCTAATTGACGACACGTATCTAATACGGCTTTATGTTCAATTTTAGAGGTAATAATGTGCTTACCTTTGCCTTGATAAAAGTGCGCAGCACCTTTAATCGCAAGGTTATTAGATTCGGTTGCACCTGAAGTCCATACAATTTCACGAGGGTCAGCATTCACCAAATCGGCGACTTGTTGACGTGCTGTCTCGATAGCCTCTTCGGCTTGCCAACCATAACCATGAGAGCGAGAAGCTGGGTTGCCAAAGTTCCCTTCGAGGGTCAGGCATTCCATCATTTTTGCGGCTACACGAGGATCAACAGGCGTAGTGGCAGAGTAATCAAGGTAAATTTGACGTTTCATATTGACTCTTTATGACCTAGCTCAAAGCAAACATTATACTGCAAACACAGCGTTTGCGATAAAGGCCTATGTTGCTCTGAGGGATGCTGGGTTAGAGGGCAAACAAGCTACTTAATGCCTCGCTTTGTCGTGAATTTTTGCTTTGTCTTAAAGCAACGGCTTGCACTTCACGACGATTAACCAACTCTTCTAAGCTGATATTCGATAAGAAATCATGGATGCGTGCGCTTAAATCTGTCCATAGGTCATGAGTTAAACACATCATGCCCTGCTGACAATCACCTTGCCCTGCACAACGTGTGGCATCGACTAACTCATCAACCGCATCAATAATTTGTGCAATAAAAATCTCTGCACCATGACGTGCTAACTGATAACCACCACCAGGCCCACGCACACTAGAAACCAAACCACTTTTACGAAGTTTAGCAAATAACTGTTCGAGATAAGAAATTGAAATAGACTGACGTTCCGAAATATCGGCCAAACTAACAGGCTCTAAACGGGCATGAATAGCCAAATCCAACATTGCTGTGACCGCATAACGGCCTTTGGTGGTTAAACGCATCACTCATCCCCTACTTCAACTAAAGGGACTTACACAGCTATCGCTTTGTTGCTCACACTTGACGGTTTTATACTCACAAAACGCGCGTGTGCAGTGCAATACGTAAGTCCTGAACTCTTAGTGTAATTATAGTTAATTCCTAGTATTTTAGTCAAGATTAATAGTTGACTAAAATACTAGGTTAATTTAACTACGATTAAGTAAGGTAGATGTTGCTTGCCCTTACCCCACTACATCACAACAGCGTAAAGCTGCACCGCTATCATCATGAAAACCCAAGGTATAAGCCAAGTGGTAAATGGTTTCACGGTCAGAGGCCGGTGCAATAAACACGCATAATGCGCCCGATTCGGTTTCCCAAGACCACAAATTAAAACCATCTTCAATTAACACATCATTGACTTGAGCAAAAAACTCATCGGTATCTTCAAAGTTAAAGACAGATTCGTCTTCATCTTCATCCTCTTCTTCGTCATCGGTAGTAGGCTCATTAAAACGAATTGCCAAACGCCGACGACGCACTTGCTCCTGCAAATCATCAAGCATTAAATCTAATTCGTCCCATTCACGATACACCAAGACCGAACGTAAGGCGGTACGCAACGGCTCGCTTAATGCAAAGCACTCGCTCACATCATCATCAACAGTGGCTTTAAACGCAGCAAAAAATTGATTGGCAAGTGTAGGGTTATCCCACATCAACACATGACATAATTCATGGGCAGCGTCTAACTTTTCAAACGGCAGCATAGTGATTCCAAGAAAATTTAAAAACTGTTGCAAAAGAGGCTTCGACTACGCTCAGCCACCACATAACTCAGCTAAAAACGCGCCCTGAGCCTGTCGAAGAAAAAACTACTGCCCAGACTCTTGCATTACCGCTAGGTCTTCGGCTTTTAAGGCATCGGGTTTTTCGTCACAGAAATCTTTATTAACACCTTTTAATGCGCCACACATTTTATCTAAACGTTTATCGGTGGCTTGCATATGGTCAAGTAACACACGCAACGCTTCAACAACTGGGTCGGGTAAATCGGGCGAGGCAGCATAAGCCTGAAAGCCAATTTTCTGGGCAAAATCTAAACGGGCTTGTTCGTCTGGATGCGCTTCTAGGACTTGTTTTAAAATAACACGGGCAGGATTACCAACAGCCGTTGCGCCTGCAGCTAAGGCTTTGGTGACTACCGCATTGGAACCTATTTTTGCGCCCTTACCAACGGTAAAAGGCCCAAGCACTTTAGCCCCTGCACCCACGACAACACCATCTTCTAAAGTAGGATGACGCTTACCTTTTTGCCATGTTGTGCCGCCTAACGTCACCCCATGATACAAAGTAACATCATCGCCAATTTCGGCTGTTTCACCAATCACCACGCCCATGCCGTGGTCAATAAAAAAACGTCGTCCAATTTTAGCGGCAGGATGAATCTCAATTCCCGTTAAAAATCGACTAAACGTAGAAACAGCTCGTGCCGAGCCTTTAAACTTTGATTGCCATAAACCATGTGCAACACGATGCAAGGCAATAGCATGAATACCAGGGTAATTAATAATCACTTCGAGGGCATTACGCGCCGCAGGGTCACGGGCAAATACAGACTGCACATCTTCGCGTAATTGTTGAATTAAAGAAAACATATAAAAAGCCTTATCAATTTAAAAATAACAAACAGTAAGCATCGCAATATTGCTCACAACATCGCGCATAAAGTTTTGTTTGCTGAAATTGATTAAGCTTAGTCATAAGTCGCTCTCTCTAATAGTTACCCTTTTTTAAGTTGGGTTATCTCGCTGGCCATGGCTTGCATACGGCTAAAAATACCACGCCATAAGTTATACTCTAGCCTATCTAAACGCAAACGGCTAAACATACGCCGCACTCGCGCAGGCATTTGTCTAGGGTTATTGGGGTCTAAAAAACCAGACTCAACTAATGCTGCTTCAAAATGGGTAAAAAACTGTTCCATATCACTCACAGGCACAATGTCTTCGTCCCACGGGGCATGAGCCAAAGGCATGGTTTTTTGAGCTACTACGCCTTTTTCGGCCATTAAATGCGCCATACGCACTTCGTAAGCAATCACTTGTACCGCCGACGCCACATTTAACACGCCATATTCTTCATCACTAGGAATCGACACATGATAATGACATTGGTGTAACTCTTCGTTGGTTAGCCCCCTGTCTTCGCGCCCAAACACTAAAGCAACGGGATGCTTGGCCGACTCAAGCTGTACCAACTCACCTGTTTCACGCGCATTTAATAATGGCCACGGAATAGTACGACTACGCGCACTCGCTCCAATCACTAAAGAACAATCGGCAATGGCTTCTTCGAGCGTTGCCACCACACGCGCCGTTGCTAAAACATCAGATGCACCCGATGCTAAGGCAGTAGCTTCGCTACTAGGAAATACTTTGGGGTCAACTAAGACTAATTGACGTAAGCCCATCGTTTTTAAGGCACGGGCAGCCGAACCAATATTGGCAGGAAGACTGGTATTAACCAACACAATACGGATATTACTAAACATAGGTTAACATCATATAAACAAGGACATAGACACACGGTTAAGCACTAAAAGCCTACATTCTGTGCCTTGGTCATAAAAAAGGTCGTTAATAGTAGCAAATAACCGCCTAAGTCTCTGCTATAATTTGCGGCTCACATTTTGTTCTTTAAGAGTCTGTGTCCATGCAACCGATGCTTACGATGGCCGTTCGTGCCGCTAAACAGGCGGGCGAACTCATTGCCAAAGCCGCCCAGCAATTACAATTTGCTGATATTGATATTGAATCCAAAGGCATTAACGATTTTGTAACCCGTGTGGACAAAGACGCAGAGCGCATGATTATTGACAATCTACGCAAAGCCTATCCTATTCATAGTTTTCAGGGTGAAGAAAGCGGTTTAACCGAAGGACAAGGCGCAGGTAAAGATTGGTTATGGATTATTGACCCCTTAGATGGCACAACCAATTTTATTCATGGTTTTCCGCAATATGCGGTAAGTATTGCAGTGCAATACAAAGGCCAAACCGAACACGCGGTAGTTTACAACCCGATTAGCGAAGAATGCTTTAGCGCGAGTCGTGGTCATGGTACGACCTTAAATGGTCGTCGTTTGCGTGTCAGCCAACGTAAAGGCTTAGAAGGCGCATTAATTGGAACAGGCTTTCCGTTTCGTCCTGCACAACATAGTTATTTAGACTCTTATTTGAGTGGTTTTAAAGCAGTTGCTTTACAAACTGCAGGTATTCGTCGTGCTGGCGCGGCTTCTTTAGATTTAGCGTTTGTAGCGGCTGGTCGTTTAGATGGATTTTTTGAATTAGGTTTAGCTCCGTGGGATATGGCCGCAGGTGATTTGTTGATTCGTGAAGCAGGTGGTTTTGTGTGTGATATGGCTGGTGGTCATAACTACTTAAAATCAGGCAATATTATTGCGGGGAACATTAAAGTAATGAAAGCGTTGGTAACAACGGTTGCACCACATTTACCCGAAGATATGCGTCGTTAATTTTAAATTAACCATAAAAAAGCCTCGATAATTCGGGGCTTTTTATTTTAAGGTCATTTTTCAAAACCCATATTAAAACATGGAGCTCTTTGGCATTTATTCACCCACTATCTTATTTGGCACAAGACTTGCTGTTTTACAAGTTTAGCCTTCAATCTGATACAGGTGAGTTTTATGTCCAATAATCATCAATATACTCCCAATAATATGACAGGTTTAGTGCTTACCGCAGGCGGTGCGCGAGGTGCATATCAAGCTGGGGTACTTAAACGAGTCAGCGAAATAGCGGCTTTTTCCCAACAAGCCTCGCCCTTTAAAATTATCACAGGAGCTTCGGCAGGGGCTATCAATGGTGCAGCCATTGCTTCTCATAGCTCAGATTTTACCAAAGGCGCGCAGACACTGGTACATCTTTGGTCAAACCTTAACTTCTCACAAGTATTTCGTAATGATGCCAGCTCTTTAGCTCATACAGGCCTAAAAGCTTTATTAGATTTTTCTTTAGGTGGGCTAATTGGTGCAGGACGGCTTAAATCGTTCGTTGATGCCTCACCTTTGCGCGCTTTTTTACAGCAACATCTAGATTTTTCGGGGATTGATAAAGCCATTCAAGCAGGAGACTTATATGCTTTTGGCGTAACCGCAACAGGCTATCATTCGGGCAAAGCCTTTACGTTTGTTCAAGGGAAAACAGGACACCCTTTGTGGAATAAAAGTCGGCGAGTAGCTTTACGCACACAATTAAGCGTAGAACATATTTTAGCTTCGGCAGCGATTCCTTTAGTCTTTCAACCCGTTGAACTAAAAGCGGGTCAATCCGTTGCTTATTTTGGTGATGGTGCCATGCGTTTAACCACCCCGCTCAGTCCTGCGATTCGTTTGGGCGCACAACGCTTGTTTGCGATTGGGGTACGTTGCCAAGACTCGGCAGAAACGTTACATCGGTCGGAGTTATCAACTCAGGAGGACTATATTAGCCAGCTTGAATGTCCGCCATTTTCACAAATTTGTGGCACACTGATGAACGCGATTTTTTTAGACCATTTGGATGCCGATTTAGACCATTTAAAGCGCATGAATGCTTTTGTTGAAGCCTATCAATGTTTAGAAAAAAAGTTACCTGCCGTTGAACAAGAATTTGCGACCCATGAGCCAATGCGTGTCGTCAAACCGTTGGTGATTTCGCCTTCTGCCGATATTGCGATTATTGCCAAAACCTTAGAACATCGAATGCCGCGTAGCATTCGTTATGTGATGGATGGCTTAGGACAACCTGATGAGCAAAGTGCCGATTTGATTAGCTTTTTATTGTTTGATTCGGCATTTACCCGCGAATTAATTGATTTAGGCTATCGTGATGCAGGACAACGCATTGCAGAAATTGAGCACTTTTTATTTGAATAAACTAAGGAAATATTGACGTTTTCTTAAATGATTCCCTCGATTCCAATTAAGGAGCATTTTTACGCTGATTAAGCAAGGACGAAGCCTTTTTAGGCAAAACGATCTCCACCCAATAATAGCCGCGCACGCAATTGCGGTGAGGGCAATATACACTGTTCCTGCGCTCCAAAAACTTTTCGTAAAGGCCACAACAGACTATAAACTGGGTTACCAATCAAATCAGGCACAAAAAAATCCATGACTTTCGCCAGTCGCGCCCATTTTCCACCTATCAAGTATCCCAATTGCACGGCTGCCTCAAAGCGAGTATAAGACTTACCATCTCGAATAATCACAAAGGTACGAAAATCTTGGGTTGGCAAACGGTAGTGTTGCAATAACACTTGTCCAGCATCCGATTGCAGTGCTGCAAAGCGCAACATTGGCTGTTGCTCGCGCTCCAGTGCAAAATTTACTGCGCCATTGCAAAACACACACTTACCATCAAACAACATGACTGGTAATTCACGCATAATCTATACCCTACAAAAAACAGTAAATCAGTACAGGAATAAAAGTGTGAATCCTGAGTTATTACTCACACTTTTACTCGTTTTGGTGTGCTATTTGACGCGATGAGTTGGCACTGTTTTGTTAAGCGTGAGCGTAAACCATCCCCCTGCAATATGCTTATGTGTCCAAACTCCTAAAAGCACCATGTTGCCCTGCTCGTTGGACAGCACTTTAAAATAGTCTTTCCACGGTTGGTGGTCATAATTCATGGTAGCCGTTGGTTGACCACGCCAGCTAATGTCTGTCATACCCACGTTTCCCCAAATAGGAATAGGAAAGTAAAACTGATCAGACCAACGCAATAATAAAGGATCTCCCTGATGCTGGGTACGATAACGCTTTCCCCATTTAATACCCAACAAATTTAATGGCTTAATGACCGCCAACTCAGCTAAGTCCAGTACTGACCCATTAGTGCGTAAAATTTTTCCATTCCACGTTCTATTCACCAAATCTGTTTTAGCATTTACGGTCGGAAGCGAATCGTACAAACGCACCAAGTCCTCTTCGTTATAAATCATATTAGTTTCGTTGCGTATTTCAGCACTGACCTGCTCTAGACTTTTACCAGAGCCATGCAATGGATGCTCATGAAAACCTTCTTCATTCCACACCGATTTGTTAGGTTGCAAGTAACACAAACCACTAATTAAACAATTGATAGGAAACATCAAAAATTGCGATAAATCATAAACAGCAGAAGGATAAAAAAGTACCTTCGGTTTTTTTAATGCTGACATGGTAATCTCTCATGGATAAAGTATTTTATAACGCATAGCCTTACAACTGCTTCTTTTAAGAGCATAATCCAAACAGAAGCAGCGTTTGATGGTTAGGTAATATTCACTACACAAACAAGACCCCATCATACGATGTCAACAATTTAGCTATGAGTTTGACACAGGCCAATCAACTTGTAATATTAGGCCAATCAAAGGAATAACCACTCAATGAGCAAGCAAGCCACTCTCTCATCCGTTGATATTGATACACCTTCAGTACCTGTCGAATTCGCCCGTCTGATTTTACAAATGTGTGCTGAACGCGGTTATCCACGCGAAAAAATGCTACTTGGTTTGGATATAACAGTTGCACAAGTGGATGAAGATGGTGCTTATCTATCTATTAATCAACACATGAGCCTGTTATTAAAAGGCATCAAATTATCGGGTGATGAAGGTGGTCTAGGCTATGAATTAGGTCTTCGCATTGGCTTAAGTACTCATGCTTTGGTTGCCATGACACTACTCAGCCAAACAACCATTGGTGATGCCATTCGACTAGGCATTCAGTTCAGCCAAGTGTTTGTGCCTGTCTATCGAGGCTCTTTAGGGGAAGAAGACAACTTCGCAGTACTAGATATTAGTATGGACATGGCTATTCCAGACAGCTTATACCGCTATGCCTACGACATGGCATTGGTCAGTGTGTGGAGCGGTCTGCTCAATCTGTTTGGTGGGGTTTGGCCTGATGTAGAGTTGTGGTTCGCCTATCCCGAACCAAACTATTTCGCAGCTTACCGTGAGCGTTTGCCCGCCTGCCGTTTTGACATGGATGCCAACCAAATTTGCTTTCCAAGTTCCCAACTAGAACGGCGTATCCAAACTGGCGACCCAATTATGGCTCAGTTGATGCGAGAAAAAATAGCTCGTGAACTAGAAGCCCGAAAACAGCAAGGCAAGGCAGATATTCTGACCTTAGTACGTCCCCACTTAGTACGTGGAAAAGATGGCTATCCTGATATGGATACCGTATGTGCTAAACTATTCATGTCCTCAAGAACACTAAAACGCAAATTAAAACAAGCAGGAACGGGGTTTCAAATTTTACTTGATGATGTACGATGCCAAGATGCTATGCGTCTGCTTTGTCACTCCAATCTTAGCATTGAGGATATTGCCGTATGGATGGGATTTACCGAACCCGCCAATTTCACGCACGCTTTCAAACGCTGGACTAGTGCAACACCTAGCGAATGGCGTGAGCAACAACGCCATCAAACCTAGCATAAACTGCTTGCTTGTTTTAAGCTAAATGAAAAACACTAGGAATAATAAGCATGAGCGAATCGCTTAGTTTAGCGTTACATAGCGTATGGCACACCGACTACTTATATGCCTTTGGTTTAATTGCCGCCACCCTAACACTACTATTTAAACATCAAAATGATCGCCTCATCATCCTAAAAAATGCCTTTACCTTTTTAGGCATGGCGTTTTTTGCTGCACTCGGCAGTTTTATAAGTTATTTACTAAGCCTTACCTTAGCCGCGCGTATTCTTAACGAGATCGCCGTTATATTAATTGGCTTATTAGCTTTACGTACCGTTGGCCTATGCATCTTTAGAGTGTTTTTACCGTATTTACGCATACAACCGCCACGCATTTTAGAAGATATTATTTTAGTCCTCGCCTACATTGCATGGGGCATGGTACGCATGAGCGAAGCAGGTGTTAATTTATCAGGCTTAGTCACTACCTCTGCCGTCATAACAGGTATTATCGCTTTTTCAATGCAAGACACTTTAGGTAATATCTTGGGTGGCTTAGCTCTGCAACTAGATAACTCTATTCGCATTGGGAGTTGGATTAAAGTAGATGACACGAGCGGACAAGTGATTGAAGTCCATTGGCGACATACCGCAGTACGCACACGTAATGGTGAAATTGTTGTCATTCCTAATAGTATTTTAATGAAAGGCAAAGTCACCATTGTCGCTGGCGAAGATGTACCTCAATGGCGACGTTGGGTGTATTTTGCTTTAAGCAATACCATTCCTCCCCAACGAGTTATTAACAGTGTAGATAAAGCATTAAGCCAAGCCGAAATCCCTTTAGTCAGTCGCGAGCCTAAGCCTCAATGTGTACTAATGGACTATAAAGACGGGTTATGCGTGTATGCGGTACGTTATTGGCTCACTAACGCCCAAATAGATGATCCGACCGACGGCGTGGTTCGAGTACATATTTTTGCAGCTCTCAAACGTCATGGCTTACAACTAGCCTCACCGACTTACGCCATTAATATGACAACCGAATCTTTCGAGCGTGAAAATCGTTTGCACGATGCAGAATTAGCCATTAGAGAACATAACCTAGCAAAAATGGATTTGTTTTCGACTTTATCAGATGATGAACGCGCCCACCTTGCAAAAACACTAACCTATGCACCATTTGCTCAAGGTGACGTGATTACTCGTCAAGGTGATGTTGCCCATTGGCTGTATGTGCTAATGACTGGTGAAGTGGATATTTGGTACGAAATTAATCAACATGAACGAAAACTACTCACCACTCTACCATCGGGGCGTGTATTTGGTGAGATGGGTTTAATGACAGGCGAGCCACGACGAGCCACCGTGATTGCCAAAACAGAAGTAGAGTGTTACCGCATCGACAAACAAAGCTTTGAGTCCATTATGCAGTCTAGACCTGAGCTTGCCGAGGAGTTTGCACATATTTTAATGGAGCGTAATCAACAACTTGTAGCAGTTGAGCAAAATGGCAAACAAACCGATACCAAACAACACCATGAGCGTTTACTTGATAATATTAAACGCTTTTTTAGATTAGGTTAATTATTGATTTTTGTTGTATTTGCACTATGCTGAAGTTAATTATTACCAAAAAACCATAACGAGGTGTGTCATGCTGTTATTACGTCATTGGCAACAACACTTTGCTGCCGCTAGCGATTACTTTTTTAGACTATTGGCCGAAGCAGATACACCTGAGTCATGGGGTGAATGCCTTGTTCCTATTGATAAAAAAACATAACCTTATGCGTGTAATGGGTATTTTTAATTAGCTTACGGTTAAACTTTGTCGTAAGCTCGTCATGTACTATTTCTCACGCTTAATATGACATGATACTCGAACATATACATTTTTTTATTGCTGCATTTATTACTGCGAGCCTCGTTTTTGTCACGGTGTTGATACACTATGAGGTATTACGTCTAATTTCCGAGATTATTCCAAAACTCACTATTCAGCCACGCTTGCGCATTTTAGTGGTTATTTATGGGGCTTTTTTTGCTCATACGCTCGAAGTTTGGCTGTTTGCGGCAGCTTATTATTTACTCAACACACATTTATCATTGGGTTCTTTTCATGGTTTAGCGACTGCGGCTCATTTTTATGATTTTGTGTATTTTTCGGTGGTAGTTTATACCTCATTAGGTTTTGGTGATATTCTACCGCAAGGTCATATACGTTTAATTGTAGGCGTTGAAGGTTTAACAGGTTTACTAATGATCGGCTGGTCGGCATCGTTTACTTATTTGATGATGGAAAAGCTGTGGCTTGACCATCGTAAACCACCTAAAAAATAATAGTCACTCCATTTGGCTTCGACTCCGCTCAGCCAACGCGTTCCCTGAGCGGAGTCGAAAGGTCTCTTACACGCTACTTAGTCAAAATTAATTTGTTATTGCTAGTAATACGCAAACGATATTCTTCGCCTTCGTGAGTAATACGAATTTCTTTACCTAATGCAAATAAACGACTGGAATCAACGGTTGGAAAACGGCGAGTAGCTGGCTGTAGATGTTGTTGGCTGTGCATAATAAATATCCTGTTTAAGTGAACCACTCACTTAATGATAATTATTCTCATTAACAAATGCAAGTTATTATCAATAAATTCATTACCTACTTTTGTCTGATTATTTGAGTGATTAACTCTCCTTCTTCATCATACAACTCTGCGTGATACGCTATATTTAACCCATTCAACAATGCGAGTAACTCATCAAATTTATCAGCCATCAATAAACCATGTAACAAAACAGGGTTATCGCTTTCTAACACCAATATCGCCCATGCACAACTTAACTCAAAATCCTCCCATGTGGTTTTACGCACCTGCCAACCTTGAGAGGCAAAATAATCAATCATTTCTATTTTGCTTATTGATGAATCAATACTACAAAAGAAATTAGAGCTTTCGGGCAAGTTCAACATGTTTTTTCTCCATAAAAAAAGGCGGATAAATCCGCCTTTTTTACTTACAACGTTTCTGGTCGCATATGTGGAAACAAAATCACATCACGAATAGACGGCGAGTTAGTAAATAGCATCACCAAACGGTCAATACCAATACCCTCGCCTGCTGTTGGTGGCAAACCATATTCTAAGGCGCGCACATAGTCGGCATCATAGTGCATGGCTTCGTCATCACCTGCGTCTTTTTCGGCGACTTGCTGCATAAAACGTTCGGCTTGGTCAATCGGGTCATTTAATTCCGAAAAACCATTAGCAATCTCACGACCACCAATAAAGAATTCAAAACGGTCAGTGATAAAAGGATTGTCATCATTACGCCGCGCTAAGGGTGACACTTCGGCAGGATATTCGGTAATAAACGTTGGCTGGCGTAATTTAGTTTCAACCGTTTCTTCAAAAATAATGGTATGTAATTTACCAATGCCCCAAATCGGTTTCACTTTTTCTTTGATGTCTTTTTCCACAATCACTTTGGCTTGTTCTATATCCCACAGTTGCTCACGAGTATATTGGGGGTTATAGTGCAAAATTGAGTCAACCATACTCATTCGTACAAAGGGCGCGCCAAAATCATACACTTCACCTTGATAATCAACTTCGGTTTTCCCTAACACGTCTTGCGCCACAGTTTTTAACATCGCTTCGGTTAAATCCATCAAGTCTTTGTAATCGGCATAGGCTTGATAAAACTCAATCATGGTAAATTCAGGGTTATGACGAGTAGAAACACCTTCGTTACGGAAGTTACGGTTAATTTCAAACACACGTTCAAAACCACCCACCACCAAACGCTTGAGATATAACTCAGGGGCGATACGCAAAAACAAAGGCATATCTAAGGCGTTATGATGCGTTGCAAAGGGTTTAGCGGCTGCACCACCTGGAATGACGTGCATCATGGGCGTTTCGACTTCCATAAAATCTTGCTTAGTCAAAAAGCGGCGAATGCCATCAATCACTTGGGCGCGAATTTTAAAGGCTTTGCGCGTCTCTTCGTTCATGATGAGGTCAACATAACGTTGACGATATTTCATTTCTTGGTCGGCTAAACCATGAAACTTGTCAGGCAATGGGCGCAAGGATTTGGTTAATAAACGAATTTCTTCAATATGTAACGACAACTCGCCTGTTTTGGTTTTAAAAATATAACCTTTACCGCCAACAATATCGCCAATATCCCATGTTTTAAAATCGGCATACACTGCTTCGCCAACACTGTTTTGCGCGACATAAAATTGAATACGACCTGTCATGTCTTGCACGGTAATAAAACTGGCTTTACCCATCACGCGTTTGAGCATAATACGGCCAGCGATGGAAACAACTTGTTTCTCACCTGCTTCTAATTCTTCTTTGCTGTTGGCTTCAAACTGTTGTTGCAAGTTTTGGGCATAGCTGTCACGTCTAAAATCATTAGGAAAGGCTTGGCCTTTGGTGCGTAAGTCCGCTAGTTTTTGTTGACGTTGGGCAAACAATTCGTTTTCGGAGACTTGTACTTCGGGGGAGTTACTCATGGTTTTCTCTCTAAAAGATAACTCCTCCCCCTTATTAAGGAGGGAGGTTGGGAGGGGGTTATAAAAACCAAACCCCACCCTAGCCCTCCCCTAATTTAGGGGAGGGAATAAAATGATTTTACAACCCCATTTTTAATGAGGCTTCAATAAAGGCATCTAAATCGCCGTCTAATACTGTTTCAGGACGAGAGTGCTCAACATTTGTCCGTAAATCTTTAACCCGCGATTGGTCAAGCACATAGGAGCGAATTTGACTGCCCCAACCGTTTTCGGATTTGGTTTCTTCTAAGGCTTGTTTGGCGGAGTTTTTCTTTAACACTTCTAATTCATACAACTTGGCGCGTAATAGCTTCCATGCACGGTCACGGTTAGCGTGTTGCGAACGTTCGTTTTGACACGCGACCACTGTGCCTGTTGGAATATGCGTTAAACGTACTGCGGAGTCGGTTTTGTTAATGTGCTGACCACCTGCACCACTGGCACGATAGGTATCGGTACGCACATCGGACGGGTTAATATCAATTTCGATGTTGTCATCAACTTCGGGCGAGATAAATACCGCCGCAAACGAGGTATGACGGCCATTGCCTGAATCAAACGGCGACTTACGCACTAAACGATGCACACCTGTTTCGGTACGCAACCAACCAAAAGCATAATCCCCTTCTACGCGAATCGTGGCACTTTTAATGCCTGCAATCTCGCCATCGGAGACTTCCATTAGCTCGCCTTTAAAACCATGACGCTCAATCCAACGCAAATACATGCGTAACAACATACCTGCCCAATCTTGTGCTTCAGTACCGCCCGAACCAAACTGAATATCGACAAAACAATTGCTGGCATCCATTTCGCCACTAAACATCCGTCTAAATTCTAAATCGGCCACCAACTTTTCTGCGCCATCTAATTCGGCTTGCACATCGGCTAATAGGCTTTCGTCATCGGCTTCAACCGCTAAATCTAACATAGCCGAGGCATCAGCGACTAATTCGGTGAGTTTATCCAGTACGCCTACGCTGTTTTCTAGCGCGGAGCGTTCTTTGCCAAGGGCTTGAGCTTGTTCGGGATTGTTCCAGACGGTGGGGTCTTCGAGCTCACGCATCACTTCTT
>Ga0209599_10000965_pt1 | contig 15285 bp, 9 predicted proteins | sample Shrwel_input2_FT_FD_187534 | JGI IMG/M metagenome (GOLD analysis project Ga0209599, IMG submission 187534) | Subsurface microbial communities from deep shales in Ohio, USA - Utica-3 well 1 S input2 FT (SPAdes) (version 2) ... | reverse complement strand
AAAAACCAGCACCTTCAAAAATTGAAAACGTGCAACAAGCCATAGCTTTTGTAGACGGTGAGAAAAAGCAAGAAAAACCCAATCAGCCTAAAAACGCTCCCAACAAAAAGCCCAATCCTAAAAATAATAAGTTTCAAAATAACAAGGACAGAAATGCAGATGCTGCAGTTCCTGTAACAGAAGAAACGATTCCGGTTGGAGACACCGAAGTGGAAGCTCCAATTGCAACTTCAGAAGAAGTAGTGGTGGCTGAAAATACTGAAACGACCCCTCAGCAAAGCAACAATCCACGAAACAACAACAACAAACAACACAAGAAAACCAATAATTTCCGTGAGCCCGATTATGAGTTTGAAGGAATTATTGAAACTGAAGGCGTACTTGAAATGATGCCGGATGGTTATGGTTTCTTGCGTTCTTCGGATTATAACTATTTGGCATCTCCAGATGATATTTACTTATCAACGTCACAAATTCGTTTATTCGGATTAAAAACAGGTGATACCGTAAAAGGAGTAGTGCGCCCGCCAAAAGAAGGAGAAAAATATTTTCCTTTGGTAAAAGTGTTGAAAATCAACGGACACGACCCGCAAGTAGTACGTGATCGTGTTTCTTTTGATCATTTGACTCCAGTTTTCCCAACCGAAAAATTCAAATTAGCAGAAAGAAACAGTTCTATTTCTACTCGTATTATTGACTTGTTTTCGCCAATTGGTAAAGGACAACGTGGTATGATTGTGGCTCAGCCAAAGACTGGTAAAACCATGTTATTGAAAGATATTGCCAACGCGATTGCAGCCAATCATCCAGAAGTATACCTATTAGTTTTACTAATTGACGAACGTCCGGAAGAGGTAACCGATATGCAACGCAGCGTGCGTGGAGAAGTAGTAGCTTCTACTTTCGATAGAGAGCCACAAGAACACGTGAAAATTGCCAATATTGTTTTGGAAAAAGCAAAAAGATTGGTAGAATGTGGTCATGATGTCGTGATTTTGTTAGATTCTATCACCCGTTTGGCTCGTGCTTATAACACCGTGCAACCAGCTTCAGGAAAAGTACTGAGTGGAGGGGTTGATGCCAATGCCTTACAAAAACCAAAACGTTTCTTCGGAGCGGCTCGTAATGTTGAAAACGGGGGTTCGTTGAGTATCATTGCTACGGCATTAACCGAAACCGGTTCTAAAATGGACGAAGTAATCTTCGAAGAATTTAAAGGAACAGGTAATATGGAATTGCAATTGGATCGCAAAATTGCGAACCGTCGTATTTTCCCTTCTGTCGATTTGACGTCTTCAAGTACGCGTCGTGATGATTTGTTATTAGACGAAAAAACCATTCAGCGTATGTGGATAATGCGTAGTATCTGGCTGATATGAATCCGGTAGAAGCTATGGAATTCATCAACGACCGTTTCAAGAAAACCAGAAACAACGAAGAGTTTTTGATTTCGATGAATGATTAAAATATAAAAATCCCGAAGCTTTGAAGTTTCGGGATTTTTTTTATTTGGGCGTTACCCTTTGGGTCGGGCTATCCGTTGCAATCTTTCATACCTGTCAGGTATGAAAGGATTTCCACTATTATCCCTAACGCGAATTATCTCGTAAAAACCAACGTATTTCCTTTTGATAAGTTACTGTCAAAAGCATAGCCTTCATAGTTAAATCCTTTTAACGCTTCTAAAGTTTCAACGTTATGGTCTATAATGTAACGTACCATCATGCCTCTGGCTTTTTTGGCGAAAAAAGAAATCATTTTCAGTTTTCCATCTTTGTAATCTTTAAATTCGGGAGTGATTACCGGTACTTTTAATTTTTTAGTGTCAATTACTGAAAAATATTCGTTACTCGCCAAGTTGATAAACAATTCATTTTTTTTTAATTCTTTGTTTAAAGCAGTAGATAGTGTTTCTTTCCAAAAAGCATATAAATTTTTATGCTCACCAATGGCTAATGAAGTGCCCATTTCTAATCGGTAAGGCTGCATTAAATCTAATGGTTTTAAAATGCCGTATTGTCCAGAAAGGATTCGAAGTTTATTTTGTAAAATATCCAGTTTTTCTTCTGGAATAGAATAAGCGTCTAGTCCTTGATAGACATCACCGTTAAAAGCATAAATAGCTGGTCGGGCATTTTCGGGAGTAAATGGAGTCTTGAATTTTTTGTTTCGCTGCCAGTTCAATTCCCCCAAAGCATCAGATATATCCATTAATCCGGATAAGTCTTTTGGTTTTAAGGTTTTTAAAACGTTGACAATTTCTTTAGATTGTTTTAAATATACAGGTTTTGAAAACCTTTCGGTTGGAAGTGTTTTTTCAAAATCTAGAGACTTGGCTGGCGATATTACGATTTTCATTTTTTTGGATTTATAGCACAAATATAAAAACCAAAAATAAAGAATAATCATTTTTATAATAAATACTATTTATGGTTACATGGGTTTTCTTGGAGTTTCTTTGGTAGAAATAGCAGATACTTTATCTTCTTCGTTTATCACCACTTTTAATTCTCTTTTAAAATATTTTTTTTCATAATCTATGGCATATCTAAAAATATACTCTTTAGATTCCTTCAAGTAAGTGACATCAAGAAGTTTTATAAAATTAAATTTTCCGTTACGTTGTCTAATTTTTAAGCAAGTAGCAGAAACTTTTTCTGGAGTAGCATTTGCAATTACTTTTTCGGTAGCTTCTTCTTTGGTGAACGGTTTAAAACGAGAGGTGTTACAGGCGTCTAAGAGTCGAGTAGCTAAATCAAAAGCTCTATTTTTTTTAACGGCTTCTACTTTGCTTGACTCAATTAGAATGGCGGTGTTTTCTGCTTTTTTGCTTTTACAAGAAATAAAGAAAATCAAAAGAAGTGTGGAAATTTGTATTTTCATTCGTATCATTTTGAGTAATAACGAAAATAATAACGAAATGTTATAAAAAAACCACCCGAAGGTGGTTTCTATTAATATAAACTTGGATATTTCGTTGGATTGTTTTCGTGCATCATCGCGTACACTTTTTCAAAAATATCTTCTACTGAAGGTTTTGAAAAATAATCACCATCGGTTCCATAAGCAGGGCGGTGTGCTTTTGCTGCCAATGTTTCCGGTTGACTGTCTAAGTGTTTGTATCCTTTTTGCTCGTCAATAATTTGTTGTAAAATAAAGGCCGATGCTCCACCAGGAACATCTTCGTCAATTACTAATAATCGATTGGTTTTTGCCAATGATTTTACAATATCGTGATTCATATCAAAAGGCAATAACGATTGAATATCGATAATTTCAGCATCAATGCCTACTTCTAATAATTCTTTTGCAGCTTGCTCCACCAAACGTAACGTAGATCCATAAGAAACCAAAGTAATATCAGCTCCCTCTTTAATAGTCTCTACTACACCAATTGGTGTTTTGAATTCTCCTAAATTGGTTGGCATTTTTTCTTTCAAACGGTAACCGTTCAAACATTCTACCACCAATGCAGGCTCGTCGGTTTCTAATAAAGTATTATAAAAACCTGCAGCTTTCGTCATATTTCTAGGAACCAAAACATGAATACCACGAATGGCATTGATAATCATTCCCATTGGAGAACCTGAATGCCAGATTCCTTCCAAACGGTGTCCGCGAGTACGAATAATTAGCGGTGCTTTTTGACGACCGGCGGTTCTGTATTGTAATGTTGCCAAATCATCACTCATGATTTGGATGGCATACAATAGATAATCTAAGTACTGAATTTCAGCAATAGGGCGTAGACCACGCATAGCCATACCAATTCCTTGCCCAAGGATGGTTGCCTCACGAATACCGGCATCTGCCACACGGAATTCGCCGTATTTTTCCTGCATACCTTCTAAACCTTGGTTGACGTCACCAATATTCCCAGCATCTTCTCCAAAAATTAAGGTTTCAGGATATTTGGCAAAAATAGCATCAAAGTTATCACGTAAAACTAAACGAGCGTCTACTTCTTCGGCTTCGTCATACGTTGGTTTTACTTCATTTATTGAGAATACATTATTTTCTGATTGAGAGAAAAGATGTGAACTGAATTTTGGTTGAATTTTTTCAGTATAATTTGTAATCCATGAAGCCAATTGTGCTTTTCCTGATTCTTTAATCACCATGCGTAATACTTTACGAGCTAAAGTGATTAAATCTTTGCGAATTGGTTCTTTTATGGCTGCTAAATCAGCAGCGTATTTTTCAATAAAAATTTTATTCTCAGAAGACGAAGCTACAGTATTTAAAACAGTAACCAATTCATCTCTTTCGGCTTTGATAGGAGCAGTGAAGTTTGTCCAAGCGTTTTTCTTTCCTTCTAGAACATCTTTTTTAGCTTGATTGTCAATTTCGTCTAATTCTTCAACAGTTGCTAAATTGTTTTCTAACAACCATTTGTGCATTTGTGACAAACAATCGAATTCAGTTTCCCAAGCTAGACGCTCTGCATTTTTGTAACGCTCGTGTGATCCTGAAGTAGAGTGTCCTTGCGGTTGTGTTAACTCATCAACGTGAATTAAAACCGGAACGTGCTCTTCTCTTGCAATAGCTGCTGCTTTTTGATAGGTTTCCACCAAAGTAGGGTAATCCCAACCTTTAACTGTCATGATTTCATAACCGTTATTGTCTTCATCGCGTTGGAATCCTTTTAAAATTTCCGAAATATTTTCTTTGGTAGTTTGGTAACGAGCGTGAACCGAAATTCCGTATTCGTCATCCCAAACACTCATCACCATTGGTACTTGTAAAACCCCGGCAGCATTAATGGTTTCAAAGAATAATCCTTCTGAAGTAGAAGCATTACCAATGGTTCCCCAAGCTACTTCGTTTCCTTTTTCAGAAAAATTAGTTTGGTTAATTCCTTCAACATTTCTGTATATTTTCGAGGCTTGTGCTAATCCTAACAATCGTGGCATTTGACCTGCAGTAGGAGAGATGTCGGCACTTGAATTTTTTTGCTGGGTTAAATTTTTCCAGTTTCCGTTTTCGTCTAACGAATGGGTTGCAAAGTGACCACCCATTTGGCGACCGGCACTCATGGGGTCGAAATCTAAATCAGTGTGACCGTATAATCCTGCAAAAAACTGCTCAATTGTCATGGCTCCAATAGCCATCATGAAAGTTTGATCTCGGTAGTATCCCGAACGGAAATCACCATTTTGAAAGGCTTTAGCCAATGCTAACTGCGGAACTTCTTTTCCGTCACCAAAGATGCCGAATTTGGCTTTTCCTGTAAGTACTTCTTTTCTTCCAAGAAGACTACACTCGCGGCTTATGCGGGCAATTTTATAATCGTTTAAAACTTCTGTTTTAAAATCTTCAAAAGTTAATGCTTTTTTCTCTTCCACTTGTATCATATTGTGTACTTGTAATGATGACAAATTTAAACAAAAACACGATATAATCTAATTTTGATGTGAAAATATTAATTGAATTATTCGTATTAAATAAGTGTTTGTAGATATTAAAATTTAATTTAAAACACAATAATACTGATATTATTGAAATTAATTCAATAAATAATTTGTTTTAATGCGTTTTAGAACCATTTTCTGGTGAAAATTCCAATTAATACTTTTGGATTCAAAGTAAATTGAAAACGAACTTTTTCGGCATATTTATTTTGAGTAATTTCTAAACCATTTGAGGAATAAACCGGGAAAAAGACTTCAAAATAGTCGGGGACTAAATTTAAGTGTATACCGCTATCAAAAACCGATTGTACTGGTAGTCCTTTGCTTTGATACACTCCGAAGTCACCATACAATTGTACCCATTTCCATACGGAAGTAGTGACTCCTATTGATGACATCCATTGGTTGGCATATGGGTTCTTGAATTTTGATTTAAAGCCTCCTTCGGCAATTACAATTTGCTGACTGAAAAATCCGGAGCTTTCACTTCGTCCATAAAATTGATAATCGAAGAGGTAATCTTTTGGTCGGTCTAAACCAAAATCAAAATAGTCGGTATGGGTATTATTGTATAAAAATGTTCCTCCAAAAAAGCGAAGGCCAATTTGAAAGTTGCTTTCAAATAATTTACGATAACTAAGTTCGGTGATTAGCTTTCCAAATTTACTCGAGAATTGAAGGTTGGTAGCTACTCCTATACCATATGAGGTTTCAGTGTCTCCGTATGAAAATCTACTATCAAAAACAGAATAGTTTAAGGGACTTGTATCATCGACCAGTAAAGGGCTGTCTTCTTTGTTTACCAGGACTTGTCTTAGTAAAATCGACTTGTATTTGTTGTCTCTCAGATCGTTTTCCCTAAATCGAATTTGTATACTGGGGGTTAAACGAAAATAAGAGGCATCAGGCAGGTAATGAAAGTAAGAAGTGGATAAAGATAGTTTGGTTTGAAACAGTTTTTTGTTTTCATGTTGAAAAACATAATTAAAAAAAGCATTACCGGAAATGGAGCTTGTATTGGTCGAATATCCAGGGCTTAAGCTGTAAGTAAAAGGCCTTTCGATTAAACTTCTATTATTAAAAGTCATTGTTACTATGGCTCCGTCATAGACATTGAATCCTATTTCTGGAAAATAGAATACTTGATTGTAATTGGCATTTTCTATGTCTCTCAAAAAAGCAAACTTTATGGGTTTGTTTAAGCCAAAGCGTTTTAAAGATTTGTAATTATTGCGATTGTTTATTTCGGTAAAAAAAATGTCTTTATTAATTGAAATTCGGTCAACATCTTCGGTTTTAAAGCTAAACACAGAATCCTTTGCGGGTTTTGCAATCCATTTATCGAAAACTTTTTTTCTGTTTTTATACCCAGATATTAAATAAGGAACCTGGCTATCGGTTTTGTTTTTTACAACAACTTCGGTTTGGTTTTCTGTTCTTGTCAAACTACCGAAACTGTAATCTATTGATTTGTTTGGATTAATCATTTCGGTAAAAAACCAATCAATATTTTGATCGACATTCGATTTTAAGAGGGTCTCAAAAGTTTTGGAAGTTGTGAATTCTGTCCTGTTTGCTTCGATAAATTTTTTAATCGAAATCTCTACGGAATTATTGTTTAGGTAATTGTCTAAAAATTTAAATGCCAAACCAGCTTTGTATTTTGAGGCAATTTGCTCATTGAATTTTACCAATCGATCTTTGGGTTCCGTCAGGTTTTGGTCCAAATTTTTTCGCGCCATAAGTAAGTAGGCTAAATAATATTGGTCATTGAACTTGGCCTTGGCTAATTGATATCCTTTGGTTATTTTGAAATGACTCAGGTTTCCGATCAGATTTAAATCGGGATAATTTTCTTCAATGTAATTGATTATTAAATAGGTTTGAATCGCGTCTATTAAATAATGGTCTTTTCTAAAATCAATATTTAAGTTTTGTTTTAAATAATTTTGAGAATATACCTTAAGAAACTTTAATTCATAGAGAAAATAATCAGGAAAAGGGCTTAAAAAAGCGGGAAGTTGATTCAATCCGTAAAATGGGTTTCTGTCGTAATCGATTTGAGAAACCATAATTTTTTCGATTTTTGATTTTCCTAAATAGCCGTCAGTGAAGTTTACTACTTTATCTATGATTATCGCTTTTTGGATGTCGTTTATTCTTGAATCATTTAAGTTGGTAACTACCTCAATGTTGTCGTTTTTATAATTTTCGAAACTCAATTTTTTTTCTACTGCAAATTGAATATTGTTGATATCATTTCCTTTAAAGGTGTTTTTATCGACCAAATTTAAATTGGAAGTAACCTTATAATAGTCTGGAAGCTGAAATTGAACAGAAATAGCCTCAATGTTTTCAAGTAACGCATCTTCAATATTTTCATTACTGTACTGTATGAACGAATCAGATTGCTTTATCTTGGCCAGAGCAAGAAAAAAATCTTTCAAGTAAAAATTGCTTTTGTCTTTTCCCCAACGCGTAAATTTGGCATCCGGAATTTTTAATTCGTAATCAATCGCAATAGTTATAGAATCCTTCGGTTGTATAGGAGAAAGGGTTAATTCTATTAAATCAATATGATCATCTATTCGACACCAATTGCCGTAAAATTTATTTACAGTCAGTTTTGTAATTGTAGTGAATCCTCTTTCTTTTTCGGTAGAAAGATGAAAATTTCTGACATATTGATCTGAGAAGCGTTTCCCTAAATAAGTCTTTCTATTAGAATACGAATGATTCCAGTCATTAATAATCAATTTATTGATCGAATTAGCATACCGATTTCGAAAACTGATCTTTTGGTTCACATGAAAGGTGTTAGAAACAGTATCAAGTCTAGCTAAAATTTCAACTTTTTGCTGACTGTATATTGGAGCCGAAACTATTGTAAATAGCAGAAATAATAAAAAAGAGAATTTGCCTTTCAATTTTAATTGATTTAACTGCAAGGTACTACTATTTGATGTAATTTTACAAGTGATTTATTGTGTGTTAATATTTAACAATTGATTTTCAATTTGTTAAATATTATGATTGTTAGTAATTCTTTTTTAGAGTTATGTTTTTCATACTACTATTTGGTTATATTGCACTCCCCAAATTTAGTTATTATGATTAAAAAAATACTTTTTGTCTTACTGTTTTGTAACTTAGGATATTCACAAGTGTTTATCAATGAGCTTGATGCCGATACACCTGGAACTGATGCACTTGAATTTATAGAGTTAAAATCAGCGATTCCTAATTTTTCTTTGAATGGGTATGTGTTGGTATTTTTTAATGCTGGAGGAACAACTCCTAATACAGCATACATGTCATTTGATTTAGATGATTATGTCACTGATGTAAATGGTATTATTACTCTTGGTAATAATGCTGTCTCACCGACACCAGATAAATATCTTGCTGACAATATTATTCAGAACGGCCCTGATGCTGTAGCTATTTATGTCGGTAATCCTTCTAATTTTACTAATGGTGCTACTCTAGCTACTACCGCTAATTTAGTTGATGCTTTAGTGCATAAAACGAACGATGCTGATCCTACGAGTTTGATGACTGCTTTAGGTGAAACAAAGGCATATGATGAATATATAAGTACTCTTAGTCCTAGTGATCAAAATTCTATTCAACGAAAAGATGACGGAACCTATGAAACCAAAACACCAACTCCTGATGTACCAAACGATGGATCAGGAACTATAGCCAATGCTATTTCTGCAGTATTCAGTCCAATTGGTGAATTATCAGAGCCAAACCCTTTTACGATTACTTTTACTACCCAAACTTCTGTAACCGGAAGTGATTTAGTTCTAAATTATACTTTAGCAAACAATACTTTTACTACAGGTGATTATACAGGTGTTTTAACAGCAACAATTCCAGTAGGTTCATCGAGTGTCGTGGTAAATTATGGTTTAGTTGATGATACTACCAATGAAGGTGATGAAACGTTAAAATTAACTATTAGTGCTGTTCCTTCAAATTATTCATTGACTAATAATAATATTCAAGTTCGTGTTCACGATAATGATTATATCGTACAACCTTGGGGAACTCCTTTAGAGCCAACCTATGGTTTATGTACAAGTACTGTTCCTATGGGTTACTATAATTCTTTAGAAAATAAATCGGGAGTACAATTAAAACAAGCGATCCAAGATATTATCGCTAATCCAGCAGTTGTTCGTTATCAAACCTATGGTGATGTTTGGGAAATGTTGGCTGAAGCAGATACAAACCCAAAAAATAGTAGCGATGTTTGGTTAATGTATGTAGAACATTCAAGTTCTAAATTAAATCAACAAACAGGGACATCAGGTGCTATTGGATTTTGGAATAGAGAACATATTTATTGCCAATCTAGAGGTGATTACGATAATGGTGGCGCAAATTCTTTAGATACCAATAGTAACGGAAAAGATACATATACTTTGACTAGCGGAGCAAATGATATATATGCTGGTGGTTCTGACGGTCATCACATTAGAGCTGAAGATAGCCCTGAAAATTCCTCTCGCAATAACAAAAATTATGGAGTAGATGCTTCAGGAACAGATGATTATAACGGACCAACAGGTAATGCAGGAAGTTGGCGAGGAGATGTGGCAAGAGCAGTTTTTTACATGGCCGTTAGATACAATGGATTGAATGTAGTTAATGGTTTTCCTTCTGAAACACCCACAGGATATATTGGTGATTTAGCAACATTGTTAGCTTGGAATAAGACAGATAAATCGGATGATTTTGAAATGAATCGTAATAATGTGATTTATGACTGGCAGCGTAACCGTAATCCGTTTATTGATTATCCTTTATTAGCCGATTATGTTTTTGGAGATAAAGTAGGGCAAACCTGGAATGCCTCTCTTTCTAATGATGATTTTAATAGATTGGATGTTGTAATGTTTCCTAACCCAACCAATGGTTCTATTCGTATTGCAGGGTTAACTCAAGAAGCAAAAATTGAAGTGCATTCTATTACCGGTCAAAAAGTGTTCGAAACTAATTATAGTAACGAGTCACGTTTGGATTTAAATTTTCAAGTAGGGGTCTATTTAGTTAAAATTACCGAAGGGCATAAATCAGCAACCAAGAAGTTGATAATTCGATAAAATTTTAAATTATAAATAAAAAAGGCTCAATTAATTGAGCCTTTTTTATTTATAATATTTCCTCAATATTTTTTTTAATATTTTCGGCGATTCTATCTGTTGGTAAGTCATTTTCATCATTTCCAAAAGGCTCCTCAATTTCTTCTGCAATGAGTTCCAAGCTGGCCAATACATAAAAAATAAAAATAACCACCGGTATAGTGTAATATCCTAAACTAAACACGTAACCAAAAGGTAGGGTCATGACATAGAAAAAGATGAATTTTTTCAAAAACACACTATATGAATAGGGTATAGGGGTGTTTTTAATTCGTTCACAAGCACCACAAATATCCGTAAAAGATGTAAGTTCAGGATTAATGTAAAGCAACTGTTCGTTGGTAAGTTTATTTGCTTTTTTTAATTCATTTAACTTTTTTAAAATCAACTTCATGAGTTGATTGGGTTTGTGTTTTTTATGGTCAATGTTTATATTGAACTCTTCAAATAACTCTTGACTAATTTGCTCATTTTTTAAATGAAGATTTAAAGCATAAGCATAATAAGGAATAGCTCTTTTAAAGAATATTTTGTCTTCTTTCACTTCTAAAACGGCCGATAATTTTAAAGCTAAATTGCGACTGGAGTTTACTAAAGCTCCCCATTGTTTTCTGCCTTCCCACCAACGATCGTAGGCAGTATTGGTTCTGAAAACTAATAACAAAGAGATTACAAAACCCAACATGCTATGCATGATGGTTATGTTTTTTAGGTGATGATTTTCGGCTAATTTAAAATATTCCACTTCGAAATAAGCAATTAGCCAACAATAAACACCAATACTTATGATTAGTGGTAATAACGCTCTAAAAGTGTCGGCTTTATGAAACTTAAAAATAAAAGTAAACCAATCTTTTGGGTTATATGAAATCATTTTTATTACTCTTTTTCTTTGTAAATACGGGTCATCTCTATTTTTTCAGGAGCATGTAAGACCATTGGAAATTTTTCAACTTTTACCGAACTACTGTCTAAACCAAAAGCTTTCTCTTCTGATAATGAGAAATTCTTTAAGAAGAAATAGGTATTCATGACTACTTTTTCATAAAAGTGCATAAAACTATCATTCGATAGGAATTTCTCAGAAAGTACAAATTTAAAGTCACCAATAATGTTGTTCTTACTTAAGGACTCGTAACGGCTAGTAATATCAACTTCCCCGTTTTTAACCATATCTTTAATTACTTCTTTGAACATCAAATTGATTTTGGTTGGTTCTCTAAAACCAAGGTTAAAATCAATTCGGTACAAATCGTCTTTAATAATTTCAGTTACTTTGTATTCCTTTCTATAAGGTTCATTCATTACATTTACGTGAATAAACCAATACATATCAGCTCTTTTAGGGCGTTTTTGCAAAATAGAGTACATTACTTTCTCTTCAATTTCATCTACACGTCCGGCATTGGTCATGTATACCAAGTGTGTCGCATATTTAGGAATAGAGAGGTCTACACTTAACTCGGCCAATACTTTTTTATAATGATCAATTTTAACGATTTTGGTGTAGTTTTTACTTATTTTTTTAGCTGTATACCAAATGGTCATAATGAAAATTAATACCGAGGCAATGATTATCGTAACATAACCACCGTGTGGAAATTTATCTAAACAAGCCACTAAAAAGCTAAACTCAATTACAAAGTACAGTAAAATAACAGGTATTATGATATAAGCTGCTAGTCTTTTAATGACCATATAATACATTAAAAGCATTGTGGTCATTATCATACAAAGGACAATGGCTAAACCATAAGCTGCTTCCATTTTACTGGATTCTTCGAAATATAGAACAATTCCGATACATCCTGCTAGTAATAACCAATTGATTGAAGGGATGTACAATTGTCCTTTAAGTTCTGTTGGATATTTAATTTTTACTTTTGGCCAAAAGTTTAATCGCATGGCTTCATTAATAAGTGTAAATGATCCTGAAATTAAGGCTTGAGAAGCAATAACTGCCGCCATTGTAGCAATGACAATTCCAAAAGGTTGAAACCAATCGGCCATCATTAAATAAAATGGATTGACATTGTTTGGATTAATGCTGGATAGGGTTTCACCTTGATGCTTAATTAAATAAGAACCTTGACCAAAATAATTTAAAAGCAATGCAATTTTTACAAATATCCAACTGATTCTAATGTTTTTTCGTCCACAATGTCCCATGTCAGAATACAAAGCTTCGGCTCCGGTGGTACATAAGAAAACAAATCCCAATACATAAAATCCTTCTGGGTGTATTTTTAATAAATGTATGGCATAGTAAGGGTTGAATGCATTTAAAACTTCAAAATTATGAGAAATTTGAATGATTCCTAAAACCGCTAACATTCCGAACCAGATCATCATCATTGGAGCAAAAAACTTTCCTACTAAACTGGTTCCAAACTGTTGTATAATAAATAAAACACACAAAATTGCTATTACAATTGGTACTGTATTTAGTTCGGGAAAATAGATTTTAACCCCTTCAACAGCAGAAGAAACTGAAATCGGGGGGGTAATAATACCGTCAGCTAATAAAGCAGAACCCCCAATAATGGCAGGGATAATTAACCATTTTACTTTAGTTCTTTTAACAAGAGCATATAAGGCAAAAATTCCTCCTTCACCGTGATTATCAGCAGATAAAGTCATGATAACATACTTCATCGTTGTTTGAAGTGTTAGCGTCCAGAAAATGGCAGAAATTCCTCCTAAAACAACATCTGTGTTAATAGCATGAGTACCAATGATGGCTTTCATTACATATAAAGGTGAAGTACCTATGTCACCAAAAATAATTCCTAGAGTTACAAGAATTCCGCCAAGCGTATATTTGTTGTGAATGTCTTGATGATGCGATGCGCTCATATTGAAAGTATAAATAAAGGAGTCAAAATTAAAATATTTAAATGTAATACTTTGTATTTTTATGCAAAATTTACATACAAAATGGTATTTATTAATAAATTATAATTGATGAGAAAAATAGTTTTAATCGCTCTTTTAACGATTTTCTTATTTTCATGTTCTTCTGATAAGAAATTTATAAGTGCCCCACGGTATTCAAAAATTAAAATGGATACTCTTTTAGCTGAAAAAATCAGTTGTCGAGCACTTGCTATTGATGGTAATAAAGTATGGTATAGTGCTAACCAAGGGAAATATGGTTATATCTCATTGGTAGATTCTACTGATTTTTCGGCTGTGGTAGCCAAAGAAAATTTAAAATTAGAGTTTAGGAGTATTGCACAAACCAGCCAATCTATTTTTATATTAAGTGTGGCCAATCCAGCTTTGTTGTATAAAATTGATAAAGAAACCAAACAAATTGTATTGGTCTATCAAGAAAATACTGAAAAGGTATTTTATGACAGCATGCTTTTTATGAACAATCAAGAAGGTATTGCCATCGGTGATCCTACAAGTGTTTGTCCATCTATAATTACTACCAATGATGGAGGTACAACCTGGAAAAAAAGGTCTTGTGATACTCTACCAAACTTTGCTGATGGCGAAGCTTTTTTTGCCGCTAGTAATACCAACCTAGTCTATAAAAATAATACATTGATTATGGTTTCAGGAGGAAAAAAGTCTAGAGCTTTTACCTCCAAAGATAAAGGGGAAAATTGGCAAATTTTTGAAACACCAATCGTACAAGGAAATGTCATGACAGGAATTTTTACTGCCGATTTTTATGATGAAAATACGGGGTTTATTGCTGGTGGAAATTACGAAAAGCCATTTCAAAATTTTCAGAACAAAGCATTCACCACAAACGGCGGTAAAACTTGGGCATTGGTCGCAGAAAATGAAGGGTTTGGGTATGCTTCTTGTGTGCAATATCTACCCTATTCTGCAGGAAAAGCGATTTTAGAAGTTGGGGCTAATGGTGTTTTTTATTCTCGTGATGGCGGAAAAAAATGGAAACAATTGGCTCCCGATAAGGATTTTATTGCTTTTCGGTTTGTAGACAATAAAACACTGGTTGCTTCGGGAAAAGATAGAATAGTAAAAATTGTATTAAAATAAGAAAAGAGCCTATTGGCTCCTTCGTTATTTTAATCTTGCGTCCCGTCTATTTTTTATTTGGTTTAACAATTTTTGTTTGAACTCAACTTCTATTTGACGAAGCATTAAAATTTTTTGATTTGGAATTACTCCTTGTAAATTTTTAACCAGCATACGACGGTTATTTTGTATTTCTTGTTCTAACTGATCATCTTCCTCCATTAATGCATTGGTTTCCTTTTCGGATAATTTAGAAGCATTTTCAGGTCTGAGTTTAAAGAGGAGTTGGCGTTTTTGTTTGCGTAAATGATCCATTTTATCATCAAACTGATTAAAAACAGGCCAAAATCTTTGGGCTTCATCGGGAGTTAAATTCAATTTATCTGAAATGTAAGCCACCCGAAGCGCCTGTACGCGTTCTACACGATTTTCTAAGTTTTGTCCCAAAGCTAAAAAGGTTACAAAAAACAAAAGGAGTGTATATATTTTTTTCATATTAATCTAAAGATTCGTTGATGTATTTTTCTGTTGTGTAATCAAAAGAGTTCAATTCCGTTTCTAGTGCTAAAATGTCTTCATGGGTTAAATGTAAAGCAATATCTTCGGCAGTAATATCGTTTTGGTAGGCTAAATATTCTTGTACAGAAATATTGTTTTCAACAGCAGTTTGATTAAAATACATCCATATTCCCAAAGTGATACTAAAAACTGCGGCAACAGCAGTG
>Ga0209599_10000964_pt1 | contig 15291 bp, 8 predicted proteins | sample Shrwel_input2_FT_FD_187534 | JGI IMG/M metagenome (GOLD analysis project Ga0209599, IMG submission 187534) | Subsurface microbial communities from deep shales in Ohio, USA - Utica-3 well 1 S input2 FT (SPAdes) (version 2) ... | reverse complement strand
CCCCTATACCTACCCCAACCCCTACTTGCTTCCACCTTTGCACTTTTGCACCTTTGCACTGTATCTTCGCTACCTCCACCCCATGCGCCCCCTTAGTCGCTCCTTCTGGCCAACTGGCCAACTGGTCAACTGGTCAACTTGCCTCCTCTGCCTCATGGCAGGATCCCTCGCCGCGGCCGACGACACCGCCTGGCTGCAGAGCAAGGGCACGCTGATCTTCCATGACGCCTTCGAGCGCGAAGAGACCGGCACCGGACTCAAGGACATCGGTAACGGCTGGGAAAGCGCCACAGCCGATCGCGTCCCGAAACTGAAGCAGGCCGACCTCGACGCGGGCGTGATGAAGATCGCCAGCGCGACCAAGGAGGCGGGCCACGCCGCCCACATCCACCACGATGCCGGCTTCGCCGACGGCGGAGTGATCGTCCGCTTCAAGTTCCCGGGACTCAACAAGGCCGAGAACCTCGTGACGGGCTTCGTCGACCGTTCCCTCAAGGACGTCCACGCCGGCCATCTTTGCTACGCGACTCTCTCGCAGACCGACGTGACGCTTTCCGATCGCAAGACGGGCTCGATGAACCTGGCCGTGAAGAAGAAGCACGCGGATGACGCCGCCGCCAAACGGAAGCCTGACCCTGCCTTCGAAGCGATGCTCAAGAAGAAGTCGCAGGTCACGCCTTTGAAGGCTGACCAAGAATGGCATGTGTACACGCTCGTCACCGAAGGCGACGAGATGCGCTTCTCCCTCGACGGCAAGCTGATCGCCAGCCACCGCTCCGAGGGCTATGCCCATGACATGAAGCGCTGGTTCAGCTTCCTCGCGAACTCGACGGTCTGGATCGACGACGTGAAGATCTACAAGGTCCGTTAAGCCATGCGCGTCCTCGGCATCGAAGGCGGGGGCACCCGCACCACGGCGCTCCTCGTCGAGGGGAACGACACGGTGCTGGCCTCTTTCGCCGTCGGCCCGGGCAACCTGCAGCTCCTTTCCGCCGAAGAACTCGCCGCCCTGCTCGCCTCCATCCGTGACCAGCTACCGGCGCGCCCCGACCGTATCGGCATCGGGTTAGCCGGCGTCCGTACCGCGGGCGACCGCGAACGCCTCCGCCGCGCCGTAGCGGCGACCTGGCCCGACGTACCGGCCACCGTGGGCGACGATCTCATCCTCGCCATCGAGACCGGCGTCTGGCCGACCGATTGCGCCGCTCAAGTGCTCCTGCTCAGCGGCACGGGTTCCTGCTGCCTCGGACGCCATCGTACCGGCGGCTCGGTCAAGGTCGGTGGCCGCGGCCACATCATCGGCGACCGCGGCAGCGCGTGCGATATCGCCGTGCACGCCCTGCGCTCGACGGTCACGATCTCCGACATCGCCGCCGACTGGCCCCGCCTCGGCGCCGACATGCTGGCGTTCCTCCAGATGAACGATCCGGAAGCGCTCATCGAGTGGTCGATGACCGCGAGCAAGACCGAGATCGCCTCGTTGGCGCAGGTCGTCTTCGCCGCCGCGGCCTCACGACAAGACGACATCGCCGTCGCGATCCTGAAGCGCGCCTCCGACCGCCTGAGCAAGGATGCCGTCCATTGCGCGGCCCGCGTGGCCCAACCCGGCGAGAAGGTGCAATTCCTCCTCAATGGTTCGACCATCCTTAAGAATGGTTGGTTCGCCGACGAGGTCACCGCGAAGATCCTCGCCGCCCGACCCGGCAGCGAAGTCGTCCGTCTGGAACGCTCTGGCGTCTGGGGCGCCATCGCCATGGCCCGCCGCATCGAAGGCCCCGCTCCGGCGACCGCGCCGGACTTGGCTACGCCCGCACCCTCCGCGACAGCTTCCTGGCGCCCCGTCGCCAACGCCCCGACCGAAGGGCGCAATCCGAAGTCTAAGGGCTTCGCGGAGATGCCGCTCGGGGAAGCGATCCAGCTCATGCTCGCCGAGGACGCGACGTTGCCCGGCAAGATCCTCGCCGAAAGCGCCCACGTGGCTTGGACGGTCGAAGCCGTCACGAAGGCCTTCGCCTCCGGCGGACGCCTGATCTATTGCGGCGCCGGTACGTCCGGCCGCCTCGGCGTGCTCGATGCGAGCGAATGCCCGCCGACCTTCCGCACCCCGGCCTCGCTCGTCCAAGGCATCATGGCCGGCGGCCGCCAAGCGCTCTGGAGCGCCGTCGAGGGCGCCGAAGACGATGACGCCGCGGGCGTCCGCTCTATCGTCGCCCGCGCGGTGACCGCTCAGGACGTCGTGATCGGCATCTCCGCCAGCGGACATGCGCCCTTCATCTGGGGCTGCCTCGCCGAAGCTCGCCGCCGCGGCGCTAAGACCGTCCTCGTCGCCTGCAATCCCTCGTATCGCGACCACCCCCTCCTCGACTGCGCGATCCTGCCCGACTCCGGCCCGGAAGTGCTCACGGGCTCGACCCGACTCAAGGCCGGCACGACGACGAAGCTCGTGCTCAACCTGATCACGACCCTCGCCCTCGCCCGTTCGGGCAAGGTGATGAGCAACCTGATGATCGACCTCCATCCGTCGAACTCGAAGCTCCGCGGACGCGCGATCCGCATCGCGCGCGACCTGACCGGCGCCGACGAAGCCGCGGCGCGCGCGGCCCTCGAGTCGCATGGCTGGGTCATCCGCCAAGCCGTGTCCGCCCTCACGGGCAAGGCCTGACAAAGCTGGGCCGCTCCTCAGCGTGACGGCACGCTATCTCCGTCGACCCATGACGACGGAATCAGTACCTGCCGAGGAACCGCTGGTACGCCCCGCTCGAAGCGCGACATCTGGACAGCGAGTAGGTCGACGGCTGCGGCGGCGACATACGAACGCCGCTGGTCAATGCCAGCGATACCCGACATGGAGGACGCCCAGTCATACGAGACGAAGGCGATGTCCTTGGGCATCCTTAGCCCCATGCCCTTGATCCACCCAGGCGCATGGGTGTCCATGGAAATGACCACATCCGGAGCATGCTCGCCGACCCATGCGCAGAAAGCGTCACGCCCTTGCTCGATCTCATGGGGTAACTCAAGAAATGGGACGCGTTCCTCCGCCTTGAGGTCCTGATGCAGACTGAAGAGGCCACCGGTGAAAGCCGATTGGCTTCGGCCGACGATCCAGCGGGTGAGCGCCACCCCGATACGCCGGTAGCCAAGCGCCCGCAGACGCTCGAACGCCAGTAACATACCGCCCATCACGTTACCGCCGGCCATATGCAGGGCGGGCGTCGTCATCGCATAACCGAAGGTCACCGCCGAAAAGGAGGTGAAGTCGATCTCCGCGCAAGCCAGCCGCTTGCTCATCGGCGAGACGATCAGGCCCTCGATACCGCGAGCCTTCAGGATTCGGACGAGCTTACGCGGCGTAAGGCCTTCGCGCCCCAGCCAGAACTCCTCCACCGTGAACCCGTGCGAGGCAGACTGCGTGCGGATATCCTGCAACCCGACATACTGATAGGATGGCCCGAGCAAACCGTCCTGCGGGTAATACTCCCGGATGACGGCGATCGTCGAGCTGCCCGAAGACTTCAGTAACCGCATCGCCTGAGCCAGCCGCGGGTCCAGGCGATACCCCGTCTGCCGGACAGCCGACAGTACCTTAGCCCTCACCGCCGGAGACGTCCGAGGGTCATTACGCAACACCCGCGAGACGGTCATGGCCGAGACGCCGGCGGCTTCCGCCACCCCCCGCATAGTGATTCGGACTTCAGACATTATGTTACTGTAACACGAATCCCATGGAATTAAACATCGAACTAAGTCATGCCAGGGTAAAATGGAGCCACCCCCATGAAGCCCTCCCTCCCCCTTCTCGCCGCGTTGCTGCTCGCGCCGCTATTTGCGCTTGATCAAGCGACGCTCGACCTCTCCCTTGAACCGCCGACCCTGAACACCAACCCGGGCCCGGAATACGACGCGGCGAATCGACCGGGTAATATGATCATCGGCCTCGATCGCACGCCGAAGGGGCGTCTCTGGGCCGCGTGGATCGGCAACGGCGATAGCGCCAATGGTTTCCTGATGCTATCTTCCTCCGACAACGGAGGTAAAAGCTGGTCGAAGACCCGACTGGTCATCGATCCGACCGACCTACCGGGCAAACCCAACCGACGAACGCTCGTCGGCAACCTCTGGACGGACCCGCAAGGCCGTCTCTGGTGCTTCTTCGATCAGAGCCTCGGCATGTTCGACGGACGCGCCGGTGACTGGGTCACGCGCTGCGATAACCCCGATGACGCGAACCCGACCTGGTCGGCGCCGGTACGCATCGCCGACGGCTGCACGCTCAACAAACCGACGGTCCTCGCCAACGGCGACTGGCTCCTGCCTGTCTCGCTCTGGACTCGCAACCAGATCAACCCTTGGAACCGAGACTTTCCTGACGTGGCTACTTTCCGCAACCACCACCGCGACCTCGACGTGATCCGCATGGCCAACGTCTACGCGTCGTCGGACCAAGGTAAGACCTGGACCCGCCGCGGCGGAGTGACCTTCCCGGGCACCGACTTCGACGAGCACATGATAGTCGAACGAAAGGACGGCTCGCTCTGGATGCTGGCCCGCGCCGGCAAAGGCATCAGCGAATCCACCTCGACCGACGGCGGTCGCACGTGGACCACTCCGACGGATTCGCCAATCCGTAATCCGAAGGCCCGCTTCTTCGTCCGCCGACTCAACTCAGGCAACCTACTGCTGGTGAAGAACGGCCCGATCGACGTCGCCCTGCCGCGTCGCTCCAGCCTCATGGCCTTCGTCTCGAAGGATGACGGTAAGACTTGGGGCCCGGGCCTCCTGCTCGACGATCGCTCCTCGGTCTCCTACCCCGATGGCTTCCAGGCTCCGGACGGCACGGTCCACATCCTCTACGACTGGAACCGTCACACCGACGCCGAGATCCTGCTCACGAAGTTTACGGAAGAGGACATCGTCCGGCAGACCAAGGTCACGCGCTCGCTCGTGAACAAGGCGACTAAGACGCCGCACCCGGAACTCGGCGGCCATGGCGTCCGTCCCGACGCGAAGTGGACGGTCCAAGGACTCATCGATGCCAAGCAGGACCGAACCAGCATCCCGTACGAAGGCTACACGCCGAACCGGATGGTCTGCGACACGACGCTCCGCCTCATGCCTGACGGCTCCTGGATCTACTTCATGCTGGCCGGCGGTGACACCGAACCCTCCCCGCTGAACTATACCGCCATCACCCGCAGCACCGACGAAGGCCGGACCTGGTCGCCGCTCGCGACGTTCGACGTCGGCTTCCCGCGAGAAGGCCAGACCATCGGCCAAGGTCCGACCGAAGTCCTCGTCCGCGACGGCCGCGCGACGCTCTTCTTCTCAACCCATTCCAAGCACTGGGCCAACGACTGGCGCTCCTGGTATCTGACGAGCGACGACTCCTTCAAGACCTGGAGCAAGCCCGCCGAACTGCCCGGCCGCCTCAAGGAACGCACCTTCATCCGTCCGTCCATCACCACGCGCGACGGGCGCATCCTGATGCCCTTCCAGCACTACATCGGACCCGAATCCGAAAAGGACAAGGCCCCGCTCGACCGGGCCTTCACCAACCCACGCAATGGCGTGCTAATGAGCGCCGACGGCGGCAAGACCTGGACCGAGCACGGTAACGTGCGCCTCACGCCCAACGACAAATACTTCGGCTGGGCCGAACCGACCATCCATGAACGCGCCGACGGCTCGATCCTGATGTATATCCGCGCCGATGGCCTCGGTGGTGTGCTCTATCAGGCGACCTCCCGAGATGGCGGCCGCACCTGGCCAGAATTCGCTTCGATCACCGACATCCCCAACCCCGGCAGCAAAGCCACCCTCTTCCCGCTCGGCGGCACGTCCGTCGCCTTGTTGCACAACAACAACTCCAAGCGCCGCGCTCCACTGTCGCTCTGGATCAGCTTCGACGATGGTAAGACCTGGCCCTACCAGCGCGTGCTCGTGCCCGAGGCCGGCCCCGACCCGAAGTATCCCGGCAAGCACATGAAGGGCTCGATCAACTATCCGGACGGCTTCGTCAGCGCCGACAAGCAGTGGTTGCACTTTGCCTACGATGACGCCCGCCATCGCGCCGTCCATTACAGCGCGAAGCTCCCGCCGCTGCCCGCCAAGTAAACAGCCGTCAAAAGGCAGAATGAGTTGGCAAAGCGGGGTCTTGGGCTAAGTTGCCCTCTTCCCCGCCCATGCGCCTCCTCCTCGCCTTAGGGCTCCTGCTGCTCGCCCGTCCCGCCCGGGCCGCGGAGGCCGACGTCATCGTCTACGGTGCCACGCCGGGAGGCTTCTGCGCCGCGATTGCCGCCGCCCGCGAAGGCGCGAAGGTCTTGCTCCTCGAACCGTCCGCCCACGTCGGCGGCGTCAACACCGGCGGCCTGAGCTTCAGCGATTCCAACCAGACCGTCCGCTCCACCCTACTGGGCCTCTTCGAAGAATGGCACCAGCGCATCGCCGCCGATTACGCCGCCCGGGGCGTGAAGCTGCCTTACGACGTCGCGGTGAAGGACAACTCCGTCTGGACCTACGAACCGCACGTGGCCGCCCGCGTGACGGACGCGATGCTCAAGGAAGCCGGCGTGAGCGTGCTGACGAAACAGACCCTGGAAGGCGTCGAGAAAGCCGGTGTCCGGATCGTCGGTCTGCGGACGTCCGGAGGCATGCACACCGCGAAGGTCTTCATCGACGCCACCTACGAAGGAGACCTGATGGCCCGCGCCGGCGTGGTCTGGCACATCGGCCGCGAGAGCCGCGACGAGTACGGCGAATCGTTCGCCGGCCGCCAATACCCGAAGGAGAAGCTAGCCATCAACGGCCTCGACGCCAACGGCCTGCCGCTGCCGTTCATCACTTCCCTCCGCCCCGGCGACGACCAGGCCGGCGAAGAGACCGTGATGGTCTACAGCTTCCGTCTCTGCCTGACGAAGAACCCCGCGAACCGTGTGCCGTTCCCGGAGCCGAAGACTTACGACCCGGCCCGCTTCGAACTGGTCCGCCGGTATTTCCAGAAATACCCGGACGCGCCGTTGCCCTGGGATCTCTACCCCCTGCCGGGCGACAAGTTCGACGCCAATAATGGGATCGGTAAGATGTTCTCGATGGGCCTAGTCGGCGAAGCCAACGGCTGGTGCGCCTCCGACCCCGCCGGCCGCGCCAAGCTCTGGGAGAAGCATAAGCAGTATACCCTCGAGTTCTATAAATTCCTGACGACCGACCGGGCCGTCCCCGCGAAGATCCGCGCGACGATGGCCGAGCTCGGCCTCTGCCGCGACGAATTCCCCGAGACGCAACATTGGTCACCGCAGCTCTACGTCCGCGAAGGACGACGCATGGACGGACGCATGATCCTGACCCAGAAGGACGTGCTCGAAGATCCGAAGAAGGACGATCCGATCGCGATTTCCTCCTTCCCCATCGATTCGCATGACTGCCGTCGCCTCGCCCTGCCCGACGGCGTCATCAACGAAGGCACCATCTTCCCCGTGCGCATGCCCGGACGTCGCCACGGCTACGCCTATCATATTCCCTACCGTGCGATCACGCCCTCAGCCTCCGAGTGCTCCAACCTACTTGTCCCCGTGGCGCTCTCAGCCACGCACGTCGCGTATTCGTCCGTCCGCGTCGAACCGACCTGGATGGCCATCGGCCAGTCCGCCGGCGTCGCCGCCGCCCTCGCCGCCAAGGCCGGCGTCACCGTCCAAGCCCTCGACTACCCCACGCTCCGCACCCGGCTGCTTGCTCAGAAGGTCGTCCTCGACCTCCCCGTGCTGCCGCCAGTCGGTAAGGTCGCCCGCTCCGCCGGACCGGTCTCGATCGACGCGAAGTCCCTACCGGGCCTGATCCTGGACGACGCCCAAGCCGAACTCTCGGGCGACTGGGAACGCTCCACGAACTTCAAGCCGCACGTCGGCACGGGCTACCTGCACGACGAACAGCGCTCCGACGGCAAGTCGCGCGCGGTCTTCCGTTTCAAGGGACCGGCCGAAGGTGACTTCGCACTGCGCATAGCCTACTCCGCCCACGCGACGCGCACGACGCGCCTGCCCGTGACGATTGTCGGGGTAGGCACGGAACAGAGCTTTACCGTCGACCAGACCATCGCACTCCCCATCGGACAAGCCTTCCGTGAAGTCGGTCGCATCCGCCTCCGTCAGGGCATGGACTACACGCTCACCGTGACCAACGAGGCCACCAAAGGATTCGTGATCCTCGACGCCTTCCAGTTGCTCCCGGTCGCCGCTCCGGCAAAGTAACCCCATGAAGACCCGCCTGCTGCTCTGCTTAGCCGCCCTGCTCGCAGGCTGCTCCACGCCCAAGGAAGAGCCTAAGCCGTCCGCCTCGCTGCTCCCGGTCGGCTGGGACGCCAAGGCCGCGGGCGACAAGGTCATGGCCAGCCTGTTCAAGGTGACCGGGCCGGAGGTCAAAGGCGCCCATGACGCCCATTTCACGATCGTCGGCGACCGCGCCTACGTCGTGACCGAGGTCAACGACCGCCAGGCCGGCGAGGCCGCCCAGTGGCCCTTCGTCTACGCCACGCTGTCCATCGTCGACCTGCGCAATGAGCGCTTGCTCGACGTGATGACCCTCGCCCGGTCCGAACAGGCCTTCGCCAATGAGACGCTGCCCGTCGGCGCCTGCTTCGTACCCCGCATCAAGCAGGTCGGCCCGAAGACCCTCCGCTGCTGGTTCGCGAGCGAACAGCCGGGCAAGCGCCAGTCCCAGACTTACTATCGCGACTTCGACCTCGGCACGCTGACCTTCGAGCGCGAGATCCACCGCATGAAGCTGCGCACGAGCGACGGCGTCTTCGACCTGCAGCCACAATATCTGCACGCCCACGCCGCCAAACAGGGCTTCAAGCGTAAGCCCGCCGACGCTGGGCTTTACCTGTTCGACAACTTCAAGGAATTCGACGGCCGCACCTATATCGCGATCAACAACTACCTCGGCGCCCAGCAGGCGCTCTGCACGCTGAACGCCGCCGCGGACACCCTCGAAGTCGTCGGCCACTTCAACGGCCCCGGAGGCCCGGCGCTGACGGAGCCCGCGGTCAACCGTCTGCCTGACGGCACCTGGCTGGGCATCTGCCGCCAGGAGAACGGCGACCACAACTACTGGTTCTGCGAAAGCAAGGACGGCAAGACCTGGACCACCGGCGGCGAGAAGGACTTCGTGAAGAAAGGTGCCGCCTCCAAGCCGACCTTCGATAAGTTGAATGGGCTCTATTACCTCGGCTGGCAGGAAAGCACCCAGATCGATAAGGTCAGCCGCAGCGTGTTCAATGTCGACGTCTCCAAAGACGGCGTCACCTGGGAGCGTAAATACCGCTTCGAGAGCACCAAATCCTTCCAATACCCCACCTTCGTCGAGGACAGGGGGGCCGTCTGGCTGGTGGTGACCCAAGGGGACTCCGACCCCAGCCGCAAGGAACGCATCATGTTCGGTCGGCTGGAGTAATCATAAGGTCTCGATTAACCTAAGGTCCAAAAACTCCTCGCAACCAATCTGGGTGGGAGGTGTATTACTTCTACCCCTATGCGATTCCTCGCCCCCCTCCTTCTGGCCGCGACCTTCAACGGCTGCGTCGCCGGTGAACTGGCCTTCGACAAGCAGACCCTGACGAAGGACTTCGTCGCCGAAGGCTGCGCGGTCGCCGACTTCGACCATGATGGTCACGTCGACGTCGCCGCCGGATGGTTCATCTGGAAAGGCCCGGACTTCAAGCAGCGCATCGCCTACGCCGTCGAGCCCTCGCACGACAAGGGCCCGAACAAGACGCCCTTCAACGGCGCCTCGGGCTATTCGGATTACTTCATCTCCTACGCCTACGACTTCAACGCCGACGGCTGGCAGGACATCCTGGTCTTCGGCTTCCCCGGCGACCCCGCCCTCGTCTACGAGAACCCGAAGGGCAAGGCCGGGCCCTGGACCGTCCATAACATCTTCGACGTCGCCGACGGCGAGTCTCCCCAGCTCGTCGACATGAACGGCGACGGCAAACCGGAGCTCCTTTGCCACACGAGCGACCGCGTGAAGGATCCCAAGAACAACAAGGGACGCCACGGCGGACAGTTCGGCTTCGCCGAGATCGACTGGCAGAATCCGTTCGGTAAGGCCCGCTTCCGTCCGATCACGCCGAAGAACAAGGCCAACGACCAGAAGATCTTCAAGTATACGCACGGCTACGGCGCCGGCGACGTCAACGGCGACGGCCGCATGGACATCCTCGAAGCCAACGGCTGGTACGAACAGCCCGCCGACATGTCCAAGGACTCCGACTGGAAGTTCCACGCCGCCAACTTCGGCGTCGGTGGCGCCCAGATGTATGTCTACGACGTGAACAAGGACGGCCGTAACGACGTCATCACGAGCATCAAGGCGCACAGCTACGGCCTCTCCTGGTTCGAACAGAACAAGGACGGCTCTTTCAAGGAACACGTCATCCTCGGCAAGACCAAGGAAGACAACGCCGACGGCAAGGGCTTCAGCCAGATCCACGCGGTTGAGCTCCAGGATATGAACGGCGACGGCCTGCCCGACATCATCTGCGGCAAGCGCCGCTGGGCCCACGGCATCAAGGGCGACGACGAACCCAACGCCGACCCGGTACTTTATTGGTTCGAGCTCAACCGCGACGCCGCTGGCGCCGCCACGTTCGTCCCCCGCCGCATCGACAACGACAGCGGCGTCGGCACCCAGTTCTTCGCCGGCAAGGTGAACCAGGACGCCAAGCCCGACATCGTCATTGCGAACAAGCACGGCGTGTTCGTCTTCACCCAGAAATAAACCTCTGCACATTCCCCATAATGGGGTCAGACCCTATTAATGGGGTCTGACCCCTTTATCTTTACCCCCCGATTCTTCTACTGATGCGCCCCCTCATCATCCTGTTCCTCCTAGCCTCAGCCGTCCGCGCCGAGACCGTCGCCGACCGCAAGGTGGTGTTGGGGCTCGTCGACACCTGCACCCAGGCCCCGAAGACCTACGAAGCCGAAGGCTTCAAGCCCGACGGGCAGGTCCGTGCGATTTACTTCGACGCCCTGCCCCACCAAGGCAAACCCACCCGCGTCTTCGCCTGGATCGGCCTGCCCGCCAAGCGCGAGGGCAAGGTCCCCGGCATCGTGCTGGTCCACGGCGGCGGTGGCACCGCCTACAAGGAATGGGTCCAGAAATGGAACGCCCAAGGCTTCGCGGCCATCAGCATCGCGGTCGAAGGCCAGACGGACGTGAACGAGAACAAAGTGAAAGGCCGCCCGTCATGGTCGCGCCACGCCTTCTCCGGTCCCGCCCGCGATGGTACCTTCGCCGACACGAAGCTCCCGCTGAAGGAACAGTGGATGTACCACGCGCTGGCCGACACGATGCTGGCGAATTCCCTCCTGCGCTCCCTTCCGGAAGTCGATGCGTCGAAGATCGGCGTGATGGGCATCTCGTGGGGCGGCGTGATCACGAGCACGGTCATCGGGCTCGATGCACGCTTCGCCTTCGGCATCCCGACCTACGGCTGCGGCCATCTGTTCGACGCCGAGAACGGCTGGGGCAAAGCCCTCCATGACAACGAGGGCTACCAACAGGTCTGGGACGGCATGAACTACGCCGATCGCGTGAAGATGCCCGTGCTCTGGCTCTCCTGGCCGCAGGACGCCCACTTCCCGCTCGGCTGCCAGGCCGAGAACTACCGCAAGGCTCCCGGCCCCCGCATGGTCTCGCTCGTCTCCAAGATGGGCCACAGCCACCCCGCCGGCTGGAATCCGCCCGATAGCTACGCCTTCGCGAAGAGCGTCGTCGAGACCGGCAAGCTATGGGGCAGCTCTCCTTCGGCCAAGTCCGAAGCCGGCACGGCGATCGCTGTCTTCCATTCCACCAAGCCGATCACGCGCGCCGTGCTCGTCTCGACGACCGACAAGGGCTTCACCGGCACGCGTAAGTGGATCGAGACGCCGGCCATGGCCGCCAGCGGTGGCGGCGGCACGACGACCTCCGCCCCCTTGCCTCCCGGCACGACCGCTTGGTATATCAACGCCTACGCCGATACGCTGACCCTTACCTCCGACTACCAGGAAATCAAATGATCCGCCCCCTCCTCTGCTTGTTCGGCGCAGCCCTCGCGCTTACCGCTGCCGACCAGCCTGCCGGACGGTCGTTCCTGATGCTCGGCGGCATCACCCAGATCGTCGACGCCGCCGGCAAGCCGACCTGGAAGTATCCGGCGGCCACCCGCGACGGCGAGGTGCTGCCCAACGGCAACCTGCTGCTGACGCTTTCCAAGACCAAGGCCTACCCGGGCGGCGCGGTCGTCGAAGTGACCCGCGACCAGAAGGTCGTCTGGGAATACAAGGGGTCGCAGACCGAAGTGAACACGGCGGTACTGCTCCCGAACGGAAACATCCTGCTGACCGAAGCCGGCGACAAGCCGCGCCTCCTCGAGGTCGCCCGCGACGGCTCGATCAAGGTCGAGATCCCGCTGGGCTGCCAGATCACCAATCACCACATGCAAAGTCGCATGGCCCGTAAACTGCCGAACGGACACTACCTCGTACCACAGGATAAGACCGTCCGCGAGTATGATGCCTCCGGCAAAGTCGTCTGGGAACGCAAGAGCCCCGAGTCCTCGCTGGATAACCGCTCCTTCTGCGCCTTGCGTAACGCCGCCGGGCACACGCTCATCAGCCTGACGGTTGCCAATCACGTCATCGAGGTCGACTCCGACGGCAAGATCGTCTGGGAACTCCGCGACGGCGATCTGCCGGGCGTTCCGATCAATCGGACCACGGCCTTGGCCTGGCTGCCCAACGGCAACGTCGTCTTCAGCAATTACGCCGCCCGCGCACCCCAGCCGAAACTCGTCGAGATCACCCGCGCCAAGCAGGTAGTCTGGAGCTACACCGACGCCTCGAATCAAGGGGTCCATGAGTTCCAACTGCTGGACGCCGAGGGCAAGCCGCAGGCGGAAGTCCTGCGCTAAGAACAACGGGCAGGATAAAAGGGGCCGGTCGGGGAGGTTATCAGGAACTTAGCCCCTCAGGGCTTGTCACCCCATGGAGGGGCGACACTTATATCGTCACCCCAAATCCCCTGCGGACCCCGTCTCTTCATGAAGCACCTGCTCCCTGTCCTTTTCGCCTCATTGGCCTTCGCGGCTGAAGATGCCCCGGAAGTCCGGCTGGACGCCAAGCACCAGCAGCTTTTCAAGGACACCTGCGTCTCCTGCCACGGCCCGGACAAGCAGAAGGGCCATTTCCGCATCGACCAACTTCCCCTCAAGGTCGACACCGTCGAGACCGCCGAGCGCTGGCAGAAGGTGCTTAACCAGATCAACTCGGGCGAGATGCCACCCGAACAGGAGAAGCAACCCGCCGCCGCCGCCAAGACGGAGCTGCTCGACGACCTTTCCAACATGATGGTGGCCGCCCGCAAGAAACTGGGCGACCAGAACGGAGTGATCACGATGCGTCGCCTCAACCGGCGCGAATACCGGAACAGCCTCCGCGAACTGCTCGGCGTGGAGATCAACGTGAGCGAGCTCCCGCCCGACGGCGGCGCGAACGGTTTCGACACCGTCGGTGCCAATCTCTTCGTCTCGGCGAACCAGATCGAACAATACCAGCAGCTGGGCCGGGAGGCGCTCGAAGAGAGCTTCGCCTGGCAGCTGTCCGCCGACGTGCGGAAGAAACTGCACTACGAAGGCGAGACCATCACCCCGAAGGTCCGGGACTTCGTCAAATACCAGATCGACGCCCAGGAACGTGCGGTGAAATGGAAAGCCGCGGTCGAGGCCGCGATCGCCCGACCCGAGAACGCCGCCGTCGTCGCCCAGCTGAAGAAAGAGACGAACAATAATGCGAGCCGGCTGCGTCGCGAATGGGCCCGCATCCCGGGCGCCCCCAATCCCCGCGACTTCGGTTTCGACAAGAAGGGCGAGAACGACGCCGACCTGGCGAATGATTCGTTGAGCGCGAGCTGGCTCAAGTATCACCAATATTACGCCGGGATGCCGGACGTGGAACGCGGCGCCTACCTCGGCACCCAGACCCGTCACCCCGCCGAGATCAACCTGAACTACCTCGAGATCCTCGTGCCGTTCGACTGGCCGGTCGGCGAGTACGTCGTCCGGGCCCGCGTCGCCGCCGTGAAGGACGCCCCCAAGGAGCGTCGCTTCCTCGATTTCGGCATCCACGCCCGGACCGCCAAGGTCATGGCCACCCGGGAGATCTCCGGCACGATCGAGAACGCTCAGGTGGTCGAGTTCCCCCTCACCCTCACGCGTGGTAATTACACCGCCCGCGACAACCGCCTCGTGTATCTCCGGGAGAAAGGGAGCTGGGACGACAACGACGAAGGCGGCCGCAAGCGCAGCGAGGCCCTCAAGCGCAACGGCGTCGGTCCGGAACTGGCGCTCTGGGTCGACTGGGTGGAAATCGAACGCCTGCCTAATTCAGCGAAACCGAAGCCGCCCGGCTTCGTCGCCCTCGGCCTGCCGCTCGACGACAAGGCGCCGGCGCCGACCAAGCCCGAACTCCGCGCGGCGCTGGCACGCTTCGCCACCGAAGCCTTCCGTGGCAAGCAGCCGCCGGCGACCTACCTCGACCGCCTGCTGGCCTTCTACGACGTCCGCCTCAAAGCCGGCGACAAGCCGACAGCGGCCCTCAAGGAGACCCTCGCGCTCGTGCTGTCCTCGCCGATGTTCATCTACCTCGCCGAGCCGGCTCCGGATGACAAGAAGCGCCCGCTCAACGACCAGGAGCTCGCCGTCCGCCTCTCCTACTTCCTGTGGTCCGCTCCGCCCGACGCCACCCTCCGCGAACTCGCCCGCAAGGGTGAACTTTCGCAGCCAGAAGTACTCGCGGCGCAGACCGAACGGCTGCTAGCCGACCCTCGCTCGAAGGGCTTCCTCCAACCCTTCACCAACCAGTGGCTCGGCATGGACCGCTTCGATTTCTTCGAAGTGAATCGCGCCCTCTACCCGCGCTTCGACACCGGCACCAAAGTCGCCGCCAAGGGCGAAGTCCATGAGACCATCGCCCACGTGATGCGCTCCAACGCCAGCCTGCGCGATCTCCTCAAGGCGGACTATGTCGTGATCAACCGCATCCTCGCCCACTACTACGGCATCGAGGGCGTGAAGGGCGACGAGTACGAGAAGATCAAGCTGCCGGAAGGCTCACCCCGCGGCGGTCTCCTCGGGATGGCCGCCATCCACTTCATGGGCGGCAACGGCGAACGCACCAGCCCCGTCGAACGTGGTGCCTGGGTCCTGCGTAAACTTCTCCACGACGCGCCCCCGCCCGCCCCGGCCAACAT
>Ga0209599_10000962_pt1 | contig 15305 bp, 12 predicted proteins | sample Shrwel_input2_FT_FD_187534 | JGI IMG/M metagenome (GOLD analysis project Ga0209599, IMG submission 187534) | Subsurface microbial communities from deep shales in Ohio, USA - Utica-3 well 1 S input2 FT (SPAdes) (version 2) ... | reverse complement strand
ATTTACCGATTCATTGCCCTTTGAAGAATTGATTGAAGCTGCTGATTTTTTCTTATCCGAAAATGGAATTTTATCCGTAATTATTCCATTTAAAGAAGAAAAAACCTTTTTAACCCTTGCTAGAGAAAAAGCATTATTTCCACTCAAAATCACCCGAGTAAAAGGCACGCCAACCACCGCAATCAAAAGAAGTTTACTTGCCTTTTGTAGAATTGAGCAAACTCCAATTATTGATGAGTTGGTAATTGAAACTGCTCGTCATCTATACACTCCTGAGTACATTGAATTGACTTCCGCTTTTTATTTAAAAATGTAACCTCAAAGTTTTTAACTTTTCTTTATCTCAAATAGTTAGATACCCGAATTTCACCTAAATTCCCTCTTTCAATTTTGGTTCAAATCTACTATATTTGCACATTATAGTTCACAGTTTTTTAGATTCGGTCAAAATCTGAATTCTAAAACCTAATATCTAATATTTCAAATGAAACATACAAAAGTTAAAGACTTACTAAACAGCACAAAAACACTACACGAAGTAACCGCAAAAGGTTGGGTAAGAACTTTTAGAAACAATCAATTTATCGCGTTGAACGATGGTTCAACCATTCATAATATTCAGTGTGTGGTTGATTTTGAAAACACACCTGAAGAAACCTTAAAAAGAATCACCACGGGTGCTGCTATTTCAGTTACTGGAGAATTGGTAGAGAGTCAAGGTGCAGGACAGAAATACGAAATTCAAGTTTCTAAATTAGAGATTTTAGGAGATTCGGATGCTGAAAAATTCCCAATGCAACCAAAGAAACACTCTTTAGAATTCTTACGTGCCAATGCCCACTTGCGTGTGCGCACCAATGCCTTTGGAGCCATTATGCGTGTTCGTTCTGTATTATCGTTTGCAGTACACCAATATTTTCAAGAAAAAGGATTTGTCTATGTAAATACTCCTGTAATTACGGGAGCTGATGCAGAAGGTGCCGGAGAAATGTTCCAAGTAACTTCGTTGCCTTTAGACAATTTACCAAAAAATGAAGAAGGAAACATTGACTATTCTAAAGATTTCTTCGGAAAACACACCAACCTTACCGTTTCGGGACAATTGGAAGGAGAAACTTTCGCCATGGCTTTGGGTCAGATTTATACTTTTGGACCAACATTCCGTGCTGAAAATTCAAACACTTCACGTCACTTAGCCGAATTTTGGATGATTGAGCCGGAAGTCGCTTTTAACGACTTGGCTGACAATATGGATTTGGCCGAAGATTTCATCCAATACGTGATTAAATACACGATGGACAAATGTCAGGATGATTTAAAATTCTTGGAAGGTCGTTTATTGGAAGAAGAAAAATCAAAACCACAAGCGGAACGCAGCGAAATGGCTTTGTTAGAAAAATTAAATTTCGTTTTAGAAAACAATTTCAAACGTGTTTCTTATACCGAAGCAATTGATATTTTAAGAGATTCCACTCCAAATAAAAAGAAAAAATTTCAATACATCATTAACGAATGGGGCGCTGACTTACAGTCGGAACACGAACGTTATTTGGTAGAAAAACACTTTAAATGTCCGGTAATTTTGTTTGATTACCCAGCTAATATCAAAGCATTCTACATGCGTTTAAATGACAATACAGAGCCTGGAAGAGAAACCGTTCGCGCCATGGACATCCTTTTCCCTGGAATTGGAGAAATTGTAGGTGGTTCGCAAAGAGAAGAGCGTTTAGATGTTCTTGTTGAAAAAATGAAAGTCTTAGGCATCGATGAAGAAGAATTATGGTGGTATTTAGACACTAGAAGATTCGGAAGTGCTGTTCACTCTGGTTTCGGACTAGGATTTGAAAGATTGGTATTATTCGTAACGGGTATGACGAATATTCGCGACGTAATTCCATTCCCGAGAACACCTATGAATGCTGAATTTTAATAAATAGTTGATTCGTGGATTTGGCTATTCGTTTTCCAAACTTCAAATAAACAAATAAACACATAATCAAAAATGTTAAAACAAAACTTACAATTCAAATTATCACAAAAACTTTCGCCTCAACAAATCCAGTTGATGAAGTTGATTCAATTGCCTACACAGGCTTTTGAACAGCGTCTTATGGAGGAAATGAACGAAAATCCTGCTCTTGAAGGCGGAACTGTCGAGGAGGAAGATAAGTTTGAAAAAGATGAGTATGACAACAACGATGACTACGATGAGTATGATGACAATGACAGTATTGATTCGGGAGACATCAACATTGATGAATATTTAAGCAACGACGAAACCCCAGATTATAAAACACAGACCAACAATTATAGTGACGACGATGAAGAGCGCGAAACTCCGTTTGCGGCACCTGTTAGTTTCCACCAAGACTTAATCAACCAACTCAACACTTTCATTCTAACAGATTCACAACGCGAAATTGCCGAATTTTTAGTGGGAAGCATTGATGACATGGGATATATTCGAAGAAGCATTCAGGATATCGTGGATGACATGGCTTTTACCCAAGGTATTTATACCGATGAAAAGACCGTTGAAAAAATACTTCATATTGTTCACGAGTTAGAACCATCGGGTGTTGGAGCTCGCGATTTACAAGAATGTCTTCTTTTACAATTAAAACACAAAACGCCAACGGAATCGGTTGAGTTATCGATAAAAATTATTGAAGATCAATTTGATGCTTTTACCAAAAAGCATTATGAAAAACTATTGCAAAAATTTAATGTCACCAAAGACCAACTTAAAAAAGCGATAGACGAAATTGAAAAACTAAATCCGAAACCAGGTGGTGCTTTTACAGGAGCTAACAAAGTCACCGAACATGTTGTTCCTGATTTTGCTATTCGAATTACAGATGACGAATTAGAATTGACTTTAAACGGACGAAACGCTCCAGAACTTCATGTGTCCAAAGATTATCAGGACATGATGAAAACCTATAAAGATTCTAAAGACAAATCGAATGCGCAACGCGATGCCGTTCAATTTATCAAACAAAAATTAGATTCTGCCAAATGGTTTATTGATGCCATTAAACAACGTCAGGAAACACTTTTTGTAACCATGAATGCCATTATGCATTTTCAACAGGAATATTTCCTTGATGGAGACGAAACCAAGTTAAAACCAATGATTCTGAAAGATATCGCCGATATGATTGGTTTGGATATTTCGACCGTTTCCCGTGTAGCCAACAGCAAATATGTGGACACACCCTACGGCACCAAGTTATTGAAAGAATTTTTCTCAGAAGCCATGGTAAACGACCAGGGAGAAGAAGTTTCTACGATTGAGATTAAGAAAATACTGGAACAAGTCATTGCAGAAGAAGACAAAAGAAAACCGCTTCCGGACGACCAACTTGCCGACATGTTAAAAGAGCGCGGTTATCCCATTGCCCGAAGAACAGTTGCCAAATACCGAGAGCAATTAGACATCCCGGTAGCAAGGATGCGTAAAAAAATGTAGTTTTTATTGCTTGATAAAAATACTTCTAAATTGATACATTAACCTTTCAATTAATCGTAAATCCTCCGTTACAATATCGGCAGTTCCCTGCATTTCCTGTTGAAAAACAATTTGTTTTTGGTATGATGTTTCAAGCCCATTAGGCAAAGTAATATCCAATAGCAAATTGCCTTCTTTGTCTGGCGTCAAGGAAATGGTTTTTACAATACCTTTCATAATACCAAACTCACGATCCGGATAATTCGCCAAACGAATATTAGCCGTTTGCCCTATTTTTAATTTCCCCGAATTTAATGCTGTCGCCTTTACTTTACCAATATAACCTTGTTCATTACTTGGAATGACAGCAAATACGTTGTCGTTTATATTCACTGTTTGGCTTTTGGTCCAAATTTGTAAAAAACTCACTTTACCAGCTACAGAAGATCGCAAAACATAATTCAAATCCCAATCCTTAATCGCTTTTTTTAGTTGGTAAAAGGACTGAATGAGATTGCGTTTTAAGTTTACATCTTCTTTATTTTTGTTAATTTGGGTGGTTTTACTATTCCGATTTAATTCATTCAAAGAAGATTTTAATTGTGAAATAGTACTTAACAGACTTTTATAATCCTTTTGGGCTTGCAAGTAAGTTAGTTTTTGACGTTCCATTTCTTGAGAAGCTACAATTCCTTTTTTAAACAAGGTTTCATAACGATTTAGATCATTTTTCTGAAGTACTAATTCATTCTGATTGATGCTTTTTTGTGATTCCAAAATATTCAATCTTTCTTTCAACTGCACAAACTCGTGGTTTTGAGCTGTTCCCTCCACTTTGAAAGGTTGTAATGTAGCGTTGAGTTCATCTGCTATATATTCTCTTTGAAATAAAGCAAAAGCCCCTTCAATTTCGCCCAATTGCGCTGATTTTAATAATTCGAAAGGAAAACGATTACGATCTATATTAACAGTGTCTACAATACTTTTTAACAAAAAAACATCTTTATAATTGGCAGCACTTTCAATAACAGCCAAAGCTGTGTTTTCCTTAACAACAGCTTTGTCATTAACCAAAATAGCTTCCATTCTACCAGAAGTTTTTGCTATTAATTTTTCAGGCGGAATGTTGGTTGTAATAACTATTTGGGTTGAAACAACATCTGGATATCTGATAAACCATGAAAGCAAAAGCAATAACATTACGAAGCCTAATAATATAGTATTTCCCCATCTTAAAATGGCAGCAGGCGGATCAGAAAGCACATCTCTTACTTCTTCGCTGTAAATTTTCAATCCATCATTTAGCTCTTCCATATTAATTCCCTAATTCTAATTGATTTTTTACCAACTCATAATATTTTCCTTTATCTGTAGTCAGCATTTCGTGTGTTCCTTGTTCTACAATTTCACCATTTTCAAGCACAATAATATTATCGGCATTTTTTACAGTACTGAGTCTGTGCGCTACAATGACAGCTGTTTTCCCATTGATGAAATTATTTAAATTTTCCATAATCACTTTTTCATTATTGGCATCTAAGGCGCTGGTTGCTTCGTCGAAAAAGAGATAAAAAGGGTTTTTATAAACAGCTCTGGCTATCATAATGCGTTGCTCCTGGCCGCCACTTAAACGAATACCTGAAGTCCCTAATTCGGTATTGTATTTGTTGGGTAATTTTTGAACAAAGTCGTGAATATTAGAAACAAAAGCGGCATTATTCAGTTTGTCTCGATCAATAATCTCATTTTGTTCAGATTCAGAAATATTCCCTCCAATAGTATCATTAAACATGAAAGTATCCTGCATAACTGCTCCACAATTGGAACGCCAAAAATCATTATGAATACTATTTAAATCTGTGGGACCAATATTAATACTTCCAGATGTTGGTTCATAAAATTTCAGCAATAATTTCATTAAAGTAGTTTTACCACTTCCACTAGCGCCAACAATGGCAGTCGTTTTACCTTCAGGAATAGAAAATGAAAGGTTTTTTATTACATAAGGAGTTGATTTTCCACCATATCTATAGGACAGGTTTTTGATTTCAATGGTTTTGTTTTCAGGCAATTCATAAGCCTTATTGGCAGTGTTCAAATCTTCATCATCACGGATATGCACCTGCGACAAACGCTCCAGACTTATTTTAGCATCTTGCCAGGATTGAATAAAAACGATAAAACTACTTAATGGTAAATTCAATTGTCCGACAATATACTGCGTAGAAATCATCATCCCCAAGGTTAAATCACCATCAACAACCGCTTTGGCCGCCAAAAAAGTAATAATAATATTCTTTAATTCATTGATAAAAGTAGCGCCTATAGATTGGTATTGAGCAAGTTTTAAAGTACTCAAAGATGTTTTAAATAGGCTAATCTGGTTGTATTCCCATTTCCAACGATTCTTACGTTGCGAATTATTAATTTTTATTTCTTTGACCCCATTTATTATTTGAATTAGAGAATTCTGACTTTGCGAAGCTTCATCAAATCGTTTGTAATCTAGTTCTGCTCTCTTTTTTAAAAAGAAAAACGTCCAACTTACATAACAAAGTGCCCCAATGATAAAAACAAAAAATATTTTAGTGTTATAATAAGCCAAAATACAATTGAAAATAACAAATGTGATTATGGAGAATACCATATTCAAAGTCGAGGATGATACAAAATTTTGAATACGCGTGTGATCTGTAATACGCTGAAGATGCTCCCCTGTATTGCGAGTATCAAAATAAGAAACGGGAAGTTTGAGCATTTTGAACAAAAAATCAGAAATCATTTTAATGTTAAAGCGACTCGTGATATGTATCAGAAGCCATTCTCTAAAAATGCTCACTAAAGTTTGGAAAAATATTAATGCCAGTTGGGATATAAGAATTAAATAAATAAAAGGAATATCGCGATTATTAACCCCTACATCTACAACAGATTGCATCAAAAAAGGCAGCATAAATTGAATTATCGTAGCCACCAACAAGCCTACAATCAATTGATGAATCAATTTTTTATAGGGTTTGAAATATGGAATTAGGAAAGAAAATCCATTCGTTTTGGTTTTGTCTTCTTCTTGAGTGTAAAACTGAGCATTGGGCTCTAATAATAATGCAAAACCAGTATCGTCAGTAGTATTTGTCCATGCTTTTTTAAACTCTTCATGCGAATATTGGAGCAATCCTTGCGCAGGATCCGAGACATAGATTTTGGTTTTTGAGGTTTTGTAAACGACTACAAAATGCTTTTGTCTCCAAGGCACTATAAATGGCACAGGAGCTTCGGTAATTAAGCTCTCCAAAGAAATTCGCATTCCTAAGGTGCGCATTTCAATAGCTTCTGCCGCTTCAGCTATGCCAGCCATAGTTACACCTATGCGTGTGATACTTGATTTTTCTCTTAGAAATTCTCTTGAAAAAGTTTTTCCGTAGTGCTTGGCAATCATTCTCAAACAAGTTGGACCACAATCTTTATTATCCAATTGCCTAAAATTGACAAATTCTTTTTTTAACATTTATTAATTCTTTTTCGGAAAAATAGTAACCGTTAATTCATCTAACTTTATTTTATTCAATAGTATACCATTACAAAAAACACTTTCTATCTTTTCTAAGGTTTCAATTTTTTCTAAAGGATTTTCATTCAACAATATAAAATCCGCATTTTTACCGATTTCAATCGTGCCATATTTTGTTTCATTAAAATAGTTAGCAAAATTTACGGTTGTTGCTTTTAGAATATCAAAATTTGACAATTCAGCTTTTTGGTATAATTTTATTTCTTCCATTACTCCAAAACCTGGAGCAATGAATCTAGAACTAGAGTCAGGACTCAGTAACAATTTGATTCCTTCTTTGTTCAATCTGTTGATAACTGACAAACGTTCTTCTATTTCTTTTGCGTAAAAAACTACTTCTTTGTCAAGTGCTTCTTTTCCCGCTTTTTCTCTATATTGTGTGGTTTTATCAACCCATTCTTTTACAATTTCTGGCGCAATAAATACCATACCTCTCTTTTGAGTAATCTCTTCTAGATTAAATTGTCCGTAAGCAACAGTATACCAATCTAAGGTTGGACAAGCATAAATCGATTTTTCTTTCATTGATTTAATTCTATTTTCAAAAGCATCTTTCTCGCTAATTAGACCGCCAAGATGTTCAATCGAATTTAAATTTGAATTAAATATAACATCATCGTCAATGACAATTCCTTTTGGATTACTTGGAAAATGTCCAGCCATTTTAATGTTATTTTCTTTGGCATAGGTATCCAATTGCGAAAACAAATCGGCTCTTTTAATACTTAGCACCTTAATGAAATCAAATCCACCTTCTTTCACACTCTTTACAAAAGCCGAAGCTTGTTCTGCCGTAAAATCCTGATTTCTTGTTACTGGCGGAGATGAAAGGTACAGTTTTGGAAAATAACTATTGGGTGTATTATATTTTTTCCTCCATTCCAAATGTTTGACATCACCTCGCATAGAACGAAGTTTGGTGACACCATTTATAATGTTTAATGTCAAATATTTTTCAAGATCTTTTTCTTCTTCTGGAAGGTGTACATGAGCATCACTGAGCCCTGGCATCATAAATTTACCTTTACCTTCAATTGTTTGCTTTGCGCTGAAATTTCCTTTTTTAGTATTGGTGATTGCAATAATTACACCATCTTTAATCGCTACATCTTTGTTTTTTAATACTGTCTCGGTATTCATGGGAACAATTGAAACATTGGTAATAAGAAAGTCTGCTTCTTTTTTTTGAGCCATAGACAACTGAAAAAACATTAAGGTTGTTGCGGATAATAAAAAATATTTCATGCGATATTAATTAAAAATTAAAAATTCCTTGGGTTTCGTTATTATAAAAATCTTCTATTGGATTTAGACTGCAAAAATCTTCATATCTAAAATCTAAATCGCGGTTACTCAAATCAAATAAAGAGGGTAATATTTCATACTTTTTAAGTAAATTTTCACATTTGGTATCTAAACTAAAATAAAGTTCTTTGCCTTTATCCGTATATACACTGTCAAAATCTAACAGCTCTAAACCTGTTCTAAATCTAGAAAACTGATCCGTTAATCTACCTAAAAGTTCATGCTTTTGCTGTCCATTAAAAATGTTTTTTGACAATAAAACATCAAAATATTCAACTCTTTTACAAACTGTGTATAAGCCATGAAATGCACTATAAATAGTTCTATAATCCCAATCTTGCTTAGAAAAGTCTCTCATTCTCATATTATCTACATCGACCTTAAAATATTCTCCTCTATCATGTAAGATTATAGACAAATAATTATGTGACCCTTGGTGTATCAACTCTTCAATAAAATAAATAATTTTATACTTACTTACTACGTAAAAGTAAAGCATTCCAAAAGTTGACATGGAAGCAAAATTTATAATTTTTGGATTATCATGAAAATAAATTCGTTTGTTAGCAAATACTAATTCTCTATAAAAATCAGGGATATTATTTTTAATAAGTAAAATAGCTTTCTCAAAATCTTCATAATTTTCTTTCCAAACTGACTTGTGACTTGGATTACTGTTTACAACATGTCCCTTATATGTTTCTCTAAAATATGGCTCTAAAATAGGATGAATTTCTTTTATTACTTCAAACTCATCAACTTTTAAAATAGTATCAAAAACGGAAGACTCATTTTTCTTAATATATCCAATACTAGGTAAATAAGCAATATTGTTTTTATTAAATGAATAATTTAAACTAATATTCTCTCTTTTTAAAAAATAACCCTGCATAATTTCCTCAAGAATTTCAGAATCAAACGAGTTATTATTTGAATTGAAATATGCAAACAATAGTGATTCTAAAAAAACATTATCGTCCTCAAAGTCAATCTTTTCTATTAATGATGGACTCTCTTTGTAAATTAAAAGTTTAATTGTATTTATAATTTCGATTTGGTTTTCTACAATTGTTGGCATAATTAAATAAGTTGTTTGTTGTGATGCAAATTTCTTGTGTAATATTATTTCTAAGGAATCTAATTTTAAATTTTACCTTATTTTTAGCTTTCTCAAAAAAGGAATAATCATTTATATCTTCTACTTTTTTATCATTAATGTGAGTTATGATATCTCCTAATTTTAATCCTCTTTTTTCAGCATCACTATTGTTAAATAATAATGAAACGACAAGTCCTTTTTCTATATCTGTTCTATCTACATAGGAAAAACCCAGGTTGTTATTCATCGTTTTTTTGTGAAAATTTTTATTAGGTTTCAAATACATGCATTTATTTTTAAAGTCTATGATTACGTTAAATCTTTGAAAAAAACCATTCCCAATCAACCCTAAATAATCCCTATTTGATAAAGCACCAACCTTGTCATTTGAATATGAAAGTCTTTCTTTTTGAAAAGAAAAACCACTTACAGATATTGAATTTGCTATAAAAAAAGTATCAGAAGTATCACCTCCTATACCTCCGTGTATTGAATTTGATGTAATCTTATTTTTAATTTTATCAGACATCGAGTTTTGCATAGAAGCATTATTTGTAAAACTTATTACACCTCCTGAACCAAAATCAATTAGGAATTCTCCTTTAATAACCAAATCTTTCATCACATTTACGGATGCATCTATATAAAATCTGTTTTTCCTTTCGTGAATAGCAATCTTTTTAAAATGCTGAGCTATATCTTCGTTAAAATGTTTTAAAACATATAATTTTTGACTCGTATAATTTATAAAAAGTACTTTATTTCTAAATTCAGAGTTACCCAGAATCCCATCTGCTTTTCTCCCAATAATTGGTCGTAATTGCAAAATAGGCGTCATTACAGATTTTAACTTAAAATTATCAAGATTGCAAAAAAGACTATCCCTAATAATATTAACCCTTTTTTCTTTGACACCTGCCCCTCCTAATTTCGCATAACCTAATTTTCCAAATTCAATTTTTTCTTTGGCTACAAATACACTATCTAAATATAATCCATCAGCTCCAGTATCAAAAATCAAATTAACATTGCGGTTTTGAATTTTTGCTTTTAAATATATATGTGTATCATAATCAAAATTTATACTATCAACTACCATTTTGCTAGTTTGCAAAAACACTACTTTTTTTTGAGAAGTACACGCCATAATCAAAAAAAATGCAGGAAGTAGTTTTATTAAAACTTTGATCATTATTAAAATTCATTAGATGATAAGGCTAAATAACAACAAAGGGATACTTAAATAATTTAAGCATCCACTTTGTTTAAAAATAAATCATAAAACTATGATTATCTTTTAATTACAATTTCTGGTAAAGTCCCACCGTTATAGATAATACCGTCATGACAGTCATCCAAAAGTCCTCCTGAAATAGTACCTAATAATTCTTCTGAAGCAACCGCTTCTGCTCTTTCTTTTAAAGCTTCTAAACTTAATTTCATCTTGTCTGTTTTTTAGATGATTAATAATTATTTTAAAAAATTCACATAAGATATTTTATTCATTCACGTGCACTTGAATTTTTAAAACAAATATGTAGGAATTTATGTGCAAAAATATAAAAAACATTCACTTATTGAAAATATTTGTAAGAAAAGTATTATTATGTTTTTTTAAAAAAACTATTAAACAAAATTATACCTAGCGAGAATTAATTTACTGAAACATACGTAATCGAAATATTGTAGAAGTGAAAACAAAGTCACAAGAAGCTACTACATTATGACTAAGAGCTCTTTGATCTTACTTCAACAAATCCTACTCCTTAGAACTTTAACAAAAACTACGGAAAAACCGTAATCAGATTCTTTACGAATTATTTAATATTGCCATATCAAAATATGATAAAAAAATACGCACAATACAAGGGTTTTTTACAGCTGGATGTTTCCCTTAAAAAAAACAAAGCCTAAAGGGATTTTACAGCTGATTGGTTACCTTAAAAAAACTGAGCCTAAAAAAGGAAGAGTTTACAAAACTTACTTCCTTTTTTATTTTTAGAAATATCCGGTACTATTTTTAACTTATTGACTGCACTGATTTATCCTGACAGTACCCTTCACACAAATACAATTCAAGCTCTTGATTTGCATTTTATCACCTCGCCATTATGCAAAAAACAGTCTGAAACCGTAAAAAGTTGTAGTTTTGTTTTAGATCAAGTACACAAAAAATGAATCCGAAGAAATCACTTCAACTTTTTTTAGAGCAACCCTACCCCTTTTATTACGAGGGCAAAAAACTCGTTCAAATACTTAGTGTTATTTTTCTTATTTCTCTTTTTTTTAACTACTTGCTTCAACCTTTTGATGTAAACACAAGCGAACACAGGGTAAATTACTTCTGGATATCTATCATTCATTCTGTTTCTCCTCTCTTGGTATTATTATGCATTTCTTTTATTTTTAAATGGTTTCCAAAAATGACCGACGACTGGAACATTAAAAACGAATGTGTGCTTATTTTTGTTTTGATCCTTTTAACTGGAATAACTCAGTTTTTAATCCGTGATACTATTTACAACAATCCTAACAATTGGTCTTGGCATTATTTTATAGAAGAAATTACCAATACCTTTATCGCTGGTTTATTTTTGGCTCCAATCGTAATTTCTATTAATGCCAACAGACGACAGTCAATAAACCAACTAAAAGCCAATCGTATTTCTTCGGTGCTAAACGAAGTAAAAGAGCGCCAAAACAACACTAGCATTACTATTGAAACGGAAGTAAAATCGGAAAAATTTACTTTTGAAACCAATCATTTTATTTACGCAAAAGCGGAAGGGAATTATGCCGAAATATTTCTAAAAAAAGAAGCCAGCATACAAAAACTCATCAAACGTATTCCGATTAAAAATTTGGAAACCCAACTAAATGCTTTTCCTTTTATCATTAAAACACACCGATCGATTTTATTGAACCTGAATCATATCGAAAATGTAACTGGTAATGCACAAGGCTATAAAGTCAAACTCAAAGACTGCACAGATACAGTTCCGGTTTCAAGAAACTTTATTCAATCGTTTGAACAAGCAACGACAAAGCACTAAAACAGTTTGTTGTTTGTCCCAAAACATTGTTGGTCATCTCAAAATAATGCCACTCATCACATATTCTTGTCTTTCGAAACAAGAATTTGTAACGCTTTTATTTTGCATTCACATTTGCATAAAAAATTAAGATTATGCGTAGATATGATTTAGACTGGCTTCGAGTAATAGTATTTGTATTGCTTATTTTTTATCATGTAGGAATGTTTTTTGTGGCTCCCGATTGGGGTTGGCACATTAAAAACAATATAACTTACGAATGGATTAAATACCCCATGCTATTTTTAAACCAATGGCGATTGCCTATTCTTTTCGTTATTTCAGGAATGGGAACTTCTTATGCTCTTTCGAGAAGAACTGGATGGGAATTTGCTGCAGAAAGAACAAAAAAATTATTACTCCCACTCATTTTAGGCATGTTGGTTATTGTACCTCCACAGGTATATCTAGAAAAAATTTCGAAAGGATTAATTCAGGGAAGTTATTTTGATTTTTGGCCATCACAAGCTTTTATTGGCGAATATCCAGTAGGCAATTTAAGCTGGCATCATTTATGGTTTTTACCGTATTTGTTCTTGTTTTCATTAGTACTCATACCTGCTTTTGTGTTTTTACGAAAAAACCCAAATCATGGTGTGCTAAAAACGGTTGCCAGAATAAGCAGTAATAAATGGAACTTGTATTGGTTTATAGCACCGCTATATTTGATAGAAGCTTTCATAGAACCCTTTTTCGAAGAAACACATGCTTTAATAGGCGATTGGTTTGTGATTATTAACAGCATAACTTTATTTTTCATTGGATTTTTATTAATCTCCGTAAAGGAAACTTTCTGGAAAACAGTAGAAGACAACAGAAAAACGTATTTACAATGTGGAATTATTGGATTTACAGCTTTCATAACTATCATTACACTTTATGAAGACGGTTATATCAGGCATTTTACTGAAGCTTTGATCAGTGTGTTTTCATTTTGGTCATGGATACTTACCTTGTTTGGTTTTGCTTCCAAATACCTAAATAAACCTAGTAAAGTTTTAACTTATTGCAATGAAGCGGTATACCCCTTTTATATTCTGCATCAAACAATAACGGTAATTTTAGGTTATTTTATCATGAATTTGCAATGGAATTTTTTCAATAAGTTTTCAATCCTAACAATAGGAACTTTTTTACTCTCTTGGATTATTTATGAATTTTTAATTCGGAGATGGTTTATGATAAGACCCCTTTTTGGCTTACAGAATGCAAAAAAGCTTCATCTTGCTACTAGTTCGCTTTAACAAATAACAAACCAAATAAAAGCCTGATATAATCCATCAGGCTTTTGTTTTGAAAGTGCTATTTATTCGCGTCCTTTATACTTGGAAGTAATTCACAAACAAAGCACAATTAAAACTCAAAATATTTATATTTGTTTACCAAAACATCACCTTGAAAAAGATACTTCCTTTTTTCTCCTACGCCTTTCATCCGATTTTTATTTCGGTGTTTGCGGTGTTATTTTTCTTTATCAATACGCCCGAGTATTTCAATTACGAAACCGTTTATTTGTATATCATACAAACCTTTGTTGTGACTGTTTTTATTCCCCTGGCTATTTTCTATTTGTTGGTTTCACTCAACAAAATAGACTCCATTATGGTGACTGATGTATCGCAACGTAAAATTCCGTTATTCATTCAAATCATGCTTTTTGGAATTTTACTTTATAAAAGTTTCACACAAGAAACTATTCCCGAATTATACTATTTTTTTCTAGGGAGTATTGGGAGTAGTTTCATCGCGTTGCTTTTGGTTTTCTATCGCCGAAAGGTGAGTCTGCACATGATCGGAATGGCATCATTAACCGTTTTTTGTATTGGCTGTTTTATACATTTCGGAATTAAAAATGTTTATTTTGTAAGTGGTCTTTTACTTTGCAACGGATTAGTTGCTTCGTCACGATTTGAAATGAAAGCACATACGACTACCGAATTACTATTAGGCTACTTGATTGGCATGATTCCGCAGTTATTATTCTTATTCTTTTGGCTATAGAATATAAAACATCAACCCAACATTTAGGGTTTTAAAATTCTTATCGGAACCCAAGAGGTTGTTTTTAAACAAATCACTCAACCCGTAATAGGCATATAAATTTCCGGTGTTTTTACCCGCGGCTACATATATTCCGTACTGGAATTTATTAATATCTGGATTGTTGACAACTTTATAATTACCATCAGAAGCAATATATCGGGAGCGACTGTAAAAAATATAACTGGTTTTAATACCGGTATAAATACGCCAAAACTTATGCGATTCGAAAGTAGAATTACGCCATCTGAATTCTATAGGAACATCTATCGCATAGAAACCCAATTTATTTTTGTCCAAAACAACATCAGACGAAACCAAGCTGTAATTTCTGACACCACCAACTTCCGAGATAACCAAATTTTGTTTGTAATTGGTAAATGAAAAACCCAATCCAGGTGCAATAGCTACCGTTCTTTTTTTATTTACAGGAAAGTCACGAAGAAAACCAGCCGTTAATCCAGCCGAAAAAGAATTTTGAGACACTCCAGAGGGTTTTTGACAGAAAATATTATAAGTAGTCCCGAAATAAAACTGATCTTCTCTGTATAGCGAATCTATAGCTTCGAAATCAGGAACCGATTGCGAATAAAAGTGCGTACAAATAAAAAACAAGGCTAACGAAAAGTATCTTCTCATAATAAAATTTCAACGGAATAAAGGTAATAAAAAATGCCTTTCATTTCTGAAAGGCATTTTTAGTAATTTTATAATTATGCGTGGTGTAACTCTTCTTCTCCTTCTTTC
>Ga0209599_10000961_pt1 | contig 15332 bp, 14 predicted proteins | sample Shrwel_input2_FT_FD_187534 | JGI IMG/M metagenome (GOLD analysis project Ga0209599, IMG submission 187534) | Subsurface microbial communities from deep shales in Ohio, USA - Utica-3 well 1 S input2 FT (SPAdes) (version 2) ... | reverse complement strand
ATAGGCGCATCCAAATAGTCAAAACCTGATTTCTTGTATAATTTTTGAGCCGCTTCCATATACGGCATGGTTTCTAAATAGCATTGCGTAAAACCAAATGCTTTGGCTTTGGCCAGACAAGTATCCATCATTTGAGCACCTACCCCTAACCCACGCGTTTCCGGCAAAAAGTACATTTTTTGCAGTTCACAAACATCAGAAGGACCATTTGCCAAAGGGGCAATTCCTGCACAACCTATAATTCTCCCTTCCTTTTCTACCACAAAATAGGCCGATTTGGGTTCGCAATACGTTTCATACATACTATCCAATTGCGGATCAGCATAGGCGGTCCCTACCTTGGGCACATTAAATTCTTCTAAAACCATTCGTATTACTTTGGCGACTTCCTGGTTATCTTGAAGTTGAATTTCTCTGATTTTCATAGTTAAAATATTAGCCACTGCAACACAAATATTCGTGTCTTTCGAGCCATTTAGCGTTACAAATTTACTTACTTTTGTGTTGTGAAGCTACATGAAATTTACATAAAACGTTGCCTTGACTTGGCTAAAAACGGATTGGGAACCACCTACCCCAACCCAATGGTTGGAAGCGTGATTGTACACAACGGAAAAATAATTGGCGAAGGGTGGCACAAAAAAGCCGGAGAAGCCCATGCCGAAGTCAATGCAATCAATTCGGTTAAGAATAAATCGCTGTTAAAAGAATCAACCATTTACGTAAGCTTGGAACCCTGTAGTCATTTTGGAAAAACACCTCCGTGTAGCGATTTGATTATCCATCATAAAATTCCGAATGTCGTAATAGGCACGATTGATCCTTTTGCAAAAGTAGCCGGTAACGGAATTAAAAAGCTCACAGAAGCCGGTTGCAAGGTGACTGTAGGTGTATTAGAAAGTAAATGCAACGAACTCAACAAGCGTTTTTTTACATTTCACCAAAAGAAAAGACCTTATATTATTTTAAAGTGGGCCGAAACTGCTGATGGATTTATCGCCCCAAAGGCTCGTGACAAAAAAGAACCGGTCTGGATTACCAATCCTTATTCCCGACAATTGGTTCACAAATGGCGTAGTGAAGAACAAGCTATTCTAGTAGGAACGCAAACAGTGTTAGACGATAATCCCAGCCTGACAGTTCGAGATTGGACTGGAAATAATCCTGTAAGAATAGTTTTAGACAAAAAAAATAAAATTCCAAAAGAAAATCTTATATTTGATAGTTCCGCCAGAACCTTTTTGGTTTCTGAAAGCGACATTAATTACAATGAAAGTATTGCCAAACAGATTGTTGCACTACTTTTTGAAAAGGACATACAATCGGTAATTATTGAAGGCGGCAACAAAACTTTACAGACTTTCATAGATGAAAATTTATGGGATGAAGCTAGAGTTTTTAAAGGAAATACCATTTTTTCAAGTGGAACTAATGCCCCGGTAATCACTGAAAAAATAATAGCACAAAAGAAAATAGTGAATGACCAACTTGTAATCTATTCCAACTATGATTAATACTATTATTTTTGATTTTGACAATGTGTTTATGAACATCGACAGACACTTAACTATAGAGGCTTTAAAAAAATTAGGTCTTAAAGAGTGGAACGATGAAATTGAAAACATTACAACCAAGCTGGAAAAAGGAAAATTAACAGAAGTTCAATTCATGATTGAAGTAAAAAAGTTAATCCCGAATGCTCAAATTGAAGATATCCGAGCAGCTTGGCACGCGTCCTTATTAGATTTTCCTCTGACCAGACTGGAATTTTTACAAAAACTTTCTCATAAATACAGGCTTTTCTTAATTGGAAATTTTGACGAAATATTGATTGCTAAGTTTGAACATAAAATAGGTTACACCTTTACCCGTGAGTTTTACCAATGCTTTGAAAAAGTGTACTTCTCTTTTGAAATTGGACTACGAAAACCCGAACCAGAAGCTTTTAGCTACATTTTGAAAAAACATGAAATATCACCTAAACGAGTGCTTTTCATTGACGACAGTAAAGAGAACAGTGACATCGCAGCTTCGTTAGGGATGCATGTCTGGAACATTGATCTTACTAAAGAAGATGTAGTCGATTTGCATTCTAAGAAAGAGTTTCCGCTTCAATATTAAACAAATTACTTATTTTTGAAGCCAAAAAGAATCGTTTTTGACTTCATTAGACACTTATAAAACCATATTAGAAGCTTCACCAGAAGTCTTATACAAAGAAAAAAACAGCAAGTTTTTTGGCTTTGCTTTTCCCGTAACGTCTGAAGAAGAGGTTAAACTTCATCTTGAACTACTTAAAAAAGAACATTTTTCTGCTCGACACTGGTGTTATGCTTTTCAAATTGGCACCACTAAAATTCAATATAGAGCCAATGACGACGGCGAACCCAACAACAGCGCGGGAATGCCTATTTACGGACAAATACAATCTTTTGAACTAACCAATATCCTTATCGTTGTGGTGCGCTATTTTGGCGGAGTAAAATTAGGTGTGGGCGGGCTAATTTCTGCTTATCGAGAAGCCGCTAAAATGGCCATTGAAAAGGCAACAATCATCGAAAAAACAATAGATGTCCATTTTGCCATTACTTTTGATTACAAAAACATGAACAAAGTCATGCGCATCATTAAGGAGAAAAACCTGGCTATCATTTCTCAAGTAATGAATGAAAACTGCCAAATTGAAATTGCAACACGTAAAAAAAATGCCGAAACAATTTTCGGCATTTTCACCACTTTATTTGAGGTAGAAATCAAAGAAATCTAAAATTCTTTCACCTTTTCAATTACATAATTTGGAGGCACCACAGGACGCCCTGTTTTAACATCTACAAATACCAAAATAGAATTACCCGTTGTTAACAACTCATGAACTTCATTGTATATCTCATAGTCAAATTCTATCTTCACAGAAGTTTGACTTTTAAATATCGTTCTTATGATTAACAAGTCATCATAGCGAGCCGGTTTTTTATAATTCATGGTCAGCGAAACCAAAGGCAGCATGATTCCGTTCTCTTCCATCCATTTATAGGAAATCCCAAGGTTTCTAAGCCATTCCACGCGTCCAATTTCAAAGTATTGCGCATAATTTCCGTGATACACCACGGCCATTTGATCGGTTTCTGCGTAACGAACCCGCACTTGTATATCGTGTATTTTCATCTAAATTTTATAACTAAAAATTAATACTCTCCTAACCCCAACAAAACTCTTTACAACATTTTTTTTATAAAATCAATATCAAAAAAATTTTTTTTTACAGATTTTATAAATCATATTTGCTATCCCAATTCATCCAAAAACTTGATCTGATTTTTATCAAGTAAAACCTTAATAAAATAACAAATTTAGAATGCACATAATGAACAAAACTGCGGAATCGGTCTGGGATAACTGTCTACTATTCATTAAGGATAATATTCAGGAACAAGCATACAAAACTTGGTTTGAACCAATCAAGTCAGTAGAGCTTACAGACAACGCGCTTTACATTCAGGTGCCTAGTAAATTCTTCTACGAATGGTTAGAAGAACACTATGTTAAATTATTAAAAGTGGCCTTGCAAAAAGAACTTGGTAAAAATGCGAAGTTACTGTATAAAATCAAAATGGAAAACACTTATGGTAACAAACTTCCTTTTACGGAGCAGTTACCAAGTGCAACTCGTCAACCTGTAAAAACTCAGGAAATTGACGTTCCGGTTCAGCAAAAAAATCCAGAGTTAAAAAATCCGTTTATCATTCCTGGCATTCGAAATATTAAAATCGAATCACAGCTTAATGCCAATTATAGTTTTGACAACTTCTTGGAAGGTGATTCTAACCGATTAGCCCGTAGTGCCGGTATGGCTGTTGCCAACAAACCCGGTGGAACTTCCTTCAATCCATTATTAATATTTGGTGGCGTTGGATTGGGTAAAACGCACTTAGCGCACGCTATTGGTGTTGAGATAAAAGACAAATACCCTGAAAAAACGGTGTTGTATATTTCTGCCGAAATATTCACCCAACAATATATTGATTCGGTTAAGAAAAATACCCGAAATGATTTTATCCATTTCTACCAATTAATAGACGTATTGATTATTGATGATGTGCAATTCCTTTCTGGAAAAACAGGAACACAAGACGTTTTCTTTCACATCTTCAACCATTTGCACCAAAACGGAAAACAAGTTATTTTGACTTCCGACAAGGCTCCTGTAGACATGCAAGATATTGAACAACGTTTGTTATCTCGTTTCAAATGGGGATTATCAGCCGAGTTACACCAACCCGATTACGAAACAAGAGTTTCTATCTTAAAAAACATCTTGTACCGTGACGGAGTAGAAATGCCAGAAGACATTATAGAATATGTCGCTCGTAATATCAAATCAAATGTTCGAGAATTAGAAGGCGCTATCATCTCATTAATTGCACAATCTTCTTTCAATAAAAAAGAAGTAACAATAGACCTAGCAAAACAAGTAGTAGAGAAGTTTGTAAAGAATGTAAAACGTGAAATTTCAATAGACTATATTCAAAAAGTAGTTTCTGATTATTTCCAATTAGACATCGACACCTTACAATCACCGACCAGAAAACGTCATGTGGTGCAAGCACGTCAATTGGCAATGTTTTTCGCTAAAAAATTCACCAAAGCATCTTTGGCTAATATTGGCTCTCAAATTGGAGACCGTGACCATGCAACCGTATTACACGCCTGCAAAACAGTAGACAACCTAGTAGCTACAGACAAGCAATTTAAAAAGTTTGTTGACGACATCAACAAAAAACTTTCTTTGTAAAATGGCAGCAAAAATCTTAATGGTATGCTTGGGAAATATTTGTCGTTCTCCTCTTGCAGAAGGTATCTTGCGTTCAAAACTACCCAAAGATTTTGAAGTAGATTCGGCCGGAACAGGTCATTGGCATATCGGCAATCCGCCCGATGCGCGCTCTATTGCAACTGCAGAAAAATACGACATAAACATCGCTCATTTAAAAGGAAGGCAATTCGCAAAAAAAGATTTTATTGAATTTGATTATATCTATGTTATGGATAATCAAAATTATACCGATGTCATAAAGCTAGCAGCAACTGACTCTGAAAAATCAAAAGTTAAGCTAATTCTGGACGAAATTTTTCCTGGAGAGAAAGTAGATGTCCCAGATCCTTACTACGGATTACAAGACGGATTTGAAAAAGTATATCACATGCTGGATCAGGCTTGCGATACCATTGCCAAAAAATTAATGAAACCATAAACAATGAAACCAGTTACTTTTTTAGGAAAACTATATTTAATTCCAACCACTTTGGGAGAAATGAACCCTGAAGAAGTGTTACCCGTTACCATAAAAAGAACGCTTGATTTTATAGATTACTATATTGTTGAAAATGAAAAAACGGCACGCCGCTTTATCAAGAATGTGCATCCCGAAAAAAAGCAACCAGACTTAAAAATTTCTGTTTTAAACAAACATACCGAAATCGCTGAGCACAATGAATTCATTCAACCTTTATTAAACGGGCAAAATATTGGTTTGATGAGTGAAGCCGGCTGCCCAGGCGTTGCCGATCCAGGTGCCGTAATTGTAAAACTGGCACATGAAAAAGGTATTCAAGTCATTCCGTTGGTTGGACCAAGTTCGATTCTTTTAGCGGTAATGGCTTCTGGAATGAATGGTCAAAGTTTTGCTTTCAATGGTTACCTACCTATTGATAAAGGAGAAAAAAAATCAGCCTTAAAGAATTTTGAAAAACTGTCTTTTGACAAAAACCAATCGCAACTTTTCATTGAAACTCCTTATCGAAACAACAAATTACTGGAAGATTTATTGGTTATTTTACAACCCAACACTAATTTATGCATCGCTTGTGACATCACGCTTCCTACAGAATACATAAAAACATTAGCCGTAAAAGATTGGAAAAAACAAAAGGTCGATTTACATAACCGACCTTGTATCTTTATTATTCATAAATCGTACTAATACGCATAGTACTTTGCCTTTTTATTGGCTTGGATAAAACTGGTATCATAACCAGCAAACTCTTTTAAATACTCCGTAATCGAAGTTCCGTAACCGTCTTTAAATTTACGGTTCCCGTTAGTTTTTAAGAATCTTTTTACTGAACCAGCCCCACCTAAATGAGCGGCGGCTAAAATTCCTGATTCGGTAATTTCAATTCCTTTAATTGTTTTTCCCTCATACTTTGCAATCTCTTTACGAAGCTCCCACTTGTTTAGAGACAAATTAGCCAAAAAAGCTTTCTCTTGCAGTTTTCGGCTGCGCAAAAAGTTTTGTTCGTCATTAATCCCCAAAACCTCTAGTGTTTCGGTACCAAACTGGTATTTACCTAAATAGCCATGCGTATTTACACGATGGTACTTACCATTCGACTCGCGTGCGGCTAAATTTTGCTGAAAACCAACAAATGTTTTTCCAGTAAAAGGGATGTCAAAAAATTTTTGAGCCACTTCTACTTCTGTAGGTACTGTATGAATTCCTTGTTTTTCAAACACATGAAACCACGGAAACAATTCAGATGAAAAAGGTCTAAAACCAGAACTTAAGGTAATAATTGAGGCAAATAATCCGAGATAAAAAATCTGTTTCTTTGTCATAAAATAATTTTCTTTCTAACTAAGAATTTCAGGCATTTCGCACAAAAAAACTATCATTGTCAGAAAATTTCACTGCGACAAAGATACGACAAATCTCTAAAAAATTACATAATATTTTGTTAACAGCCCCTAAAATAGACAAAAGCGCAATAAAAATCGATAAAAATACTTGTTGATAAAAAATAATGCAATCATCAATAAACTCGCAAGCAAGTGTGTTTTTAGGGCCTAGCGCACTACTCCCTGACTAGCAACCCAATCTCTGTATTTTTTGGCCCAAACTCCATGTTCGGCAAAAGTTTCAGCAAATTCGTGGTAGCCAAAACGCTCAACGCTGGCACAAAAATAGATGTATTTGTGTTTTTCAGCATTTAAAACCGCATCAATAGCCGAAATATCCGGCATAGCCACGGGCCCAGGAGGCAAACCGGTATGTATATAAGTGTTATAGGGAGAATTAATTCGCAAATCACCTTCAAAAACACGTTTGATAACCAAGTCCTGATTGTTAGCTTTTTTACGTAAAGCAAAAATAATAGTAGGATCGGCTTGAAGTGGCATATTGGCTTTTAGTCGGTTAAGATAAACACCCGCCACACGTGGTCTTTCGTCTTGTTTCACAGTTTCTTTATGCACTATAGCAGCCAAGGTCATGACTTGAACTGGGGTCATATTTAAAGTTTTAGCCTTTGTCAAACGTTCTGCATTCCAGAAATTTTTAAACTCTTCTGCCATTTTATCCCTAAAATCTTCCGCAGAAGTGTTCCATTTCATTTGATAGGTATTCGGAATAAACATAGCCAATACCGTCTCCTCATTAAATCCATTTTTTTGCATAAAAACAGGATCTTTCAAGGATTTCATTAATGTTAAACTATCGACTTCCATTTGAGAAGAAACGCGAGACACCAATTTTTCAATAGTTTCTTGGTTGTTAAAAGACAAATTCAAGGGCAAATTGTGACGTAAGGCCGTTACCAAACTCAAACTCCCCATCCCTTTTTTGAATAAAAATCGTCCAGGAAATACATTTTCATCATAAGAACGTAATTCGGCGTTAAATTTAAAATTATCAATATTCTTTACTTCTGGGGAAATAATTCTTAAAACATCCTCATACGTCGAACCGGTAGGAATAAAAATATACTTTTCGTCTTCAGCAAACGCAGTATTACCTGAAAAAGCTTTTACATAAACAAACGCTGCCAAAGCAAACAGCACAACTCCTATCCCTAAAATTATTTTCTTCTTCAAAATGTATTTTTATGTATTGATTAATTGATATATCTCTTCGTCATGGTATTTGCCGTTAAGGAAATTCCAATCTTTTTTCACTCCAATTTTTTGGAAACCAAATTTAGTAAAAAGCTTTAAACTGATTTCATTATTACTCCCGATATTCGCATACAATTGGTGTAAATTTAATTGTTGAAACGCATATTGTATCAACAAATCTAAAGCTTCAGCACCAACTCCTTTATTTCTTTCTTGCGGATTTTGAATTACAATCCCAATTCCAGCACGATGATTTTTGGGGTCAAAATCAAACAAATCAATCAACCCAATGGCCTCAAAAGAATCTTTTTTACAGATGGCCAATCGCAATTGCTTGGCTTCATAAATATCTTGGTGTGCATTTTCAAGATACTGTCTGATTAAAAAACGGGAATATGGCGTTTGTGTGTTACTGACTTCCCAAATTTCTTCATTGTTTTCTATACGGAAAACAAAATCAAGATCTTCAGGTTCAAGCGCCCGCAAATAAACAGTAGTTCCTTTTAATGTAATCATTTAAAATGCGAAGTTAAAGGCTATTTATTAAATTTTAATTTGACCACTAAAAACAAATTCGGCAGGACCTATTAGGTATACGTTGCTGTAAATTCCATTTTCAACCTCAAATGTAACGCGAAGTTTTCCGCCTTCTACATTAATCGTGATTTGATTTTGAGATGTTTTCCCCAACGCATGCATGGCTATCGCCACGGCAGTAGCTCCGGTTCCGCAAGACAAGGTTTCATCTTCTACGCCACGCTCATACGTTCGGATTGAAAATTCAGTATTAGAAATTTTTTTTACAAAATTAACATTGCTTCCAGCTTGACCGTATAAAGCGCCGTAACGTATTTTAGCCCCTTCCTTTTTAACTTCAAAATGCTCTAAATCGTCAACAAATTGTACGTGGTGCGGTGAACCTGTATTCAAAAAAACATAATCCTTTGCTATTCTCACCTCTTCAACATCTTTCATTTGAAGCGAAACAATGTTTTCGTCATCAATAGCAGCTTTATGCAAACCATCAGTAGCGATAAAATTAGTCTGCTTGTCAACAATTCCCAATTGTTTGGCAAAAGCCGTCAGACAACGTCCCCCATTACCACACATGGAACTTTCGTTTCCATCGGAATTATAATACACCATTTTAAAATCGGTCGAATCATCATTTTCAAGTAACATCAATCCGTCACCACCAACTCCAAATCTACGGTCGCACAGTTGCTCAATAAGTTGGGTGTCCTCTTTAGGAAAGGTTAAATCGCGGTTATCAATGATTACAAAATCATTTCCGGTTCCTTGGTATTTGTAAAAAGTATAAGTCATAATAATTGTCTGTGTAAAGACTTTTTTAACATAACAAAAGTACAAATATTAATGAGAAGTTAAAGAATGTTAAACGAGCGTTAAACTCGTTCAAAAAAAATAAGAAAATTCTAATTTTACGTTTAGAATTAAAAAAACAAATATGTACACTATGAAAAATTTAGCCAATTTATTTTTTGTCTCCCTAGTAAGTGGAGCGACAACCTTAGGCGCATACAAATTATTTATAGAAAATAATTCGCCGCAATCAAAGTTATCTATTGCCTCTGAAAATTTTGCAAAAAACGTAGGTCTAGGAGCCGAGAATGTTGATTTTACGGTTGCCGCTGAAAATGCTGTACACACCGTTGTTCACGTCAAAAACATGACCACTTACAATGTTCCTAACGACCCCTTTATGGAATACTTTTTCGGACAACGTGGTGGTGGCGGACAACAAACACAAGTAGGAACAGGTTCTGGTGTAATTATTAGTGAAGACGGTTATATTGTAACCAACAATCACGTAATTCAAAATGCTACAGACTTAGAGGTAACCTTAAACAACAACAAAACCTACAAAGCTAAATTAATTGGCACCGATAGTAAAATGGACATCGCTTTATTAAAAGTAGAAGCGAACGAAAAATTACCATATGCAACGTTTGCCAATTCCGATACCATCAAAGTGGGCGAATGGGTTTTGGCAGTTGGAAATCCGTATAATTTAACCTCAACGGTAACCGCTGGAATTGTTTCGGCAAAAGCACGTGATTTAACCAATAACGGTATTCAGTCATTTATTCAAACCGATGCTGCAGTAAACCCAGGAAACAGTGGTGGCGCTTTGGTAAACACCAGAGGAGAGCTAGTAGGAATCAATACCATGATTTCTTCACAAACCGGTTCCTATGTTGGTTATTCCTTTGCGGTACCTTCTAATTTGGCTCGAAAAATCGTCGAAGATTTAATGGAGTTTGGCAACGTGCAACGCGGTGTCTTAGGTGTTGAAGGAGGCGAATTAAACGGAAAATCATCAAAAGAATTAGGCGTTAAAGAAACACAAGGTTTTTATGTCAACAAAGTGTATAAAAATTCTGGAGCTGAAAAAGGTGGAATCCGAAAAGGAGATATTATTACGCAATTAGACAATCAAAAAATCACAGGATTTGCTACACTTTCCTCTTACATCAACACCAAGCGACCAAATGATATTGTAAAAGTGGGTGTTATGAGAGATGGAGACTCCTTAACTCTTTCGGTACCATTAACCAAAAAGGAATTGGTGAACTATGAGTATAATGGTTTTGAATTGGAAGACATTGATGCAAGTGATAAAAAACGCTTTAAACTTTCAACTGGCGTAAAAATCAAAGAAGTGACCAATGAGAAATTTGCCGGATATGCACAAGAATTAAAAGGAAGTATCATTTTGGGAATTGATGGTCAAAAAGTAACCACGATGGAACAAGCTTCTAAATTATTGAATTCGAAATCGGAAAGTCAAAAATTCAGAATTGAAGTCATTACACAAGACGGACAACGACTTCAGATGCTTTTATAACAAACTTTAAAAATCAATCCCGATTCGTCGGGATTTTTTATGCAAAAAAAGTGCAAAAAAAGTTTACGAAAACGTTTGAAATGGGTACTTTTGCACCATAAATTTTTTTAATTGTAAAGATGAACAACACAACTGTTTACGAAAAAGAATTAGCTTTTCAAGCCGACAGAAGAAAAGCTGCTGTAGAATTTATTAAAATTGTTAGCGATTTGTGGTACGACAAATCAATCGAAATGGTTTTATTTAGAAACCAATTGATTGACAGAAATGTAAGTGACATCATGAACTTACACGAATATGCTGGCGAATTCGTTCAAAAACCTATCAATGTATTTGATTCGGTTGAAATATTAAGAGCTATTGAATCGCTTGATTTACCCCCATCAAGAATTGATATCGGAAAATTAACTTTTGAATACCACTTAGAAGACAACAAATACAACGATGCCAAAGCCTTTGTAATTGACAAATTAAAAGATGCAAAAAACACGCACGATATTAAACCTAAAGACGTGGTACTTTACGGTTTCGGACGTATTGGTCGTTTGTTAGCGCGCGAATTAATGTCGAAAGCAGGAAAAGGGCAACAATTGCGTTTACGCGCGATTGTAACCCGTGATAAAAGCGATGCCGTTTTATTAGAAAAACGTGCTTCTTTATTACGTTACGATTCGGTTCACGGTGATTTTGAAGGATCGGTTCAAGCCGATGTAGAAAACAATGCCTTAACCATTAACGGAACAACGGTTCACATCATTACTGCCAATACTCCTGAAGAAATTGACTATACCGCTTACGGAATTAACGATGCATTAGTTATTGACAATACCGGTGCTTTTACAACTGAAGAAGCTTTACGTCGTCACTTAAGTTCTAAAGGAGCTGATAAAGTTTTATTAACCGCTCCAGGAAAAGGAGTACCAAATATTGTATACGGAGTGAACCACGAAGAATACAATCCGGACGAAGTGAACATTTTCTCTGCGGCTTCTTGTACTACCAATGCCATTACTCCGGTTTTAGCCGCTATGGAAGAAACTTTAGGTGTAGTAAAAGGACATTTAGAAACCATTCATGCCTATACCAACGACCAAAACTTGGTTGACAATATGCATAAAAAATACCGTCGTGGTAGAGCCGCTGCTTTAAACATGGTAATTACCGAAACGGGTGCTGGAAGCGCGGTTGCCAAGGCTTTACCAAGTTTAGCTGGTAAATTAACTTCGAATGCTATTCGTGTACCGGTTCCTAACGGTTCTTTAGTGGTTTTAAATCTAGAAGTAGAAAAAACAACCACGGTACAGGATTTGAATAACATCATGAAAAAATATGCTTTAGAAGGAAACTTAGTAGAGCAAATTAAATATTCTTTAAACAACGAATTGGTGTCTTCAGATATTGTTGGAACTTCGGCTCCAGCTATTTTTGATAGCAACGCCACTATTGTTTCTGCCGATGGTAAAAACGTGGTAATGTATGTTTGGTATGATAACGAATATGGCTATAGCCACCAGGTAATTCGTTTGGCGAAATATATTGCCAAAGTAAGACGTTATACTTATTATTAGTATCTGGGTCAGTCTTGTTAAAAACAGAAAATCCGCTTTGAGAAATTGAAGCGGATTTTTTTATGTTTTTAAATGAAAAAATACTACCTTTCTTACAAATAATAAACATTAACACAATTACTACTATGGGAAAATTTGTAATTTCAAAAAGAACAAACGGAGAATTTCAATTTAATTTAAAAGCTGGAAACGGTCAAGTTATCTTAACAAGTGAAGGATATGCTGCAAAATCCGGTTGTGAAAATGGAATTGAATCGGTTAGAAAAAACTCGCAAGACGAATCTAATTTTGACAAAAAAACAGCTGTCAATGGTAAATTCCATTTTAATTTAAAAGCAGGAAACGGGCAATTATTGGCTCCAGTCAAATGTACGAAGCCGAAGCCGGACGAGACAACGGAATTGCTTCTGTAAAAGAAAATGCACCAACAGCAACTATTGAAGACGAAACAGTATAAGTCCATAAAAATCCAAAAAATCCGTTTCAAGCAATTGAAGCGGATTTTTGAATTTACAACAACTAAATTTAAAAAAAGCCATAGTTAAAAAACTATGGCTTTTCAATAAATAAAACTATTTCAAATTATATTTTGATAATCTGTTTAGAATAACTTCCTGAATCAGAATTCACTTTTAGAATATAATTCCCTTGTGGTAAATCAGAAATATTAATTTGGTAAGTGTTTGAACTTGACAAACTTTCCGTTTTAACAATTCTACCAACAATATCATAAATGCTTACTGAAACATTTTTAGTTTCTGAAAAACTCAAATTGATAAAGTTTCTTGAAGGGTTTGGATAAATTAAAACATTCAACTTACTGTTTTCAACAGTTGATAAAGTTGTGTTTGATTTTAAGAAAAAGCCACTAAAACCATTTGTATTAAAAGACACTTTCCAATAACCGTAGGTATTATCCCAAACAACATCAGTATCTACCGGATCAATTTCAGTGTTACCATTAGTATATGAAGCTGGCAAACCGCTACCGTCATTGCTTACTCCTGGATACTTAACGACAAGTACATTTGCTTTTGCGCTATCATCAGTACTATTTGAAGGTAATTTTACAGTATTTACAGCATTATAATCATCAAATTCTTGTTGTGAAAAGTACAACGTTACTTTTCCTGTAGAAGTAGATGCATTTGCGGCAGGTGTAATTTCAAAATGTCTCTTAACATAAGCAGCATCTTGTGAAGACTCTAACCAAACTTTAGCATCTGTTTTTCCAGAAATTGGACTTCCAGCGTTTGGCTCAACTGAGGCTAACAACTGACAATTATCCGTAAAATAAGCAATTGCAGTATCTGTGATTATCTTACTGTCAGATAAATTAGAAGTCGTAGCTAAATTATTAATCGCAGGTGTTGATTCATACACCACACTTCTAATTCTATAATCCAATGCTGGAGTTGACCATGTAGTTCCTCCATTAGAGCTAACTCTAGAACGACCATCAACAACCGTATTATCTCTTCTTACACCCCATGTACTTCCTGCTCCTGGCACAAAAACAATAGAATAATCAGTACCACTTACAACATCTAAATTTAAATCGCTCAAATTAAAATAATTCCATGAGAATTTAGCCACTTCACTAGGATTTAAAACCTTTGAAGCTAATACAGCATCAGGATTACCACTAACTACTGATCTAACCTCAATCGTTAAACTTGTTAAATTGAAAGTTCCCCCTGCACCAGTGTTTGATACCGTGTGCATATAAACTCCTCCTAGTTTTCCAGTAATATCAGGAGTAAAATTAACTGCAATTAATTGAGTCGTCAGGGCTGCATTACCATCAGCAGTACTTGCATATGGCGTTTCATATTTTATTGTTTTTCTATTTGGAACTGTACATTCTAAAACAGAAGCAGTTGCTCTGTAAACATCTGCTTTTCCATATCCCCAACTATAGTTTGGAACTGCTCCTGTAGCTTCATCTACTTGTGCATTGTTTCTTAATGCTGTCTTCACTTCTGAAAATGTAAGACTAGGCTTAGCCTGTAACATTAGAGCCACCGCACCAGTAACTACAGGGGCTGCCATACTTGTCCCTTGATTTTTCCTGTAATAAGTTCCATCAACATTATCCGTTGAAGTAGTTGCCAGAGTACCTGTTGCCATTGCTGAAATCACATTTTGACCAGTTGCCGCTACATCAGGTTTTTGTACTCCATCTCTTCTTGGACCTACCGCACTAAAACTAGATATTCCATCTTGAGAAGTACTTGTAGCAATGTACCCTCCAGGAGCACCCGTATTATTACTATACCACCCTAATCTTCCCACAAAAGAGGCCACAGAGATTGCATTAGTAGCATTACTAGGAGAACCTATCAATGAATTACTATCTCCTGCCATTAAAGTTGTTGGCACGGTTCTGTAATACAACCAACCATCAGTTGTAATATTAGCCACATCATTATTAGTAACGCTTAAACTCCAAGTTCCGGCACTATCGGTAGTATTCGTTCCATTTCTATCAACATAAACTTCAATATATCTGTCTCCATTTGCAGGATCAACAAAATTATCTACATACATAATGAAAGAATCTGTAGTGACATTAAGTGATTTTGACTCGTCTGCTAAAGCGGTCACACTTTCTCCACTTGGTGCTGTAAATGTAGCTGATACATTTGAAGCATCGTTCAAATACAATCTATATGCAAAAACATCTGCCGCAGTAGTATTGGCAGAAACCGTAAAACTTGTCGTTGCAGAATTTCCTGGAACAATAACATCTTTTTTATGTAAGTTTAATCCATTATCATTTCCTGCAGAAATAACTACCACTCTTCCTGGTCCTGAACTCGTAAAATCATCAACCGCAATTTCATGAGGTCTTGTACCATCGTGCGCGCCAAATTGACCCCCTAAACTCATATTTACAACAACTGGTCTATTGTACAAAATTGCTATGTTCTTAAAATAGGTAATTGCGTCAACAACATTGGTTGTTGGAAATGATCCGTTTCCAGCCTTAACAAAAACGATA
>Ga0209599_10000960_pt1 | contig 15369 bp, 13 predicted proteins | sample Shrwel_input2_FT_FD_187534 | JGI IMG/M metagenome (GOLD analysis project Ga0209599, IMG submission 187534) | Subsurface microbial communities from deep shales in Ohio, USA - Utica-3 well 1 S input2 FT (SPAdes) (version 2) ... | reverse complement strand
TAGGGCCACCGGAACCGCACCGCATGGCCCAACAAGACACCTGGACGAAAAAAGACCTGACCGGCATCGAAGAGCTTTCCCGCTCCGAGATCGAACTGCTCTTCCGCCAAGCCGACCAGTTCCTGCCCGCCCTCGCGCCGGGCAAGGGCCTCGACCTGATGAGGGGGCGCACGGTGGTGAACCTCTTCCTCGAGCCGAGCACCCGCACCCGCACGGCCTTCGAGATCTCGGCCAAGAAGCTCGGCGCTGAAGTGGTGTCGATCAACACGACGGCCTCCTCCCTGGTGAAGGGCGAGACCCTCCGCGACACGGCCGAGAACATCCGCGCGATGGGCGTCGACGCCATCGTGATGCGCCACTCCTCCGCCGGCTCGGCCCGCTACCTGGGCTCGGTCCTCGACATCTCGGTGGTCAACGCCGGCGACGGCGCCCACGAACACCCGACGCAGGCCCTGCTCGACGCCTTCACGCTCCGCCAGCGCTTCGGCAAGGTCGAAGGGCTCAAGGTCACGATCCTCGGCGACATCCTCTTCAGCCGCGTCGCCCGCTCCAACATCCTCTGCCTCTCGAAGCTCGGCGCGCAGGTCACCCTCGCCGGCCCCGCGACCCTCGTCCCGGCCGCGCTGAAGGAAGCCTTCCCGCAGGTCCGCATCGTCCATGACCTGAAGGAAGCCCTGAAGGACTGCGACGCGGTCATGCTCCTGCGCATCCAGCACGAGCGCCAGACGACCACCCACTTCCCCTCGCTCGGCGAATACACCTCGCAGTTCGGCCTCAACGCCGAACGCGCCGCCTGGCTCAAGCCCGAGGCGATCGTGATGCACCCGGGCCCCATCAACCGCGGCGTGGAGGTCGAAAGCGAAGTCGCCGACGGCCCCCGCTCGGTCATCCTCGAACAGGTGCGGAACGGCGTCGCCGTCCGCATGGCCGTCCTTCACCTCTGCACCGGAGCCATCAGCCGATGAATCCCGCCGACAACTCCCCCCTCTGGATCCGCGGCGCCCGCGTGATCGATCCCTCCGCGAACCGCGACGAAGCCAAGGGCGACGTCTTCGCCCTCGACGGCAAGTTCGTCGACCAGCTCTCCGCCGCCGACCAGGCCAAGGCCCGCGTCATCGACGGCACGGGCCTCGTGGTCGCCCCGGGCTTCGTCGACCTCAACTGCCGCCTCGGCGAACCGGGCCGCACGGCCCGCGAGACGATCCGCACGGGCACCCGCGCGGCCGCGGCCGGCGGTTTCACCACCGTGGTCACGATGCCCGATTCGCTCCCCGCGGCGGACAACGTCGGCACGATCCAGCTCCTCCGCGAGATCTGCTCCCGCGACGCCGCCGTGCGCGTGCTCCCGACGGGCACCCTCACCAAAGGCCATGAAGGCAAGGCCCTCGCCCCGCTGGGCACGATGAAGAAGGCCGGCGTGGTCGCGGTCACCGACACGACCTCGGGCGTGCAGAACAACGAGATCATGCGCCGCGCGCTGGAATACGCCGCGATGTTCGACCTGGTCGTCCTCGACCATTGCCAGGACAGCAGCATGACCGACGGCGGCCAGATGCATGAAGGCGCCTGGTCCCTCCGCCTCGGCCTCCGCGGCCTGCCCCGCGCGGCCGAAGAGATCGTGGTCTCGAGCGACTGCCTGCTCGCCGAACTCACCAAGGCCCGCATCCACCTGCAGCACCTTTCCTCCGGCGGCTCCGCCGAGATCGTCCGCCGCGCCAAGGCGAAGCAGCTCTCGGTCACGGCCGAAGTCTCCGCCCTCCACCTGCTCCTCACCGACGCCGCGCTGGCGAACTACCCGACGAGCCTGAAGACGAATCCGCCCCTCCGCGAGGAGGCCGACCGCCTCGCGCTCATCGCCGCGCTCGTCGACGGCACGATCGACGCGATCTGCTCCGACCACTCGCCCTGCACGGCCACCGAGAAGGACTGCGAGTTCGACCTGGCGCCGTTCGGCGCCGCGACCTTCGAGACGGCCTTCGCGGCCGCCCACACGGCGCTCGTCGCCGCCGGCCACGCCGACCTCTCGGTCCTCATCGCCCGCCTCACGCACGGTCCGGCCAAGGCCCTCGGTCTCGCCGCCGGCACGCTCAAGGCCGGCGCCCTCGCCGACTTGGTCGTCCTCGACGCGAAGGCGGCCTGGACCCCCGCGAAGAGCGACCTCGTCTCGAAGTCGGGTAACAACCCGCTCATCGGTCGAGCCCTTACGGGTCGCGTCCGCGCCACGTTCGTCGGCGGTCGTCAGGTCTTCGGCGCCTAAGCCCGCATGGACGAGCTCACCCAGTCCCTCGACGCCTTCGGGCCGTGGGACTGGGCGTGCGTCGGCGCCAACCTCACGGCGGCCGCCCTCGGTCTCTTCGGCCTGCGTTGCTGGCGCGGCATGCCCGCCGTCCAGCCGCCCTTGCCGGTCTCCGCCTCGAACGCCGCCCTCGGCGTGGCGACCGGCGTGATGTCCTTCGGCTTAGTCTTCGGCCTGGTCCTCGCCGCCGCGGCCCAGGCGTTCTCGTCGCACTTCGGCCTCGCCCAAGCCCACGTGTTCACGGCGGCCTTCATCGGTCAGTCCGCCGCCGCCGTCACGATGCTCGCCATGGGCGCCCTGGTGCCGGCGACCTTACGCTGGGCCCCGGACGTCGCTTCGGACGAACCTTCCGACGGCCCGCTTCGCCGCGCCGCCCGCGCCTTCACCCTCCCTCGCCTGCTGCTGGTCCTTCTCGCGCTCTTCGCCCTTGGCCTCTCCCTCGCAGCGCTCTGGAAAGGCGTGCACGTCGGCTGGACGCAGCTCTTCCAGCAGGGCCTGGTCGGCGAACCGCCCGCCGATGAGCCGCAGGATATCGTGGACTCGGTGCTCAAGACTGACGTGGATTCGTGGCGCTTCGTCACCATCGTCTTCGCGGTGTCGATCGGCGCGCCGGTCATGGAAGAACTCGCCTTCCGCGGCATGCTCTACCCCGGTCTCCGCCGGCTCCTCAGCAGCGCCTCCGAACGCCACGCCCGCTGGATCGCGGTCGCGCTCACGGGCCTGATCTTCAGCGCCGCCCACCAGAGCCCTTCCGCCGCCCTGCCGCTCTTCGGCTTCGGCGCCTTCATGTGCCTCGTCCGCGACCGCTACGGCCTGCTGACCTGCATGGCCGCCCACGCCTGTTTCAACGGTTGGAACTTACTCTGGTTGAAACTCGCCCCGAACGCCTCCACGCTCTGAGGCCATGGGAGCCCTCACCACCCTCGCGGACCGTTCGGTCGCCAAGCTGACCGAGGAGGAGATCATCCGCCGCGTGGTGCAGTCGCTCGCCGAAGCCGCGCCGGCCTTTCCGGAAGGTCCCGGCGGCGATTGCGCCCATCTCCCGACGACCGGCGGACGCTCCATCCGCGCCAGCACGATCGATTCGGTGATCCTCGGCCGCCACTTCGACGCGGCCTGCGACGGCATCCGCGCCGGCGCCAAGCTGGTGAACCGCAACCTGAGCGACCTCGCCGCGGCCGGCGCCGTGCCGTCCGACGCCTTGCTCTCGCTCGTCATCGGACCCGACGTCGATGCGACGTGGCTCACCGACTTCGCCCATGGGGCCGGTCGCGCCGCCGCCAAGGCCGGCCTGCGTATCGTCGGCGGCGACATCTGCCGCGGCGCCCATGGTTCTTTCCTCGGCACGCTCGCCGTGCAAGGGTTCGCTCATCGCATCCTGACCCGCAAGACCTGCGCCGTCGGCGACGCCCTCTTCGTGACGGGCCAGCTCGGCGGTTCGCTCTACGGCAAGCACCTCGACTTCGCACCGCGCCTCGCCGAAGGCGAATGGCTCTGCGGACATGGCGAGGTGACCGCATGTACCGACCTCTCCGACGGCCTCGCCAAGGACCTGCCGGGCCTGCTCGGTTCGAAGTTTGACGCGCGCATCGAAGTGGCGGCCCTACCAGTCTCTGACGCCGCGCACGCCCTTTCGAAATCAGACGGTAAGCCCGTGCTCGAACACGCCCTGCAGGATGGGGAGGACTATGAACTCCTGTTCGCGGTCAGCGCCGATCGCGCAGACCTGTTGGAGTCGTCTTTCCGCAAGGCCTTCCCGCTCACGCCGCTCACGCGTCTGGGCGTGGTCGAAGCCGGCACCGGCCTCGCCCGCGATATCGCGGATGGCGAACCGATCAAGGTCCGCGGGTTCGGCCATTTCGCCTGAGCCGCGCTCCGCTCACATGCGGAACCGACGAATCGCCACGAACAGCGCGAAGATCAGCGCCGAGGCGCCGAAGGTCACCGTGACGGTCTCGTAGGTGGCGAGCAGCTCGATCACCTGGTCCAGGAGCTTGACGGACTCCTTCGTGTCGCGCTCGGCGACCTCGAGGGCGCTCGTGGCCGCGGTGGCGGTGACTTCGACGTTCTTATTGTCCGACTTGGTCCCCTGGTCGGTGAAGAGCACGATGCCCGTATCGGCGGACTTCATCGCGCTCTTATAGGCCTGGAAAGAGGACTGGATGCTGAGGGTCGTGTCCTTGACGCGCTTGGTGGTGTCACGCAGCTCATGGCTGAACCACAATCCGGCGAGGGAGACGAGCAACGTCACGACGGCCATGCCGACGATGCCGATCTCGGCTTGGATGAGGTTGTTCTTCGCGGATCGGCCGCGGCTACGCTGGGCGCACATGGAGGTTTTGGTTTAAAGGTTGAGGGTGGACTGGCCGTCGTCCGCCTTAGGGACCGCAGGCTTCTTGGCCTTGGGTTTCTTTTCCGGCGGCTTCTTGGCCGGGGCCTTCTTAGCGGCCGGCTTCGCGGAGGCTTTCTTGGACGGGCCCTTCTTCGCCGCAGCCTGGGTCGGCGCGGCCTTCTTCGCGGCGGCGCGACGGCGGCGCTTGGGCTTCTTCTTCCGCTTGAAGAGGCTCTTCCAGGCGGCGTCCTTCTGCTTGTCCTTGAAACCGAGTTTCTTCCGGATGGTCGTCGAGAGCCAGTCGACGAGCTCCGGGGCGACGGCGCCGCAGAGGCCTTGGACGATCGCCTTGTTCAAGGCGGAGAGCTCCCACTGGAAGGTGACGAAATAGGCGATGACCGCGAAGATCGCCGCGGCGATCACGTGCCGGAGCGAACGCTGCCAACTGGCATCGGCGGCTTCGTCGACGAGAAGGCGCCCGACCATCGCGGCGGCGCCGATGAGCGCGACGATCCAGCCGCCCGACTTGAAGGCGAGCAAGGCGACCTGGAAATTATTGGCGACCGCCGCCACGCCTTTGACGGGGGCGTCCTGCGCCGCGGCCTCGGCGAGAAACATCGCCAAGGTCATGCGCGTCCCTCCCCGGTCCGGAGACCGTTCCCCGTCGGACGGGGCGATGATGTGAGAAGGCGAGGCAAGGCGAAGGAGTACCCGGCAGGATACGGTTCGTAAATGGGGGAGGGTCAGCCTTGGGCCGGCCGCCTCTCCTCTCAACCCCTAATTATAAGGTAAATATGCGAAACCGCCCTTAAAGCGCAGCTTTTCGTGCCGGACGACCTTCATCGACCTCGATGTAGTCGAACATCGTGTCCACCCCCGCGTCGGCGGTCAGGCCGTTCTCCTTGAGGCGGCGGACGAGCACTTCGTTGGCTTCGTCGCGCCAGCCGCGCTTGGTCATGAACCCGTTCCAGATCTCGATCTCATTCGTGGAAAGCTTGCGGCCCTTGGCTTCGGCCCAGGCGAGGACCTCGTCCTGCGTCGCGGCGGGATTCTGCAGGACCCAGACACGGAGGTCGTCGTACTTGATGCCGAGATACTGGCAGCAACGGTCGTCGAACGCCTTGCCGAGGTTGTTCACGAAGTCGGCGTGCAGCTGGCCGGCGGCATGCAGGCGAATCTTGGAGACCAGGCGAGGGAGATACACGAAACCACGGACGGCTTCGTAGGGGCTGAGGAGACCAGGGACGAGGGGCATGGGTGTGTGATGAGATGAAAGATGACGGATGACAGATGGCAGAGGAAAGCCAAAAGCCTGCATCAAGCCCGCCACCCGCCACCTGAGGCCGCCACCTGCCACCCTTATCTTGGTCTTGGTTATCCACTTTTGCACCTTTGCACCTCTTTGCCTCCTGTCCTCGTGTCCTCCCGCCCTCGCTAGTGTTGCCCTTCGCCCCTCCCTGCCTTTCCTACCCCTACCCCTGCCCCTTCAAAAATGAAACTCCTCCTCACCCTCCTCCTCACTGTCACCGCGTTCGCCGCCGACGTCGCCAAGCCGGCGTTCTCTTCGGCCAAATACGACAGGGATATCGCGACCTTCGAAGCGTCCGACAAAGCCAACCCGCCTCCGCAAGGTGCGCTGCTGCTTTCGGGCGCCAGCACGATGCGACTCTGGAAGAGCGCCCCGCGTGACTTCGCCCCTTACCCGCTCATCAACCGTGGCTTCGGTGGCTCGAAGACGCCTGAGGTCCTCGGCTACATGGATCGCATCACCCTTCCATATCATCCGCGCGTGGTCGTCTTCCACTGCGGCAGCAATGATATCAACGCCGGTGACACCGCCGAGGCCGTGATCACCCGGGTGAAGGAATATCATCGCCGCCTCCGAGCGGAGAATCCCCACGCCCAGCTGGTGCTCCTCTCGACCACCCAGGCGCCTTCCCGCCGGACGAAGTGGGCCGAGATGAAGAAAGCCGACGAAGGCTTCCGCGCCCTTGCCGCCGCCCATCCGGAGGTCCGGTTCGTGGATATCAACCCAGCGCTCAACCTGCCCGACGGCGAGCCGCGCCCCGGCGTCTACCTCAAGGACAACCTACACCCGTCCGAAGCCGGCTACGCCGAGATGCTCAAGGTCATCCGCCCCGCCGTCGATGCGGCTTGGAAGGCCACGGAGGCAGCATTTAAAAGGTAATAGCGGTTAGGATAAAACCTACCCATCAGCCTGCTTTGAATGGGTAGGGTCGGGACCGCGTCACGACATAGCGCCCATTGTGGCGACTGCATCGCGCCTCGTAACGGCCTGCCACCCGTCACCCGGGGCTGCCACCCGCCACCTAAATTTTCCTTGGGTAGCACTTGGCCTTTCGCCTGATCCAACCGCCAACCGCTAACCGCCAGCCGCTACCACCTCGCGACAAACCAATACCATTCCCTTTGCACTTTGGGCCTTTACGTCCAACTTTGCCCCGTCCGATGCACGAACCCTCCGCCAGTCATGCCGCAGAACGTTTCCCGAACGGGCCGTTCACGCGCTACATGGTCGGCGAGGGGATCTCGATGACGGGCACTTGGATGCAGGGCATGGCGCTCGGCTGGGTGATGACCGAGGTCGTGGTCCGCGACGGACTCCAGAGCTACGAAGGCCTGCTACAGGCCGCGCCGCACCTTGCGAGCGGGCTGGTCATGCTGGCGCTCTTCCGCTTCGGCGGAGCGTGCGCTGACCGTCATGACAAACGCTTCATCCTGCAGGTCTGCCAGGTCGCCCAGATCGGCTTCGCGCTCGCGATCGGCCAGCTGATCGCGCACGGCGCCTTGCACACCTGGCATCTGATCGTCGCCGCCGCGCTGCTCGGCGTATCCAGTTCGTTCGAGATGCCCGCCGCCGCGGCGATCGTCCCGGAACTCGTCGCCAAGGAGAACGTGGCCAAGGCCATCTCCGTCGACCGCGCGGTCTTCCACGCCACCCGCTTGGTCGGCCCGGCCGCGGCCGGTTATCTCGTCGGAAAGTATGGCGCCGAATGGGCCTTCTACCTGAACGCGGCTTCCTTCGTGGCGCTGATGGTCGCCTTGGCGACCCTGCCGCGACGCCCGCAGGGCACGGCCGAAGAAGAACAGAAACGCCAAGGCGGCGCGGGCGAAGGCTTCCGCCACGTCAGCCAGGACAAGCCCAGCCTCGCGATGGTCGCGCTGCTCGCGACCAACACCCTCTTCGTCTTCCCGGTCATCATCGTCCTGCTGCCGATCTATGCGCGCAACGACCTCCACGCCACGGCAGAGCAGATGGGCCTGCTCATGCTCTGTTCCGGCGCCGGTTCGGTCTCCGGTTCGCTCCTCATCATGGCCCTGCGGCCGAGTCTCCGTCGACTCGCGATCCTGGCGGGCATGATCCTCGCCTGCGGGGCACTCGTCAGCCTCAGCCAGGCTACCGGACTCGTCTGGGCCGGCATCTCGCTCATCAGCCTGGCGGTCGGCGTCTCGACCCTCGTCGGCCTCGCCAACACCATCGTCCAGGAACGATCGCCGGCCGAACTACGCGGGCGCGTCTCGGCCGTCGCCGGCCTGAGCTTCTTCGGCTTCCTGCCCTTCGCCGCGCTCATCATGGGCTGGATGACCGACGTCTTCAGACTGCGCAACGTGCTGCTCGGCTCTTCGATCTGCTACGCCGTCATCGGCCTCATCGTCATGCTCACCGTCGGCAGCAAGGTGACGGGCGAGCAGGAAGCGAAGGCCTGAACCCACTGCTCACGCCCGGACCATGACGGCAACCCGTGACACCCGATACCGTCGTCTGGAAGAAGCGGGGGATCTCGACGTGCTCGTGGTGGGAGGGGGCATTTCCGGAGCGCCGGTCTACCAGAAAATGCGGCTGGCCGGGTACCGGGTAGGGCTGATCGATCAGGGAGATTTTTCGTCCGGCACGAGCCAGGCTTCAGGCATGCTGATCTGGGGCGGCCTGCTTTATCTGACGAAACTGGATTTCAAGACCGTCCTGAAACTGTGCAAAGCGCGCAGTGATCTGATGAGGGACTTTCCCGCAGACGTGACGTCGCTTGACCTTGATTACCTGGTAGGGGTAGGCGGAAATCACGGGGCCATCCAAGCGTGGCTGGCGTTGCAACTGTACTGGCTGATGGGTGGGTGCAAACTGCGGAGACCGCGGATGGTGAAGAATCCAAGCGCGGTCCGTTACCAAGAGGCGATGCTCCGCGAGTCGGACAGCCGTTTCGTGATCGACCGCATCCGCGGATTGGATTCTGAGCATGGCATCGCGCTGAATCACTGCAGGCTGGCGCATGCCGAGTTTGATCCCGGACGGCGTGTCTGGCATGTCATGCTGCGCGATGAATTGGATGGCCGCGAGCATGTGGTGCGCGCCCGGGCGATCGTGAACGCGGCGGGAGTCTGGGCCGATTCCGTCAACCGCACGCTCGGCGTCGATTCGCCTTATAAACATGTGTTCAGCAAGGGCGTGTATCTGGCTTTCCCGAATGATGGCTCGGCGAGCGCAGCCGCCGTGTATCCGATGAGGCACGGAACGGACGTGATCACCCATGTGCCATGGGGACCGGTGATGATGTGGGGGCCGACTGAAACCGGGGTGGATGACCTGGCGCGCGGTCTGGCACCCGACCGACGGGATGTGGAATATCTTCTCGGGGAAGCGAAAGGCAGTCTGCCCGGCCGCAGGATGGGAGCCGAAAATGTCGTATCGATACGATGCGGCGTCAGGGCGCTGGCCGTACCTGCTGATTTCCGGAAGGATGTCTATCCGCTCACCTTATCCAGACGCCACCGCCTGGTCGCTGATGAAGCCAGACGCGCGCTGGCGATCTACGGAGGGAAGCTCACCGGCAGCCTGCAGATGGCGGATGTCGTGGAGGCCCGGATCCGCGGCTGGTTGAAACCGCGGTTTCCCTGCGAACCGCCGGTCCTGCCAGCTCCCGAGAGGGCGGGCGTCCATGGTTTCGTCACTCCCGAATGGGCGCGCGATCATGAGTTCTGCGTGACGCTTGAGGATTACGTGCGACGGAGGACCTCGGTCGCGCAGTGGACGCCGCGCATGGGACTCGGCCCCGACGGGGGCGGGCGGGCGGCGCTCCTGGACGTGGCGCAAAGACTCCTGGCGAACGGCGATGCCGGCGCCGCGGAGACCATGGTGCGCGATTACGAGGAACGCGTGCGCTCGACCTATGATCCGCTGCTTGAATTCTGACAGACCTAAACGCGACCCATGACCACAAAACCACCGATGATAGTCACGCTTCCCCAGGATGAGCATCTGCGATGGCCGGTGTTCCGGACTGAAGACGAGCAAGCCGTCCTGCGGGTGATGCGTGACGGCAACGTGAGCACGCACCCGGTGATCCAGGAACTGGAAAACGACTTCCGCGCCCTCACCGGGAGCCGGCATGCGTTGGCGCATTGCAACGGAACAAGCGCGCTGATGGCGGCGTTTCATTCGCTCGACCTGCGACCGGGTGATGAGGTGCTGGTGCCTAGCGCGACGTTCTGGGCTTCCGTGCTTCCCATGATCTGGTGCGGCCTGGTGCCCGTGTTCTGCGAAAGCGAACCGGAGACACTGGGTCTCGACCCCGTGGATGCCGCACGGAGGATCACCCCGCGCACCAAGGCGATCGTGATCGTCCATCTGTGGGGGCTGCCTTGCAAAGTGGCGGAACTGAAGGCTCTCGCGAAGGCTCATGACCTGCGCATCATCGAAGACGCCTCGCACGCGCATGGCGCATCCCAAGATGGCGTGCCCTGCGGTCGCATGGGCGATGTCTCGGTCTTCAGCCTGCAAGGGGACAAACTCGTGCCAGCGGGCGAGGGCGGCGTGTTGATGACGGATGATGACGCGATCTACGACCGCGCTCTCCGCATGGGTGACATCACGCGCATCATACGCATGCCCACGGCGGACCGACGATTCGCCGCGACGAGCTTCGGGATCAAGACGCGGATCGCACCGATGTCCGCCGCGCTAGGGAAATCCATGCTGGCGAGGCTCCCTGAGACGAATTCCGTCAGGTATCACCATCATGCGCGGCTTGCCGCGACCTTGGAAGAGCTGGGGTTCGAATGTTTCCTCCCCCGGAAGGGGGTGGAGCGAGTCTGGTTTGAGTTCATCATCCGTCATCGGACGGAGAACATGGACACGGGCGCTCTGGTCGAATGGCTGAAACAGGCCGGTTGCCGCGTGGGCGTGCCGCGCTACCCGCTGCTCCATCAGCAACCTTACTTCACCGAAGGACATTGGCGCGCCGCCGGTCGTTATCCCGAGACTCTGACGCTACCCGCATCCGATGAGATTTCACTGCCCTTCACGGAACGCATGAACCGCACCCTGCTTCGATTGCCGAATTTCAATCATCCGGATGCGGGCGCGCTGGTGGATCAGTATGCCGAGGCATTCCGACAGGCGGTGCGTGCCCTGGATAGCTGATGAAAGACAGGAAACCGGAATGTATGCTGCGGTCATATGCCGCAGCCAAGCATCCGGTCTCCGGTTTCCCTGGAGTTCTGCCACGAGGTAGGGCTGACCACCCTTGGTCAGCCGCGGTTGAGCGAGGGCGCTCAACCCTACCAGCCGAAAGATCCCAGCTAACTATCCGGTTTCCCTTTGAGTTCTGCTTATGTCTGGCGAGCTAAGCTCGCCGTAAAGTGGTGCTCCCGTTGGGAGTCGAACCCAAATCGCCGGCTTCGGAGGCTAGCATTCTATCCATTGAAATACAGGAGCGTGAGAGCCTAAAATCCCCTTTATTGAAGGTTAGTCAACCCCTTCCCGAGCCGGTCGTCGCCTGACCGGCCTTATTTCGCGGGCATCACGCGGTCGGCGAAATCCGCATAGTTCTTCCAGTCCTCGAGCAGGATGTCATGCGGGCCAGGCCGGATATGGTAGCCGACCGTCTTGCCGACGGACCGGCTGACGGGCGGCGGTTCCTTGACGCCCAGTCCGGGCTGACCCAGGACGCGGTAGACCGGATCCGCGTGCACCGCACCGAGGAACTCGCCGAGCGGATCGGCCCAGCTGTCTTCGGAAGCGCTGGCGACGTAAAGCGGGCGCGGGGCGCTCAGCGCGAGCAGGTAATGCGCGTCGAGCGGCAATTGCTCTTCCTTCTCGGAGAAGGTCTCGAAGCGCGCGGTGAACCAATGCGGGAAGCCGCGGCCCTTATAGTGGCCGCTGATCACGCCCACGGTCTCGCCGAAGATGCGCTTGTTGAGCGCGGCGCCGCCGCAGCCCGAGTTATTGGAGATCACGAAAGCGAAGCGCTGATCTTGCGCGCCGGCCCAGAGCGCCGCCTTGCCGAGGCGCGAATGGCCGTGCACCGCGGCGCGCTTGGCGTCGACGGACGGGACCTTCTCGAGGACATCAAGCATGCGCGACAGGCCCCACGCCCAGCAGCCGATGGCGCCCCATTCGCCGTCTTGCCATTTCGTATTCACGCCGTCAGGCGAAATCGCCCCGCGGTAGCCGGCCTTCCAGCCCTCGGGATGATCAGGCTCGAAATCGCCATAATAGACGGTGGCCGAAGCGTAGCCCCGGTCGATCATGGCTTCGAATTCCCAGCGTGTGGTCTGTCCGCCACGTAAGGCCGGATCGGCCTGGTTCGTGCCCTTCAAGGCCCATTGCTTGAAGACCCAGCTCGATGTCGGGAAGACGGCTGGATCGTTGGTCGTGGTGTGGTTGCTGCCGAAATTGAGGCCGACGAAGACCGGGGCCGGACGCCTGGCCGCGTTGGGTACGTAGAGCAGCATGTCGAACGACGGCCCCTTCTTGCCGATGGGCCAGACCTTGAACTGCGTGCGGGTGGCCTTGCCGCCCAAGGCGTCCTTGGATTGCTCGCGGACCTCGACCACGGCGTCCGCCTGCAGCTTCTTCGTATCGGGCGTGCGGCCGAACATGTTCTCCTCGACGAGTCGGAAGACTTCCGGCCGGCGAACCTCGTTCCAGGTCTGCGCATCGGTCACCTTGCGTCCGTCGGCGCAGATGAGCGGATCGGGCAACGTATACGGCGGCACCTTCGCCTCATCGGAAATCGTCGGGGGAATCGCGGCCAGCAGGAGCAGGGGTAGCAACATGACGCGACTATGCGTGATTTGGCGGCCCGTGGGAGCCAAATCACGCATAGTCGCGAGGGGACAAGGGTTTCGCTGGCACGGGGACAAGGGGGAGGGTCGGGACAAGCGGCGGACGCGACGCCGTCGCGCCCCTACCCCGAGACATAGCTCAAAGGGAAACCGGAGACCGGGTAGTTAGCTGGGGAAAATGTCCGTAGCATACTTTCCGGTCTCCGGTCCCCCTTGAGTTAGCCCCCGTATCCCCGTGTCACCTTGCCCACTTGCCCCCACGTTTGAAACCTAGAGCGCTCAACGCTCCCAGATTTCAAACGCATACCCCAACCCCTGATACTCGCCCGCCTTCGACGACACGAGTTTCGTGAAATATTTCTGCCAATCGGCGGGGAAGAAACGGTCGCCTTCGAAGTCGTGGTCGATCCGGGTGATGAGCAGGCGTTCGCACAGGGGCGTCCCCTCGGCGTAGATCCGCTCGCCGCCGGTGATCCAGACCGGGCCTGCCCACTGGTCCATGCGGTCGGCGATGACGATGGCCTCGGCCAGGGAAGCGGCGCGCTCGGCACCGGGGAAGGACTTGGCTGGGTCGCGCGAGACCACCACCGTACCCCGACCCGGCAGGGCCTTGCCTAGCTCGGCATAACAGGCCGGCCCCTCGATCATGACGCCGCCCGCGGTCTGGTCCATGAACCAAGCGAGGTCCTCGGGGATATGCCAAGGCAGTTTCCCCGCTCGCCCGATGACCCCGTTCCGGGCTACGGCGACGATGCATTGAAGGGGCTTGGCCACGGTCCAAGGATTGTGAACAACCCCGCCGAAAGCAAGTGCCCGGGCGGACTTGGACGGGTTGACACCCGCCGAAAGGCTCGGGTAAGTTGCCCGAATGATTACTTGGCTCCAGAACGCCACCGGCAAGCACCACCGTCTGATCTTCGGCTTCCTGCTGGTGGTCATCGTGGTCTCCTTCGTCTTCTACGGGTTCGCCGGACGCGGCGCCCTGACCGGCGGCCCCGCCTACATGTACCAGGGCGTCAACCTCAACGACCCCGCCGTCCGTAAGCGCTTCAACGACGCCGTCTTCTTCGGCCAGATGACCGGCCAGCGCATGGACAGCAACGGCCTCGTCCAGCGTGTCGCCGAGCTCGCCCTCGCCGACGCCCTCGGCATCCCCGCCCCTTCCGCCGTCGATATCCGCCGCATCGCCCGCGAAAAGACGGCCGCCGCCGACAGCAAGAGCAACGATGGCCTGAACAAGTTCCTGGAGTTCGCCGGCAAGCAGCTCGACACTTCCGACCTCGACGTCCGCGCCCGCTTCGAGACCTACATCAATGATGCCTGGCGCATCGAGAAAGCCCGGGCAGCCGTCGGTGGCAACGGCCACGTGACCGCCAGCCAGATCAAGCGGATCCTCGACCGTCAGCGCACCAAATGGACCGTCGACGTCGCCACCCTGTCCGCGGCCGGTTTCAAGCCCGACGTGAAGGTCGACGAAGCCAAGGTGAAGGAAGCCTTCATCGCCAACGTCGAAGACTACCGCCTGCCCGCCCGCGTGGCCGTGACCGCCGTGACCATCGCCTCGAACGTCGCCGACACCGCGCCGGTCAGCGACGACGAGATCATCAACATGGGCTATAACCAGGCCGAGAAGTTCAAGTTCGAGACCGGCAAGGTGAAGGAACAGGCCCTGGCCAGACGCGCCGAACTCGAGAAGCTCGTCCGCGCCGAACGCGCCATCACCAACCTCGCCGGCCAGGTCTCCGACGAACTTGCCGAGAAGTTCCCCATCGATGCCGCCAAGGCTGACAGCAAGGAACTTGCCGCCTGGATCAAGGCCAAGAACGCCAAGGTCACCACCCTTCCCGCCTTCGACGTCACCGCCTCGCCCTCCGTCGCCGGAGTCCCCGCCGAAGCCCTCCGCGTGGCCGGCGAACTCACCGAGAAAGAATGGCGCACCGAAGTCTACCGCTCCGAAGCCGGCGCGACCTTCATCCTCCTCAACCAGCGCACGCCGGACCGCCTGCCGACCTTCGACGAAGCCAAGACCAAGGCCGTCGAGGCCTGGAAGAAGTCGCAGTTCAACCGTCTCTTCGCCGAAGAAGCCAGCAAGCTCACGAAGGCCATCCAGGCCGACGTCGCCGCCGGCAAGTCCTTCACCGACAGCGCCAAGGCCCGCCAGCTCGCGCTGACCTCCCCGGAAGCCTTCTCCATCTACGCCGTACCTGAAGCCCTCATCGCCGCCAACGAGAACACCGGCCTGCTGATCGCCGCCGCCGGCGTCGGCAAGGTGACCGCCCCGATCCGGACTACCAAGGGTGACTACGTCCTCATCCGCCCGGCCAAGGCCGACCTGACCAACGATGCCACGAACGCGGAAGAAAGCCGCCGGATCACCGCCCAGGCCTCCATGTACTTCGCAGAGAACCTGGCCAGCGGTCTGGTCAAAGACATCGTCCCCCCGCCCGTCGAGGCCAAGTAAGGGGTCCTAAGGCCCACTGGAACCCCTCCGGAGGCCTCCTCCCGAGGGGTTCTTTATTTGGCCCCGATTACGGCTTTACCAACCCCTACCCCAACCCCTACCCCTTTCCCTATCCAAATGTCCCAGGTCCGCGTCCGCTTCGCCCCCAGCCCCACCGGCTTCTTCCACATCGGAAGCGCCCGGACGGCCCTATTC
>Ga0209599_10000959_pt1 | contig 15409 bp, 11 predicted proteins | sample Shrwel_input2_FT_FD_187534 | JGI IMG/M metagenome (GOLD analysis project Ga0209599, IMG submission 187534) | Subsurface microbial communities from deep shales in Ohio, USA - Utica-3 well 1 S input2 FT (SPAdes) (version 2) ... | reverse complement strand
ATTTAAGTCACTATAAAACCTAGCTTTTTTGTATACTTTAAATATCCAATCAAAATAGTAAAGTTATTTTAAATAATACATTTTAAAATAACTTAAAAATATAAATAATCTGAAAATAATAAAATGACAGCATTATACAAATAGATCAATAAAGAGACAAAAAATGTCATAACACATATTATTACTTTGATATCTGTATTATTAAAAAAAATTTTTCTGTGATGTATTTCTCAAACAATAAAAAGGCTCTATAAATAGAGCCTAAATAGAGTTTTAATTTTTTATAAAATCATCGCAGCAATCCAGCCAAAAATGATCAAAGGTATATTGAAATGCAAAAAGGTCGGTACAACACTATCTCTCATATGATCATGTTGACCATCCATATTCAAACCCGATGTTGGTCCAAGTGTTGAATCTGAAGCTGGAGAGCCTGCATCACCTAATGCAGCAGCAGTACCAATGATTGCAATCGTTGCCATTGGACTAAAACCAAACTGTAAACATAATGGCACATACATAATGGCTAAGATGGGTACAGTAGAAAATGAAGAACCGATACCAAGCGTGATCAACAGACCGACCAAAAGCATGACAAATGCCGCTAAGGCTTTACTATCCCCAATCCAACCTGCTGTTGCTTTGACAAGCTCAGGAACTTGATTGGTTGCTTCAATGACCGCAGCAAAACCTTGTGCAGCAATCATGGTAAAACCTACCAGTGCCATCATACGCATACCTGTCACAATCACATCATCGGCTTCTTTCCACTTGAAGATTCCAGCACAACTGAGGATTGCTACACCGACTAAGCCAGCGACAATCATTGAATCTGAATAGAGTTGCACGACAATCGTTGCAAGAATCGCAAATGCGGCCATGAATAATGTGAACTTTGCAATCTGTGGTGCTTGTTGTTCTTGGGTCATTTCACCCACAATACTACGAGTTACATTATGTAATGCTTTGTCTTGGTAATCTCTAGGTTTACGATAACTGATAAAAACCGCTGTTAACATCCCCAAGAACATCCCTGATACAGGAATCAACATTGCACGCGGAATTTGGTCATTGCTGATATGGAAGCCATAGCTTTGACCAAAATGATTAATATTGTGCGCCAAAATATCATTCAAGAAGATAGCACCAAACCCCATTGGCAGGAACATATACGTTGCAACTAAGCCGAAAGTCAGCACACATGCAATCGCTCTACGGTCTAAGCGCAGATGGTTAAAAACAGTTAATAACGGTGGGATTAAAACTGGAATGAATGCAATGTGCACTGGAATAACATTTTGTGATGCCACCGCAGCCGCGCCAACTGTGAGAAAAATGAGAAATTTCACCTTTTTCTGAGCACGAATATCTGCATCATTTTTTAGACTTTTAACTAATTTATAAGCGAGTAAATCAGGTAAGCCAGAACGAGCAAGCGCCAAAGCAAAAGCACCGAGTACCCCATAAGCAAGTGCAATCTGAGCACCACCTCCTAGACCATTATTAAATGCATCTAAAGTACCTTGTACCCCTAGGCCAGCCAACAACCCTCCCGTTAAAGCTCCAATTACAAGTGCAAAAACAACTGGAACTCGCCCCAAGGAAAGGCCGAACATGACAGCAACCGCTGCAATAATCGCGAACATAACTTTGAACTAAATGAAACGAGGGCGCCATTCTAACAGAGTTTAAATTCTACGATTGCTGTCAGTTGATTTTTATTTATGCATTTTTCACGATAAATTGGCGAATATAATCGGCAATTTTTTCTGGCTGGCTCAGTACCGCCCAATGATTCGCATCAAGCTCAGTATATTCAAATTTTTCCACCCATTTTGGCATTGATTCAGTGATATATTCTGGGCTTACAAACGCATCTCTTTTTAACACAATTGCTTGAACAGGGCATTGTGCATAACGTTGACGTGGTTGGGTAAGAGATGGAATAAAGTTCGCGCGATATAAGTTAATACCATACTTACCATCCGCTACAATATTGGCATTTAGAGGTAAATCTTTCTTTTTCTCTAAGCCATTCAAAATTTTACCCCATTTTTCTGGGCTAAAAAAAGTCCACACCGTTGGTGCGATCAAAGGTAAATGGAACGCACCAATGTACCAAGATTTAGTCAACATTTTTAGGACATTACTTGGTGCTGCTTTAAATTTTTCGCGTAAATATAATGAAGCATGATCTAAGCAAGGACCTGAAATGGTCGTATAAGATAATAAGCGACCTTTAAGTTTTGGCTCAGTCACTGATTCCCATGATTGTAATGATCCCCAATCATGTGCTGCCATATGAAAATTACGATTCGATAGTACTTGATCAACAACTTCCTGTAAATCTAACGATAAACGTGGCAAACGATAATCTTTAATACGTTTTGGAATCGATGATAGACCTGCACCACGTACATCATAAGTCACAACATAATAGTCATCGACTAATCGTTCAATGATGGGTTCCCATACTTCCTGATTATCAGGATAGCCATGCACTAAGACCAAAGGCGTTTTCTTTTCATTTCCCCACATTTTTACACATAGGGTTTGTTGGTCAGAAGTGGTAACTGTTTTTACTTGTGCTTGCATAATTCTTTCCCATTTTGTTTTAAGCGATGAGGTTATAAATCAACCATTGCCAGCGGTGCACTAAAAATGATACTTATGGAGTATGAATAGAGTTGCAAGAAAAAAAATTGACCATGAAAGACTTTTTCAAAAAAATTCGAACCATTCCAGCGATATCTAAATTTATGATCAATCACTACTCTCCATACCGTGGAGCAGGTATTTCGATTGAGACATTTGATTTAGACAACTACCATATTCGAATCAAAATGCCGCTTACAAGAAAAAATAGAAATATCGTCGGTACCCATTTTGGTGGCAGTTTATATTCAATGGTTGATCCCTTTTATATGCTTCTTTTAATGCACCACTTAGGTCATAAATATATTGTTTGGGATAAAAGTGCGTCTATTAACTTCCTCTCCCCTGGTCGTAGTACCGTCTATGCAGACATCCAACTCAGTGCCAATGAAATAATGGAAATTAAAAAATTGGCTGAGAATCATAAGCCTGTTTTTCGCCATTACACACTCAATATTGTAGATGAAGCAGGCACACGTATCGCGGAAGTTGAAAAAGTTTTATATATTCGTCGAAAAAAACCCAAAGCCACTGTTTCTTGATGGTGTAATTAAAAAACATAAGCCCGCAAAATGCAGGCTTATTGATTAAAACTCAAGACTTACTATTTCTTTTCTTGAATCGCAGCACCAGCGCCACCACCGATTGCACCACCAATTGCTGCGCCAGAATTACCACCAAAAATTGATTTACCGATCACAGAACCAATACCTGCACCAATCGCACTACTTGTTGTAGAACTGCTACTACCACCTTTGGCATTTGCACCGACACCAGCACCTGCCGCTGCACCGACACCAGCACCAAGACCACCACCGACATGGTTTCCTACTCCACCACCGACGGCACCACCAAGCGCTGCTGCACCAATTCGTTGGTCAGATGCACTCATATTTTGGCAACCTGTGAACATCACCGCCGATAGCACTAAAGTAGAAACTATACCTATTGTATTTTTCATAATCATCACACTCCTGTTTTTCTATTTAAAGCATAATCTTCTTTGATGAGTATTTTGATCATATTGTGTTATTGCAATGTCCTAATCGTTTGATATTTTGTAAAGGCTTCACATTTTTATCGTCACAAAATTAAAATATCAAAATGAAAAAAGAAGCTCTCATTTAGATGAGAGCTTCTTTTTGATTTTTAAATAAGACTCAGCTTATTTTTTAGTATTTACCTTTTTTCTCGCCATATGCAGCACCTGCACTACCACCCAGTGCTCCACCTGTTGCAGCACCTGCTGCACCACCGAGTACAGCACCACCAAGCCAAGCTCCGACACCTGCTCCGATCGCACTATTACGCGTGTTTTTGCTGTTTGCACCTTTCGCATTAGCAGCAACACCTGCTCCAAGTGCTGCACCCAAGCCAGCACCTAGATTACCACCGACACTTTTACCGACAGCACCACCCGCACCACCACCAATCGCAGCAGAACCGATACGTTTACTTTCTGGACTCGCATGTTGGCAACCCACAAATAAGGTGGTGGACATCAAACCTACACCAGCAATCATCATCATTTTTTTCATTGGAATTACTCCTCTCTCAGATGTGGGTAGCTTAGACTGCTTTCATGAACTGTTTACTTTGATTCAGTAATCAAATACTAATGCTCTAATGCGTTTTTGTAACATTTGCTTCTTATTTCAACAAAAAAGGCACCCTAAGGTGCCTTTTTTGTTCATTAAAACTTAGAACTGATCTGAGTTCAATGCTTGACTAAATGCTTGATCAACATCACTGAAATCGTTATGTAGTTCGATTTCTGCAGCTTCAGATTCCTGACGACGACGCTCTAGGTGATAAGCAAGACCTGTACCCGCTGGGATCAAACGACCCACAACAACGTTCTCTTTCAAACCACGTAAATCATCTTCTTTACCTGTTACAGCCGCTTCAGTTAACACACGTGTGGTTTCCTGGAACGATGCAGCAGAGATGAAAGAGTCAGTAGAAAGCGATGCTTTCGTGATACCCATCAATTGACGTTCAAACTTCGCTGGGAACTTGTTCTGAGCCAAGACAGCTTGGTTTTCACCAACAACACGGATGTAATCCACTTGCTCGCCTTTGATGAAGCTTGTATCACCGCCATCAGTGATATCAACTTTACGCAACATTTGACGTACAACAACTTCAATGTGCTTATCGTTAATTTTTACACCTTGGAGGCGGTAAACGTCTTGAACTTCATTCACGATGTAGTTGGTTAATGCAACTTCACCTTTCAAACGCAAGATATCATGTGGGTTTTGCGGACCATCAGAAATGGTTTCACCACGGTTCACATGCTCGCCTTCGAACACGTTGATTGTACGCCATTTTGGAATCAATTCTTCGTAGATCTCAGAACCATCATCCGGTGTAATCACTAAACGGTTCTTACCTTTAGTCTCTTTACCGAAGCTTACAACACCAGATACTTCTGCAAGAATCGCATGTTCTTTCGGTTTACGTGCTTCAAACAAGTCAGCTACGCGTGGAAGACCACCGGTAATATCACGGGTACGTGAAGTTTCTTGTGGTACACGACCAAGTACATCACCCACACCAATCGTTGCGCCATCGCGAACGGTTACAATCGTGTTTTGTGGTAAGAAGTAGAATTGTTCGCCGCCATCTGTTGTATCCAACACAATCGCAGGACGTAAATCTTTACCAGAAGCAGGACGTGCTGTTACTGGTAAGATTTCAACAGTGGTCATACCTGTAGCATCATCTGTTTTAGAGGTTGCAGTTACACCATCAGCGATTTGGCTGAAACGTGCTTTACCCGCAACTTCGGTAACAAGTGGATGTGTATGTGGATCCCAAGTCGCTACGATACCGCCAGCTTCTACAGCTTCACCATCTTTTAACAAGATGCTTGCACCGTAAGGAAGTTTATAACGCTCGCGCTCACGACCTAAGTCATCCGCAATACCGATTTCACCTGAACGTGAAACTGATACCAAGTGACCTTTGGCATGTTGTACCGTTTTCACGTTGTGGAAACGTACAGTACCTTTGTTACGTACTTGAACACTATTTGCAGCAGAAGTTCGGCTTGCCGCACCACCCACGTGGAAGGTACGCATTGTTAACTGTGTACCAGGCTCACCAATTGATTGTGCAGCCATTACACCGACAGATTCACCTGGGTTCACCAAGTGACCACGTGCAAGGTCACGACCATAACAACGTGCACACACACCGAATGTAGATTCACATGCGATCACTGAACGTACTTTAACTTCATCGACACCCGCTTCTTCAAGCTGAGCAGCAATTTTCTCGTCAATCAATGTACCACGTGGAAGCACAACTTCATCATCAGATGCACGACGTACATCTTCAGCAGTAACACGACCCAATACGCGATCGCGTAATGGTTCAATAACGTCACCGCCTTGAATGAATGGAGTCATCACTAAGCCACCAGCTGTACCACAGTCGGATTCAGTAATAACTAAATCTTGTGCTACGTCTACTAGACGACGTGTCAAGTAACCTGAGTTCGCTGTCTTCAATGCAGTATCGGCCAAACCTTTACGTGCACCATGTGTTGAGATGAAGTACTGAAGTACTGTCAAACCTTCACGGAAGTTTGCTTTAATTGGCGTTTCAATGATCGAGCCATCTGGTTTAGCCATCAAACCACGCATACCAGCAAGCTGACGAATCTGCGCCGCACTACCACGGGCACCCGAGTCAGACATCATATAAATTGAGTTGAATGACTTCTGTTTCTCGTCTTCACCCTGTTTGTTTTTAACAGTTGTGAATGACAAGTTATCCATCATCGCTTTCGCTACTTGGTCATTGGTACGCGCCCAAATATCGACCACTTTGTTATAGCGCTCACCAGCAGTTACGAAACCTTGTTCGAACTGTTGTTCAATTTCACGAACTTCTGTTTCAGCTTTATCAATAATTGTGTACTTGTTCGGTGGAATCAACATATCTTCCATACCAACAGATACACCTGAACGCGTCGCTTGACGGAAGCCCAAATACATCAATTGGTCAGCGAAGATAACAGTATCTTTCAAACCAAGTTTACGATAGCAAGAGTTGATTAACTTAGAGATGTTTTTCTTAGTCATCTCAAGGTTAATCATGTCAAAGCTTAAACCTTGTGGAACAACTTCCCACAACAAGCAACGACCCGGTGTCGTATCAACAATAATCGTTTGTTGTTCACGATGACCATTTTCATCAATCACTGTTTGATGTACACGCACTTTAACACGAGCATGAATCGCAACTTTACCCGTTGCTAATGCACGGTTAACTTCATGCGTATCAGCAAACACCATGCCTTCACCTTTGGCATTTACCGCATCACGTGTGATGTAGTAAAGACCCAAGACAACGTCCTGAGAAGGAACGATGATCGGCTCACCATTTGCAGGTGACAAGATGTTGTTGGTTGACATCATCAACGCACGTGCTTCTAACTGTGCTTCCAATGTCAATGGAACGTGTACCGCCATTTGGTCACCATCGAAGTCGGCGTTAAACGCAGCACATACGAGCGGGTGAAGACGGATTGCCTTACCTTCGATCAGAATAGGTTCAAATGCTTGAAGACCTAAACGGTGAAGCGTTGGCGCACGGTTCAACATGACTGGATGTTGACGAATTACAGAAGCTAGAACGTCCCAAACTTCCGGCGTCTCGCGCTCAACCATTTTCTTCGCAGCTTTAATGGTTGTTGCCTGACCTGAAGCTTGTAATTTTGCGAAAATAAATGGCTTGAATAATTCAAGTGCCATCTTCTTCGGAAGACCACATTGATGCAGACGTAAAGTAGGACCTACGGTAATTACCGAACGACCAGAATAGTCAACACGCTTACCAAGTAAGTTTTGACGGAAACGACCTTGTTTACCTTTGATCATGTCTGCCAAAGATTTCAATGGACGTTTATTCGAACCTGTAATCGCACGACCACGACGACCGTTATCAAGCAATGCATCAACAGACTCTTGTAACATACGTTTTTCGTTACGTACGATAATGTCTGGTGCAGCAAGATCAAGAAGGCGTTTCAAACGGTTGTTACGGTTGATCACGCGACGATATAAATCGTTTAAGTCTGAAGTCGCGAAACGACCACCTTCAAGTGGTACAAGCGGACGTAAGTCTGGTGGAAGTACTGGAAGTACATTCATCACCATCCATTCAGGCTTGTTATTCGAATCTTTGAATGCTTCCATCAATTTCAAACGCTTAGACGCTTTTTTAAGTTTCGTCTCAGAGGTTGTTTGTGGAATTTCTTCACGTAAACGCGCAATTTCAGCTTCAAGATCGATATCTTTCAATAAATCTTGAATCGCTTCTGCACCCATTTTCGCAGTGAATTCATCACCGTGTTCTTCAAGTGCATTGTAGTATTCTTCGTCTGTTAAAAGTTGATACTTTTCAAACGGAGTCATACCAGGATCAGTAACAACATAAGATTCGAAATACAATACGCGCTCGATATCACGTAATGTCATATCAAGTAGTAAACCAATACGGCTCGGTAATGATTTTAAGAACCAAATATGTGCAACTGGTGATGCAAGGTCAATATGACCCATACGCTCACGACGAACTTTTGCAGTTGTTACTTCAACGCCACATTTTTCGCAAATGACGCCTTTGTATTTCATACGCTTGTATTTACCACACAAGCATTCGTAATCTTTTACTGGACCAAAGATTTTGGCACAGAACAAACCGTCACGTTCAGGTTTAAACGTACGATAGTTAATGGTTTCAGGCTTTTTAACTTCACCGTGAGACCATGACTTAATCATCTCTGGTGACGCAAGACCAATACGGATACGGTCAAATTCAACGGGTGCATGACCTTCTGAATCCGTTTTCTTACGCATGATATCGAGCAAGTCTTTCAATTTTTTTCTCCGTGTGTTGAGGAGCTACGCTCACCCAACTGGGTCACAAATATTGTTTTTACTGAAATTCTGGAATCTCCCCTAGCCCCTCTTTTCAAAGAGGGGAACTTCCCCCTTTTTTTTAAAGGGGGAGCGAGGGGGATTTAGTCACCATTTTTCAGTTCAATGTTGATACCTAAAGAACGGATCTCTTTGGTCAATACGTTGAACGATTCAGGCATACCTGGATCCATATAATGGTTTCCATCTACAATATTCTTATAGATACGGGTACGACCTTCGACGTCATCCGACTTCACAGTAAGCATTTCTTGGAGCGTATATGCTGCACCGTATGCTTCAAGTGCCCATACTTCCATCTCACCGAAACGCTGACCACCGAATTGTGCTTTACCACCAAGCGGCTGTTGAGTCACAAGTGAGTAAGAACCTGTTGAACGCGCATGCATCTTGTCATCAACCAAGTGGTTCAATTTGAGCATGTACATGTAACCTACAGTTACAGGACGGTCAAACTGTTCACCTGTACGACCATCAAACAATACTGTTTGACCAGTACGTGAAATGTCTGCAAGTTCAAGTAAATCTTTGATTTGGCTTTCTTCAGCACCATCAAATACTGGCGTTGCCAATGGAACACCAGCACGCAAGTTGCCTGAAAGCGCTAAGATCTCAGCATCAGTTAAGCTATCAAGCTCTTCTTGCTCACCACCAACCTTGTTATAAATCTTGTCTAAGAATGAACGCAGTTCGATCACTGTACGCTGTTCTTTCAACATTTTTTCAATTTTATCGCCAAGACCTTTAGCTGCCATACCCAAGTGAGTTTCAAGAATCTGGCCCACGTTCATACGAGATGGTACACCCAATGGGTTCAATACGATATCAACCGGCACACCATGGATATCATGTGGCATGTCTTCTACAGGCAAGATGTTTGATACAACACCTTTGTTACCGTGACGACCCGCCATTTTATCACCAGGCTGGATACGACGTTTAACTGCCAAGTAAACCTTAACAACTTTCAATACACCAGTTGTTAATTCATCACCTGTAGAAAGTTTGCGTTTCTTCTCTGCAAATTTCTCATCAATTTCATAGCTCTTCTCTTTCAAGAACACTTGAATTTGAGTTAAACGCTCTGCAATAGCTTCATCATTTGGTTGGATTTCAAGTAAATCAACCAACTCTAAGCCAGACAATACGTCTACAGAAAGCTTATCGCCACGCTTAGTTGTACCACCACCGTTAGACTCTTGACCAGTCAACAAACGAACAATACGCTCACGTGCTGCTTCTTCGAAGATTTTATATTCTTCTTTCAAATCTTTACGGTATGCATCAAGCTGCGCTTTCTCAATAGCTTGAGCACGTTCGTCTTTTTCAAGACCATCACGTGTGAAGACTTGAACGTCAATCACGGTACCTTTAGTTCCAGACGGAACACGTAAAGATGAATCTTTTACGTCAGCCGCTTTTTCACCAAAAATTGCGCGAAGTAGTTTTTCTTCAGGTGTTAACTGAGTTTCACCTTTAGGTGTTACCTTACCAACAAGGATATCACCCGCAGTCACTTCAGCACCGATATAAACAATACCAGACTCATCCAACTTAGAAAGTGCAGCTTCACCAACGTTAGGAATATCGGCAGTAATCTCTTCTGCACCTAACTTAGTATCACGCGCTACACATGACAATTCTTGAATGTGAATAGACGTTAAACGGTCTTCTTGAAGTACACGCTCAGAAAGCAAGATCGAGTCTTCGTAGTTATAACCATTCCATGTCATGAACGCGACGCGCATGTTTTGACCAAGTGCAAGTTCGCCCATGTCAGTCGATGGACCGTCAGCCAAGATATCACCACGAGCAACTTTGTCGCCTAAGTTCACGATGACATTTTGGTTAATACATGTATTTTGGTTTGAACGTGTATATTTGATGAGGTTGTAGATATCTACGCCTGCTTCACCCGCGATCATTTCATCTTCGTTTACACGAATCACGATACGAGATGCATCTACATATTCAATCGCACCACCACGATCTGCAATCACACACACACCAGAGTCGCGTGCTACGTTTGCTTCCATACCTGTACCAACAAGCGGCTTGTCAGCACGTAACGTCGGAACAGCCTGACGTTGCATGTTCGAACCCATCAATGCACGGTTCGCATCATCGTGTTCAAGGAATGGAATCAATGACGCTGCTACAGATACAACCTGTTGCGCAGAAACGTCCATATGGGTTACACGCTCAGGTGACATACGAACGAAGTCACCTTGATGACGTACAGAAACCATCTCTTCAGTTAAAGTACCATCTTTATCAACCGCAGAATCGGCCTGTGCAATGACAGTACCCACTTCTTCAATTGCAGATAAGTATTCAACGTCGTCAGTTACACGACCATCAACGACTTTACGGTATGGTGTTTCCAAGAAACCAAAGTCGTTCGCTTTTGCGTAAACTGAAAGCGAGTTGATCAAACCAATGTTTGGACCTTCAGGCGTTTCAATTGGACATACACGACCATAGTGAGTTTGATGTACGTCACGTACTTCAAAGCCTGCACGTTCACGTGTTAAACCACCAGGGCCAAGCGCAGATACACGACGTTTGTGTGTAATCTCAGACAATGGGTTGTTTTGGTCCATGAACTGAGATAATTGGCTTGAACCAAAGAATTCTTTGATTGCAGCAGCAACAGGTTTTGCGTTGATCAAATCTTGTGGAGACAAGTTATCTGTTTCAGCTTGGCTTAAACGCTCTTTAACAGCACGTTCAACACGAACTAAACCAACACGGAATTGGTTTTCTGTCATTTCACCAACAGAACGTACACGACGGTTACCTAAGTGATCGATATCATCGACTTCACCTTTACCATTACGAATCTCAACCAATGTACGTAATACATCGATGATATCGTCATGTGATAACACACCTTCAACTTCACGTGACTTTTGATCAGTTCCCACTTCGTAAGGACGACCCAAACGACGATTAAACTTCATACGACCCACTGGAGAAAGGTCATAACGCTCAGAAGAGAAGAACAAGTTATTAAACAAGTTTTCAGCTGCTTCTTTTGTTGGTGGCTCACCTGGACGCATTACTTTGTAGATTTCTACTAATGCTTCTTCACGACCCGATGTTGTATCGGCACGTAAACTGTCTGCAATGAACGAACCACGATCAATATCATTTGTAAATAGAATATTGAACTGCTTAACACCACCTTCAGCGATTTTCACCATCACTTCATGGCTAAGCAATGTATTTGCAGGGATTACATCACCATCTTTCAAAGTGATGTCTTCAGCTGTAATACGCTCATACAAATATTCATCAGGTACAGAAAGCTTAGCTAAGTTTGCTGCTTCCATTTGACGTACATGACGTGCATTAATACGCTTGCCTTGTTCTACGATTGCTTTGCCATCGTTATCCAAGATATCAAACTGCGCCATCTCACCACGTAAGCGATCTGGTACTAAGTCAATTTGATAACTACCCATATCAAGATATACAGGTACTTTTTCATAGAATAAATTCAAGATCTGCGCATTGGCATAACCTAAAGCACGCAAAATAACGGTCGCTAACAACTTACGACGACGGTCAATACGCACATAAACAAGGTCTTTAGCATCAAATTCAAAATCTAACCATGAACCACGGTAAGGAATGATACGTGCTGAATACAACACTTTACCGCTTGAATGGGTTTTACCCTTATCATGATCAAAGAATACGCCTGGAGAGCGATGTAACTGCGATACAATTACACGCTCAGTACCGTTAATAACAAAGGTACCGTTATCGGTCATGAGTGGCATTTCACCCATGTATACTTCTTGTTCGCGCACATCTTTAATTGATTTTGTTTCGCGATCTTTAATGATCAAACGAATTTTTACGCGCATTGGTGCCGCATAAGTTGAACCACGCAAAATACACTCGCGCACGTCAAACTCTGGTTTACCAAGGCTATACTCAACAAATTCTAAAGCAGCATTGCCAGAATAACTTTCAATAGGAAAAACTGAACGAAATGCGGCTTGAAGACCGATATCTTCGCGATTTTTTGGAGTTTTGCCACCTTGTAAGAAAGTACGGTACGAATCGACTTGAATCGAAAGTAAGTACGGTGCTTCCATTACGTGGGGCAATTTACCAAAATTCTTACGAATCCGTTTCTTTTCGGTATATGAGTATGCCATCTGGAGTCCTCGGAAAGTAAACTAAGTCGCCTGCAGAACGTACTTAGAAGGAATTACGCAAGCCGATATGGCCACCACTGTTTACAAATGCTGCAATTTTTAGTGGTATTAAAACGCTTAACAATATTTTTATAAGCAAAAAAATATTGGTAAGCGTTTGATATTTATTCGTTTGTTATAAAATTCACATTGAAAAATGCAAAACTAACAAAAAACGAGCCGATTATTGTAACGCAAAAAGGCTGATGACCCAAGAGCCATCAGCCATTTTTTGGAGCCGATTATCAAAAAATCGACTCCCTACAGCATTACTTAAGTGTAACTGTAGCACCAGCTTCTTCAAGCTTCTTCTTAAGTTCTTCGCCTTCTTCTTTAGAAACAGCTTCTTTAAGAACGGCTGGAGCGCCTTCTACAAGATCTTTAGCTTCTTTAAGACCAAGGCCAGTAGCTTCACGAACTGCTTTAATTACAGCAACTTTGTTAGCACCGAAAGAAGTCAACTCAACGTTGAATTCTGATTGTTCTTCAGCAACAGCAGCAGCTGGACCAGCAGCAACAGCAACAGCTGCAGCTGATACATTGAATTTTTCTTCAAAAGCAGAAATTAATTCAACAAGTTCAAGAACAGTTTTTTCAGCAACTGCATTTAAGATTTCTTCGTTTGTTAAAGCCATGAGAGTAACTCCAAATGGATATTGAATGGTGTGAAAGTAGATTTAAGCTTAAGCAGCTTCTGACTCGTTTTTCTCTTGAAGCGCTGTAAGTAAGCGACCCAATTTCGAAATAGGAGCTTGAAGAACAGATGCGAGCATAGTAAGCGCTTTTTCTTGGTTCGGAAGATTCGCGATTACGCTAACATCAGCACCTTGATAAAGTTTGCCTTCAAATGCAGCAGCCTTTAATTCAAATGCTTTGTTAGTTTTAGCGAACTCTTCGAACAAGCGTGCAGCTGCACCCATATCGTCTTCAGAAGTTGAGAATGCTAAGATTGTTGGACCAACAAGGTCATCATTCAAGATAGCGAATGGCGTATCTTGAAGAGCACGTTTAGCTAAAGTATTACGCACAACACGTGTAGCAACACCTAGTTTACGAGCTTCAACACGAAGAGCTGTTAATTGCTCAACGGTTAAACCTTGATAGTCAGCAACAACGGCAGCGAAAGCTGTAGAAGCAATTTCACTTACTTCTGCAACAATCTGTTTTTTGCCTTCGATAAGAAGAGCCATTGTAAAACCTCCTAACGGTGATCTATGCACTCATATGAGCGCACTCCCAATTCGCAAGTCTTTTCAGACTCACACGCGGAGGAGCAACAAATCACACCACCGCGTCTACTCAGACTGGAAAATTAAGAAGATCATCTATAAAGACATCACTTCGTCTGAGGTCTTTGACGCTGATAAACATTCATTTATCAATTCAAAGTTTGCTTAAACTTTTTCAAAGAAAAAGTTTAAGGCTTCAAAATTCTTTCTAATTACTTAGAAACGTTGCTTACATCAACGATCAAACCAGGACCCATAGTTGAGCTCAAAGTGATCTTTTTAACGTATACACCTTTAGAAGTTGCAGGCTTCAATTTTTTCAAATCTGCAATTAAAGTTTCAACGTTTTGACGAACAGCTTCTTCGCTAAAGCCAAGTTGACCGATAGCAGCGTGGATAATACCCGCTTTGTCTACACGGTAACGTGCTTGACCAGATTTAGCATTTTTAACTGCGTTAGCAACATCTGGAGTCACTGTACCCACTTTAGGGTTTGGCATTAAGCCACGTGGACCAAGAATTGTACCCAACTTACCAACAACGCGCATTGCATCAGGAGCAGCAATAACTACGTCGAAATCTAAGTTACCAGCTTGAATACTTTCAGCAAGATCTTCGAAACCAACGATGTCTGCGCCTTCAGCTTTAGCAGCTTCAGCAGCAGCGCCTTGAGCAAACACAGCAACACGTACAGTTTTACCAGTACCTGCAGGAAGTGTAGTCGCGCCACGAACAACTTGGTCAGATTTACGCGGATCAACACCAAGGTTTACCGAGATATCTAAAGATTCTTTGAACTTCGCAGCTGGAAGGCTGTTAAGAACTTGTACTGCTTCTTCCAAAGTATAAACTTTGTTTGCTTCCACAGCAGCAGCAATGGCTTTTTGACGTTTAGTTAACTTTGCCATGTCTTATAGCTCCACTTCCAAGCCCATAGAACGTGCAGAACCAGCAATGGTACGCACACGAGCGTCTAAATCAGCACCAGTTAAGTCTGGTTCTTTAGTAGTCGCGATTTCTTCTAATTGAGCACGAGTCAACTTACCAACTTTAGTTTTGTTTGGTACAGAAGAACCCTTTTGAATACCAGCAGCTTTCTTAAGAAGAATAGATGCAGGTGGAGTTTTCATGATGAAAGTGAACGACTTATCGTTGTACACAGTGATCACGACAGGAATTGGCAAACCAACTTCAAGTTTTTGTGTAGCAGCATTGAATTCTTTACAGAATGCCATGATGTTTACACCACGTTGACCTAAAGCAGGACCAATTGGTGGAGATGGATTCGCTTTACCAGCTGGAACTTGCAGCTTGATATAGCCGTCAATCTTCTTAGCCATTGAAATTACCTCTGGGTACA
>Ga0209599_10000958_pt1 | contig 15426 bp, 13 predicted proteins | sample Shrwel_input2_FT_FD_187534 | JGI IMG/M metagenome (GOLD analysis project Ga0209599, IMG submission 187534) | Subsurface microbial communities from deep shales in Ohio, USA - Utica-3 well 1 S input2 FT (SPAdes) (version 2) ... | reverse complement strand
AGTAAACAGCGTATTGATTTAGATACATTTAAAAATTTGATCGACTTTGCGCAAGAGCAGAATCTAAATCCTTGGATCAAAAAATTATTCTCTACAGAGCAGATTAACTATACCGAACAGCGGGCTGCAATGCATTGGGCCTTACGTTTGCCTAAATCGAGTTCTGAGTTTTCAGAAATCAATCCATCTGTACATACACAGTTAGAGCGAATGTACGCTTTAGTCGAGAAAATTCATGCTGGCCAATTCCGTGGCGCAACAGGTGAGATAATACAGGATGTGGTTAACATTGGTGTTGGTGGCTCTGATTTAGGTCCATTGATGGTGACGCATGCACTCTCTGACTTTAAAGTGAAAACTGCAAAACCGTTGGACGTTCATTTTGTTTCGACCATGGATGGCAGTCAGTTGTCTGAATTATTACATCAGCTCAGACCTGAAACAACGTTGTTTATCATTTCATCGAAGTCGTTTGGCACCATAGATACACTTTCTAATGCGCAAACTGTGCGACAGTGGTTAGAGAAAGCGTTAGGTTATAATGAGAAAATTTTACAGAACCATTTTATTGGTGTATCAACCAAACCTGAAAAAATGACGGAATGGGGGATTGCTGTAGATAAGCAGCTTTTACTTTGGGATTGGGTGGGTGGTCGTTACTCACTTTGGTCATGCATTGGATTACCAATTGCCTTAATGGTTGGCGTAGAAGGCTTTAAACAATTACTAGCTGGTGCTTATGCAGTAGACCAACATTTTCAATCCGCACCTTTTCACCAAAACATTCCTGTTCTAATGGGGCTGTTAGGTGCATGGAATAATAATTTTCTGGATATTCAGACCCATGCGGTATTGCCTTATGATGGTCGATTAAAATATTTCGCTGCTTATTTACAACAGTTGGAAATGGAATCGAATGGAAAATCGATTCAAAGAAACGGTGAAAAAGTAAGCTTTTCTACATGTCCAATTGTTTGGGGAGAGGTTGGACCCAATGCACAGCATGCTTTTTATCAGCTTTTACATCAGGGTACGCATTCGGTGAGTTGTGATTTTATTGCACCTGTAAGACGTTATAACGCGAATCAATTTACCTATGTTGAAAGTGCGGATGCATTGGTTGAACAGCATCATTTGGCGTTATCTAACTGTTTAGCACAATCTCGTTTACTGGCTTTTGGTAATCAAGCATTGGCAGCAGATGAACTGGAAGACTTACCCGCTTATAAACAATATGAAGGTAATCAACCGAGCTCAACTATTTTACTTAAAGAGCTGAACCCCTACAGCTTAGGTATGCTGATTGCGATGTATGAGCACAAGGTTTTTGTGCAGTCGGTGTTGTGGAATATTAATCCTTTTGATCAGTGGGGCGTTGAAAAAGGCAAAGAGATTGCTAATCAACTTTTACCGATCCTAAATCGTGAGCAAGAGGATTTATCTGCATTTGATACATCGACGCAAGGTTTGTTGAAAATATTATTAGGAAAAACTGATGGCTAAAGTTTTAGTAACTGGCGGTGCGGGCTATATTGGCTCACACACTTGTTTAGAGTTATTGAACGCAGATCATGATGTCATTGTTTTTGACAATTTATCAAATAGCAGTGAAGAGTCTCTACATAGAATACAGCAACTCGCAAATAGAAGTTTAGTATTTGTGCAAGGAGACATCCGAAATCAGCATGAGTTGGATCAGGTCTTTCAGGATCATAAAATCGATGCGGTGATTCATTTTGCTGGTTTAAAAGCAGTGGGTGAAAGTCAGGAGAAGCCTTTAATCTATTTCGATAATAATATTTCGGGTAGTATCCAACTTGTGAAGGCGATGGAGAAAGCGGGTGTCTTTACTCTAGTCTTTAGTTCTTCGGCGACGGTGTATGGTGAATTAAATCCATCTCCTTATCAGGAAGATATGCCATTAAGTCTACCTAATAATAATTATGGTTATACAAAATTGGTCATTGAACAAATGCTTGAGAAACTAGCTTTAGCTGATAATAGATGGTCAATCGCTTTATTAAGATATTTTAATCCTGTTGGAGCGCATAAAAGTGGGTTAATTGGTGAAGATCCACAAGGGGTTCCAAATAATTTAATGCCTTATGTCACCCAAGTTGCAGTAGGACGACGTGAAAAACTATCGATTTTTGGTCAGGACTATTCAACTCAAGACGGTACTTGTGAAAGAGACTTTATTCATGTGGTTGATTTAGCTAAAGCACATGTTCTTGCGATTACTAATCGCCTCGCAAATCAAGGTTGTCGAGCTTGGAATATTGGTACAGGCAAGCCAATTTCAGTATTACAAATTAAAGAGACATTTGAAGAAGTCAATGGTGTAACGATTGCAACAGAATTCGTCGAACGTAGAGCAGGCGATTTACCAGCTTTTTATGCGGATGCCTCTCGCGCGAAGAAAGAATTGGGTTGGAAACCTCAATTTACCTTGGAAGATATGCTTGCTGACAGTTGGAACTGGCAAAAACAAAATCCAAATGGATATCAATAATTATTGTTTCATATAAACAGGGAGTGACTGCTCCCTGTTTTTTTTAATTCTTAGATTATCCTTGAATTAAAGCAGTTAACTCATCTACATAATGCTGCATCGGTTGAGGATTTTGGTCTGAACGGCTTTCGATGTTTAAGCGTAATAATGGTTCGGTATTCGAGGCACGAACATTTAAACGCCAATTACCAAAATCTAAACTCACACCATCAGTACGATCAACCTGTGGATTTTGGTCAGCATAATTATCAAAAATCTTTTGCACCGTTGCTTGTGTATCCGCCACTTTAAAATTGATTTCGCCACTACATGGGAATTTGACAATCATGTTCTCAACGAGTGTCGAGAGTGATTGCCCTGTTTCAGAGAGTAGAGCTATGGTGAGTAACCAAGGAATCATACCGCTATCACAATAAGCGAAGTCACGGAAATAGTGATGCGCACTCATTTCACCACCGTAAACCGCATTGTGTTCACGCATCACATCTTTGATAAAAGCATGCCCAGACTTTGATTGCACCGCGATACCTTGATATTGCTCTACAATATCAAAGGTATTCCAAACTAGACGTGGGTCATGCACAATTTTCTCGCCTGATTGTTTGATCAAGAATGCTTGTGCCAATAAGCCAACAATGTAATAGCCTTCGATGAATTGACCTTTCTCATCAAATAGGAAGCAGCGGTCAAAGTCACCGTCCCATGCAATCCCCATATCAGCTTGGTGTTCAAGTACCGCATTACGTGTACTGTCACGGTTTTCAATTAAGATCGGATTCGGAATTCCATTAGGGAAAGTTCCATCGGCTTCATGATGAATTTTGATAAATTCCACTGGAATATTGAGTTGTTGGAATTTCTGTTCAATGGCATCAATTACATGACCCGCTGCACCATTACCTGCATTCACCACCAGCTTGAGTGGTTTAATTTTTTGTGGGTCTATATATGTTAATAAATGATCGATAAACTCAGGCAAAATATTATAGTTTTCAGTTGTACCTTTTTGCTCAACTTCTATAAATGCACCTGATTCAGCGAGGGCTTGGATGTCTTTTAAGCCGGTATCAGCACTGATTGGACGTGCATTTTCACGAACCAATTTCATACCGTTGTAGTCCATTGGATTATGGCTCGCCGTGACTTCAATACCGCCCTGAACATCAAGATGAAAAGCACCGAAATAAACTTCTTCAGTACCTGTCATGCCTAGATCAAGGACATTGACACCCGCATCATTGAGACCATGAATGGTTGCTTGTTTTAAAGCTTCGCTACTTAAACGGATGTCACAACCAATCACCACTTTTTTAGGTTGATAGATTTGTCCGTATGCACGACCAATTTTATAGGCGATTTCTTCGTTCAGTTCTGTACCTAATTTTCCGCGAATATCATACGCTTTGAAGCAAGTCAGTTGAGTCATTTTGAAAAGTGCTGTTGTAGTCAATCAATGTGTTGCAGTATACAAAGACTGTGCTGGATTGAACATTGATTGATACAGAATTAAGCAAAGAGAAAATTTAATTTTTAGGTGGTTGACTTTTTCTCATTTCAATCACTCTTAGCTTAGAAAGTAAAAAAGGTTGTTTCACGTGAAACAACCTTTTTTGATGCACAAAGTCTACCTTTTCAAAGAGAGATTTAGTGGGATTTTAAGCTGATTTTGCTAGAACTTCAGCCATCGCTTTTGCAACTTTATAAATATTATTCATATTTAAACCTGCAACGCAGATACGACCACTGCGAACAAGGTAAATTGCATATTCTTCACGTAAGGTGTCGACTTGTTCACCTGTCAAACCTGTGTAGCTGAACATACCTTTTTGGTTTACAAGGTAGCTAAAGTCTTGGTCAGGAAGTGCTTTCGTCAACTCATCTTTTAAGATGCTACGCATTTTGATAATACGCTCGCGCATCTCTTTGACTTCGTTTTGCCATTGTTGATTTAGATCAGCGTCATTTAACACTTGATCAACCAACCATGCACCAGTTGTTGGTGGGCTAGAGTAGATACGACGTACCGTTGCTTTTAACTGACCGAATGTGCATTTTGCTGCTTCAGCATCGTCACATACGAAAGTTAAACCACCAACACGCTCACCATAAAGTGAGAAGATTTTAGAGAACGAGTTGCTCACGATGAAGTTCAGACCAGCTTGGTCTAAAGCGCGAATCGCATAAGCATCTTGTTCCATGCTATCGCCAAAACCTTGGTAAGCGATATCAAGGAATGGAATCAAGTTACGCTCTTTTAATACCGCAATGACTTGATCCCACTGTGCTGGATTTAGATCCGCACCTGTCGGGTTGTGACAGCAAGGGTGTAACAATACGATGCTTTGCTCTGGCAAAGTTTTTAATGTCGACAACATGCCATCAAAATCAACGCCACGTGTTTCAGCATCGAAATATGGATAGTAGTTGCTCTTGATGCCAGCACCGTTGAAAATCGCAACATGGTTATCCCACGTTGGTTGGCTCACCCAAACTTCTGAATTTGGGAAATAAGTTTTTAAGAAATCTGCACCAACTTTTAATGCACCTGAACCACCAAGCGTTTGAATGGTAGCAACACGATCCTTTTGAATTGCAGGGCTGTTTGCGCCAAACAATAGAGCTTGAATTGCGTCACGGTAAGGTTTAAAACCTTCCATTGGAAGATAAAGTTTGGTTTTATCATTTTTAGGTGCAATACGTTTTTGCGCTTCGATAATGGTATCAAGCTGAGGAACGATACTGTCTTCGTTATAGTACAAACCAATACTTAGATTAACCTTTTCAGCGCGTGGATCAGCGTTGAACTGTTCCATTAAAGAGAGAATTGGGTCGCCTGCATAAGGTGGGATATGTTGAAACATTAACAATGTCCTTTTATTCAACAAGGTGCATGGATGTGTCTTGTGGAGCGCTGCTCCAGATGCCCAATAATGTACCAATAAAGCGATGATGAAGCACGCTGTTATTTACATTTCTAGTGCAGTATTTACTTACAAAAAATTGTGGCAAAGTGCTCGATTATAAAGATTGTCTACAATCAAGCTGTCATACCATAGTCGTAGCATAAGCAATATCAATGCGTACGAAGATATACAAAATTCAGCGTAGATCAATTGCAATAAAATCATAAATATTTGTTTTATTTATAATTATAATGGTTTTTATGACGGTTTTGAATGATTCTAATCAGAATGAATAGAATGTCTGACTGACTGCACAGGTCTCTTTTATTGTCGACAATCCTATTGCATTATTTCTATTATCCCGTTATAAAATCATCAAAACTCTAGAGATTGTCGACAATATGCAAGATACCCTTGTTCCTCAAGCCATCAGCACGAGTCAGAGTATTACTCTGACGGAACACGTATTTAAGCAAATTCAATCAGCAATCGTATTAGGACAAATTCCTGCGGGCAGTAAAATTTCTGAACCTGAGTTAGCGCGTATTTACGGGATTAGTCGTGGTCCATTGCGCGAGGCGATTCATCGTCTCGAAGGGCAGAAACTGGTGGAGCGGACTGCGCATGTCGGTGCCCGTGTGGTATCACTGTCACTGCAACAGTTTCAAGAACTCTATCAAATTCGTGCCTCTTTAGAAGGCTTGGCCTGCAAACTCGCAGCACAGCATATTGATAAAAAACAGATTCTGGCCTTGCGTGATGTATTGCGTATGCATGCCGAGGATGAAAACTTTAAAGCAGGTAAAGGCTATTATCTGCAAGAAGGCCAAGACGATTTCCATTACTGCATTATCAAAAGCAGTGGCAATAAAACCCTAGAAAAAATGTTATGCGATGAGCTCTATCACCTCATCCGTATGTATCGAATCCAGTTTTCAAATACCCCAGATCGCCCGAGCAAAGCTTGGGATGAACATATCCGCATTTTAGATGCGATTGCTGAAGGTGACGGTGAGCTTGCCGAAATGCTGATGCACCGTCACATCAATGCATCCTACAAAATTGTTGAGCAAACATTGCTGCACACTCAAGGAGAACAACAACATGGCTAAACAGTCTGCTGGTCAGCTATTCCGCGACGCGGTCGCAAATGAAAAACCATTACAAGTGGTCGGTGCGATCAATGCTAACCATGCATTATTGGCAAAACGTGCAGGCTACAAAGCGATCTACTTGTCAGGTGGTGGTGTGGCTGCAGGTTCCTTGGGTTTACCAGATTTAGGCATCAGTAACCTTGATGATGTATTGACCGATGTACGCCGCATTACCGATGTCTGTGATCTGCCGTTATTGGTTGATGTCGACACAGGTTTTGGCGCTTCTGCATTTAATATCGCGCGTACCACCAAATCGATGATCAAGTTCGGTGCTGCCGCAATGCATATTGAAGATCAAGTCGGCGCTAAACGTTGTGGTCACCGTCCTAACAAGGCAATCGTGACCCAGCAAGAAATGGTAGACCGTATCAAGGCAGCGGTCGATGCGCGTACTGATGACAGCTTTGTGATCATGGCACGTACCGATGCGCTTGCGGTTGAAGGCTTACAAGCTGCAATTGACCGTGCGGGTGCTTATATCGAAGCAGGTGCAGACATGCTGTTCCCAGAAGCGATCACTGAATTGGCCATGTATAAGCAATTTGCCGATCTGACCAAAGTGCCTGTTTTAGCCAATATCACGGAATTTGGTTCCACCCCATTATTTACCACAGAAGAATTGGCTTCTGCCGATGTCAGCATCGCACTCTATCCACTTTCTGCATTCCGTGCGATGAACAAGGCAGCAGAAAATGTCTATGAGACGTTGCGTAAAGAAGGCACACAAAAGAATGTGGTTGAGACCATGCAAACCCGTCAAGAATTGTATGAGCGCATTAACTACCATGCGTTTGAACAATATCTTGATGCATCATTTGAAAAAGCAAAATAAGGAATCCCCCCTAAGTCCCCCTTTTTCAAAGGGGGACTTAGGGGGGATTTTAGAACTCATAATTCACATAGAAAGAACAGAAAAGGACAATCTTATGAGCAGTAATGAAACGCCAACAGGCTTCAAACCAAAAAAATCAGTTGCACTCAGCGGACAAGTGGCAGGCAACACCGCACTCTGTACCGTAGGCCGCAGCGGCAACGACTTGCACTACCGTGGCTATGACATTCTTGACCTTGCCGTCGGCAGTCAATTTGAAGAAGTGGCACACCTTCTGGTACACGGCAAACTTCCAAATAAAGCAGAACTCAAAGCCTATAAAGCCAAATTAAAAGCACTCCGTGGCTTACCAGCAGCATTGAAAACTGCACTTGAGCAGTTACCGCCATCTGCACACCCAATGGATGTAATGCGTACAGGTGTGTCAGTTTTAGGTTGTTTAACGCCTGAACATGAAGACCACAATGAAGCAGGTGCGAAAGACATCGCTGATAAATTGATGGCAAGCTTGGGTTCAATGTTGTTGTATTGGTACCACTTCAGCAACAACGGTCGTCGTATCGAAGTTGAAACGAATGATGACTCAATCGCTGCGCATTTCCTTCATTTACTTCATGGCGAAGCGCCATCTGAAGAGTGGATTCAAGCCATGCATACCTCTTTGATTCTGTATGCTGAGCATGAATTTAACGCATCTACATTTACTTCACGTGTTGTTGCAGGTACAGGTTCAGACATGTATTCAGCAATTACTGGCGGTATCGGTGCGTTGCGTGGTCCAAAACATGGTGGTGCGAACGAAGTTGCATTCGTGATTCAACAACGTTATGACAACGCTGACGAAGCAGAAGCAGACATCCGTAGCCGCGTAGAGAAAAAAGAAGTTGTGATCGGTTTTGGTCACCCTGTTTACACTGTTTCTGATCCACGTAATGAAGTGATCAAGAAAGTGGCGCATGACCTTGCTGAAGCGCAAGAGAACAACAAGATGTACCTTATCGCTGAGCGTTTAGAGTCAGTGATGAAAGAAGTGAAGAACATGTTCCCGAACCTCGATTGGTTCAGCGCGGTGAGCTATCACTTGATGAGTGTGCCTACGGCAATGTTCACTCCATTATTCGTAATTGCTCGTACAGCTGGTTGGTCAGCACACGTGATTGAACAACGTCAAGACGGTAAAATCATTCGCCCAAGCGCGAACTACACTGGCCCTGAGAACTTAGAATTCAAACCATTGGCGGAGCGTGGTTAATGTCAAATCAATACCGTAAACCGCTGGCAGGTACCCAGCTCGAATACTATGACGTGCGTCAAGCCGTTGAAGACATTCAGCCAGGCGCATATGAAACTTTGCCATACACTTCGAAAGTGTTGGCAGAACAGCTTGTTCGTAAAGCTGATGCAGAAAATTTAACTGATTATTTAACGCAATTGATCGAACGCCGTCAGGACTTGGATTTTCCTTGGTATCCTGCGCGTGTGGTGTGTCATGACATCTTAGGTCAAACCGCGCTCGTTGACCTTGCGGGCTTGCGTGATGCGATTGCTGAAAAAGGTGGTGATCCATCTAAAGTCAATCCAGTGGTGCCAACTCAGTTGATCGTCGATCACTCTTTGGCGGTGGAATTCGGTGGCTTTGATCCTGACGCGTTTGAAAAAAACCGTGCGATTGAAGATCGTCGCAACGAAGACCGTTTCCATTTTATTGAATGGACGAAGACTGCATTTAAAAATGTTGACGTGATCCCTGCGGGCAACGGCATCATGCATCAAATCAACTTGGAGAAAATGTCTCCAGTGATTCAAAATCGTGATGGCTTAGCGTTCCCAGATACATGTGTAGGTACAGACTCACATACACCACATACCGATGCGCTTGGCGTAATTTCAATTGGCGTGGGTGGTTTAGAAGCTGAAAATGTTATGCTTGGTCGTGCATCGTGGATGCGCCTACCAGACATTATTGGTGTTGAGTTCGTCGGTCAGCGTCAAGCAGGTATTACCGCAACGGATATCGTACTCGCTTTAACTGAGTTCTTGCGTAAAGAGCGTGTTGTTGGTGCCTATTTAGAGTTCTTCGGTGAAGGTGCTGACAGCATGTCTGTGGGCGACCGTGCTACGATTTCGAACATGACACCTGAATACGGTGCAACTGCTGCGATGTTCTACATCGACCAAAATACCATTGATTATTTACGCCTAACAGGTCGTGAAGATGCGCAAGTGGCTTTAGTTGAACAATATGCAAAAGAAATCGGTCTTTGGGCATCTGATATGACCAAAGCGCAGTACCCACGTGTACTTCGTTTCGACCTTTCAACAGTCACTCGTAACATTGCAGGTCCATCAAACCCACATGCACGTGTATCGACTGCTGACTTGAAAGCGAAAGGTATTGCAGGGAATTTGGATGTTGCAAAAGCACAAGAAGCAGAAGGTTTAATTCCTGATGGTGCAGTGATTATTGCTGCAATTACCTCATGTACCAATACTTCTAACCCACGTAATACCGTTGCCGCAGGTTTATTGGCACGTAAAGCCAATGAACTGGGCTTAGTGCGTAAACCTTGGGTGAAATCATCATTTGCACCAGGCTCTAAAGCAGCGGCTTTATACCTAGAAGAAGCAGGCGTATTGGGTGATTTAGAAAAACTTGGCTTTGGTATCGTAGCGTATGCATGTACTACGTGTAATGGTATGTCAGGCGCACTTGATCCAGTGATTCAACAAGAAATCATTGACCGTGATTTGTATGCGACAGCGGTACTTTCGGGGAACCGTAACTTCGATGGTCGTATCCATCCTTATGCAAAACAAGCGTTCTTGGCATCGCCTCCACTTGTGGTCGCGTATGCGATTGCAGGGACCATTCGTTTTGACATCGAAACCGATTCTCTTGGAAATGACAAAGATGGTAATCCAATTTACCTGAAAGACATTTGGCCATCGGATGCTGAAATTGATGCTTTAGTTAAAGAATCAGTCAAGCCTGAGCAGTTCCGTAAAATCTACATTCCAATGTTTGATTTGGGTGTGAATGAAGAAGCAGCAAGCCCATTGTATGACTGGCGTCCAATGAGTACTTATATTCGTCGTCCACCGTATTGGGAAGGCGCGTTGGCTGCACCACGTACTTTAAGCAACATGCGTCCGCTTGCAATCTTGGGTGATAACATCACCACAGATCACTTGTCTCCATCGAATGCGATTGTGTTAGACAGTGCTTCTGGTGAATATTTGGCGAAAATGGGTGTGCCTGAGGAAGACTTTAACTCATACGCAACCCATCGTGGTGATCACTTAACTACGCAACGTGCAACCTTTGCCAACCCGAAATTGTTTAATGAAATGGTGGTTCGTTCAGACGGCACCATTAAGCAAGGTTCAAAAGCGCGTGTCGAGCCTGAAGGCGAAGTGATGCGTATGTGGGAAGCGATTGAAACTTACATGAACCGTAAGCAACCGTTGATCATTGTTGCGGGTGCGGATTATGGTCAAGGTTCAAGCCGCGACTGGGCAGCGAAAGGTGTGCGTCTTGCAGGTGTTGAGGCAATTGTGGCTGAAGGTTTTGAGCGTATTCACCGTACTAACCTTGTAGGTATGGGCGTGTTACCGCTTGAGTTTAAAGCTGGTGTGAACCGTAAAACGTTAAAGTTAGATGGTACGGAGCTGTATAGCGTGATTGGTAATATCTCACCGCGTTCGACTTTAACTTTAGTGATTGAACGTGCCACAGCGGATGGTAAAGAAGAAATTCTTGAAGTGCCTGTCACTTGTCGTTTAGATACAGAAGAAGAAGTTTCTGTATATGAAGCAGGTGGTGTACTTCAACGTTTTGCGCAAGACTTTTTAGAAGGTCAAGTGGCTTAATATTTTAGCTAAAAGTGATTGATTGTGTTTAATAAAAACCCTACTTTAGAGTAGGGTTTTTATTGTGAGATATATAATGAGTGAATGGCTGATACCGTTTGAGGGAAGAAATTTATCAGGTGCATACAAACAAAACTTTTTATGGAAATCTGATTATGTTTATATAATGGATAATCATCGAGCAGCTTTATGGTGTTGGTTACAACATTTGTCTGAGGATGAAAAAATTCAATTATTTCATATAGATCGTCATTATGATACTTTAAATAGTAATTTAAATCATTGGGTTGAAATATGTCCTAATGTTGAATTGCAAACAATTCAAGAGTATTTGGCAACATCTTGTGATGGAGATTTTGGTTGTTATCCTTTATTTCGTTGGGATAATTATCTTTCAATATTTTTGAGTAAATATTCTGAAAAAGTAAATGGTACATATTTTGCCACTCATAATGAGGGTGATGAGCCATTATTTGAAAAGATTCAGATTATAGATCCTTGGGATTTACCTGGAAACTTTTCATATTGGATTGAACAATCAAAACAAAAATTTATTATAAATATTGATTTAGATTATTTTGTTTATCCAGATGCTCAGCAAAAGGAAAAAAGATTTTTTTCTTCTGAATATTTAAGTGAACTTTTTACAAATTTGCGTATCCAGATGGATAAAGGGAATATTTTGGTCGTTACTTTATGCCTTAGTCCAGAATGTTGTGGAGAATGGGATATGGCAGAACAATTATGTAAAGAGGTCTGTGAAATATTAAATATTGATTTTCATTTACCTCATTAATTAATTTTTTACTTTTCCGCCACCACCATTCGTCGGAAAGGTCAATAAATAATCAAAACTATCACGCTATAGTATATAAACCATTTCTAAAATCTATGGAGAACAAAGATGGTTACTGCTGGCGAAAAACCTGGAACTGGCTTCTATTTTTGTGTTCAATGCGGACACCGCACCTATTTAGAAATTGGTACTGATCGTTTACCTCCGTGTACCAAATGCCTTGGCAATCAATTCAACAGTAAGAATGCCTAAGCCGCAAACACCAAACAGTTACCCACTGTTTTGATGAAAGCCCTGTCACTCGATAGGGCTTTTTTGTTACTGTAAAATATGAAATAACAACATAGCGATATCTAACAAAAATAAGGAAAACCCAGATGGAAACAATATTAGGACTTTGTATCGGCGTAGGATTAAGCGCAGCCTGTGGTTTTCGTGTCTTTGTTCCTTTATTGGTGATGAGCATTGCAACCCTGATGGGTTGGTATGAACCTGCAAAAGGCTTTGAATGGTTAGCGATCCCTGCTGTATGCGCTGCACTTGGATTTGCAACCATCTGTGAAATCGCAGCTTATTATGTGCCGTGGGTCGATAATCTCTTGGATACCATTGCCACACCTGCTGCTGTAGTGGCAGGCACCCTTAGTACGATGGCGGTCAGTAGTGGAGAAATGTCACAGTTTGCGACGTGGGCAGCCGCGCTGATCGTGGGCGGCGGAACAGCAGGTGTGGTGCAAATGAGCACGGTAGCTGCACGTGGGGTTTCAACAGCAACCACTGGTGGACTGGGGAATTTTGTAGTGGCAACAGGTGAGTTGATTGGCTCAATTGTCTTGTCGATTTTGGCATTTGTGATGCCTGTTGTGATTACGGTATTTGTGATTATTCTCGTGATTGTAGTCGCACGTTGGGTGAGCCAAAAAAAACAAGAAAAGATCAGTCATTCAACATCGTGAGTTTTTGAATTCAGTACAATCAGGAAACTTAGCGCAAATTTTATAACCTAAGTTTCCTATGTGTATTACCACTTCACACGTTTTAATAAGATATCTTTATACATAATAAAATCGCAGGCGAGACTAAAGAATGGCTGCTTAAAGGTTGCAGGTTTATTATGCTCATAAAAGAAATGACCCACCCAAGCAAAGCCATATCCGACTGCAGGCAAAGCCCAAAGTAATTTGGCATTTCCAGTTGCAACAGATGCAGCAGCGATACCAATCACACAGCTTGTCCCCACGAAATGCAGACGACGACAAGTCGCATTTTCATGTTGCGAAAGATAAAAAGGATAAAATTCAGCAAGGGTTTTATAACGAACTTCACTGGCTGCCATCTGCACAGTATTGTTTTTCATCAGTTCTTGAGTATTGTGAGACATACGACTATTCCTTTCGTTTAAAGTCGTTTTCATTTTGAACACTCCAACCGAAATGGTCTTGAACGAATATGCTATCTCAACACATGAAATTAGACTCGATCACACCGCATAAAAGCTTGGTCTATGCGTGGGATGGCGTGATTGTGTATGTGACTCAAGATCATTTGAATAAAGCACACGCGCATTTTCCAGCACTATTACAAATTGGTTTGGGCACTGCTTTCGCATTGGCTGTTGAAGATCAGCCTGCGAACTATCATGAAGTTGTAGTGATGGCACCCAATATTAGCCACAGTACCGATTCACAGAATCAACCTTATATTGCAATTTTGATCGATCCTGATCATGTGCTTTATGCTTATCTGCATCCTTTATTGAATGGACAAGCATTTTGTTCCTTAGCTGCTGATCGACTTCAATCTTTTCAAAAACAGTTTCAGCAATTGATGACTGCTCAACTTTGCTTAGAACAAGTAAAGCAATTGCTGATGGATGTGTTATTGGTACTCAATCCCCAGCCATTACTGGCTTTACCATGGGATCAACGGGTTCAACTCGCTTGTGAATACATTAAATGCTGTGTGCCCCATCAAATTCCAACTATCGCAGATGTTGCGCTACAGGTTGGACTATCAGAGTCACGCTTGATGCATCTGTTTAGTCAGCAACTCGGACTATCTATGCGACAATATATCTTGTGGTTGCGCATCCGCTATGCCATCAAGCTGTGGATGCAGGGCAAAACTTTGATTGAGATAGCAGTTGAATCAGGCTTTTCAGATCAAGCTCATTTCACCCGAACTTTACGTCGTATGGTGGATTTTGCGCCCTCCATGCTGAAAGCCAATACGATTTTTATCAGCGATGACGCTACCGAAAAATAAACAAAACATTGAAGAAGTAAGGTCAAAGTATTTCTAAAATTCGATGCTAAGATTTTCATGAGCACTCAAAAGAATGATAGATATGAAAATCGTCGCCATTCAGCCTGCATTGCAGTTAGGACAGGTTGAAGCAAATTTACAAAAACTCGAACAATTGATTTTAGCGGCATATCAAGAGCATACGCCTGATGTGATCGTGCTTCCTGAGTCGATGACTTCTCCAAATGTCTATTCACCACAAGCTTTGTTGACACCACAACCATTAGATGGTGAGCCCTTACAGCTTTTAATTCGCTTAGCCAAGCAATTGAATGTGGTGATCACAGGGGGCTTCGTGGCAATTCGTGACGGGCATACCTATGGTACTTATGTCATGGTGGAGCGGAATGGCGATTATCATCTGCATGACAAAGATATTCCAACCGCATGGGAGCAAAATTTCTATCGCGGTGGTTCGGATGATGGAATTGTGGATTCAAGTAGCTTGAACTGTAAGGTTGCATTGCTCTCAGGTTGGGAGTGGGCAAGGTTCCGTACCGCCAAGCGTGTTCGAGAACAACATGCACAGTTGATTTTAGGTGGAATGTGTTGGTATTCGATGCCGATCAATTGGTATGGAGTGTTGGGTACTTGGATGCGTCGTGAACATGAAATTTATAAACAACAAAGTGAAGCACTACCTGCGCAAATGGCTCGCTTAACAGGTATTCCCGTAGTGCATGCTGCGCATGTCGGCGAAATCTTGAGTGATATGCCGATGTTACCTTACGTCAAATGGTTAACTGAAATGGTGGGCGAAACGCAAATTTGTGATGCGGCTGGAAATGTTTTAGCGCGTATGAGTTTAGCCGATGGTGAGGGTTATATCGCCGCAGAAATTGAATTGGCTGAACCTCAACCTGTCGAACCTTTAGCATCTAGTTATTGGATTCCTGACATGACGCTGACTTCAAAATTAGCATGGCATGTCGGCAATCTTCATGGCGGACTGATGTATCGTGTGAGACATCGCCTAAAAAAGTTTCCTTGGCAAAAACAGTTGAAGTGAAGCAAAGTGAGTTTCTCATTCAACAAACAGCGAAGGCATGGTG
>Ga0209599_10000954_pt1 | contig 15452 bp, 15 predicted proteins | sample Shrwel_input2_FT_FD_187534 | JGI IMG/M metagenome (GOLD analysis project Ga0209599, IMG submission 187534) | Subsurface microbial communities from deep shales in Ohio, USA - Utica-3 well 1 S input2 FT (SPAdes) (version 2) ... | reverse complement strand
GGCGTTAGATTGGCTTACACCATTAGAGAAATTTGCTCAGCTTGTTGATTATCATATGGCTTTTGAAACTGTCGCACCTCATGTTTGAATTCGCCCTTTTATGTTGGTTCATGCTGATTCAAAAGTCTTATTAGTTGATCCAGAATTTCGATCACTTGCTGAAGAAGCTTTGAAACTGATCACTCAAGATATTATTGTCATTGATGTATTTGATGAGGAATATGATGCTGAGCAAGTTGCACTTGGACAATATGAATATGAGTCTTTTCTCGCCAAAGGTAATCCTGAATTTGAATGGTTGCTTCCACAAGATGAGTGGGATGCGATCAGTCTGAATTACACATCTGGTACAACTGGCAATCCCAAAGGTGTGGTCTACCATCATCGGGGTGCTTATCTGAATGCAGCCAGCAATATCTTGGCTTGTGGAATGAAACCTCGTGCTGTATATCTTTGGACACTCCCCTTGTTTCATTGCAATGGTTGGTGTTTTGCTTGGTCTATTGCTGCAAGTGGTGGTACTAACATTTGTTTACGTCGTGTTGATCCGATATTAATTTTCAAATCTATCTCAGCTTATAAAGTGGATTACTTCTGTGGTGCACCTATTGTATTATCGATGTTGATCAATACGCCTCCAGAGCAAAAAACGGCATTTGATCATCATGTAGAAGTCATGGTGGCGGGTGCAGCACCACCCGTCGCAATTATTGAAGGCATGCGCAAAATGGGCATTAATGTTAATCATGTTTATGGTTTAACAGAAACTTACGGCCCTTCTGCACTTTGTGCGTCTCAAGCAGGTTGGAGTGATTTATCCATCCAAGAACAAGCTCAATTACATTCACGTCAAGGCGTGCCTTATCCATTACAAGACAGTATGCGAGTACTTGATCCTGAAACAATGCAACCTGTGCCGAATGATGGTGAAACCATGGGCGAAATCATGTTCCGTGGCAATATCGTAATGAAAGGTTATCTTAAAAATCCACAAGCCACTGAAGAAGCCTTTAAAGGCGGTTGGTTTCACACTGGAGACTTAGCAGTTTGTCATCCTGATGGTTATGCCAAGATTACGGATCGCTCGAAAGATATTATTATTTCAGGTGGCGAAAACATTTCTTCCTTAGAAGTAGAGGATGTGTTGTATCGGCATCCTGCTATTCTAACTGCTGCCGTTGTCGCCAAACCCGATGAGCGTTGGCAGGAAGTACCCTGTGCTTTTATTGAGTTAAAGCAAGGCGCATCTGCGTCAGCAGAAGACATTATTGCACATTGCCAAAAAGAGCTGGCTCGCTTTAAAGTGCCTAAAGAAGTCGTCATTACTGAGATCCCCAAAACATCAACAGGGAAATTACAGAAATTTATATTACGAGAATGGGCCAAAGAGCGCGCAGTTGGAAATTTTAAAGATTAAATCCTACTAAATAAAAAAGAAGTTTCAAATGAAACTTCTTTTTTTAAACTAACCTTGCTCTGATAGCAAAGCAACTTGTTGAACATAATTCACAAATTTCAGTTTAGAGGCTGCAAGCTCTTCTTCACTGACTTGTTGTTTCATGTCACGATGAATACGCAATACATGTTGACGTAAAGTATGGCGTTCAGAAGCATTATAAACTTTGCTGAACTCATTAATAATTGGGTCACCTTGATCAATCATACGATCAACCCAACGCATCAATTGCATTTGCTTTTTAGCGCCTTGTTGCGGTGTAAGATAAGATAAAATCGTTGTTTCATCCTCATTTCGCAAAAGTTTACCGATACGTAAAAATTGACGGCGACGAGCTTCATGAGAGCTAATATTTTGGATTTCCAATAGGGCATCAATGAGACGCTCATCGACTGGAAGTTTCTGAATCTGCTTTTTATTCAGTTGAGCCAATTGCTCACCCAAAGCAGCCATACGCTGAACCGCTTTTTTTTGCTCAGTTCTACTCGCACGTCCGTCTAATGACTCAAAATCTTCATCGGTATAACGCTGGGTACCACGTGCCACTATTACTCTGCCTCATAAAATTTTGCTGCGAACAGCGTTTGAATTTCTTCCAATGCCTTTTCTTCATCAGCACCGTCAATCACTAATCTTAATGTCGTGCCCTTACCAGCACCCAACATCAGCAATGACATAATATTTTTTGCATCAACTAACTTATCGCCCTTACCAATTTGAATAGAAGAGCGGAACTTCGTGGTGACTTCAATAAGTTTACCAGATGCACGTGCATGTAAGCCGAGTTTATTAATTACATCAATTGTTGTGTCTATCATGACCAGTGCTTCATTTCTCTATGTAAGATTTGGACGGCCCATTTTGCCTCAAGAGCTTGTTTGAGTCTATCCACAATATAAACTGAACGATGTTGTCCGCCTGTACAACCAATAGAGATGGTCATATAGTGGCGATGTCCTTCTGCAAATGCAGGTAACCATTTATCTAAAAAGGCATAAATATCAGCAAACATTTCATTTGTTTGTTGGCTGCCTTCTAAAAAACGTCGTACAGGTTCATCTAAACCTGATAAACGGCGCAATTCTAAATCCCAATGTGGATTTGGTAAATGCCTTACATCGAACACATAGTCTGCATCCAATGGAATACCATGCTTGTAGCCAAATGATTGTAAAATCACAATCAAATTATCAGACTGCCCCAGTTTAGACAGTAAAATATGCTTTAAATCATGGACACTTTTGTCTGTGGTATCAATATGTACTGTAGAGCGAAATTGTATCGGAATAAGCAATTGCTTTTCTTCTTGAATACACTGCAACAGACTATTAAAACGACTCGCCAGAGGGTGAGGTCGACGTGATGCACTAAATCGAGCAATTAAATCTTGATCTTGCGTAGTTAAATAAATCACATCAACTGAACCATGTCTTTTTAATTGTTCAAAAACATGATCAAACTCCTGCATATCTGCACGAGTACTTCGGATATCAACCCCTAAAGCCAATTGCTCAAGATTATTTTCATGATCAAGTTTAGCCACAATTTCGGGCAACAAGGCTAAAGGTAAGTTATCTATACAATAGTAGCCCAAATCTTCTAACACTTGTAATGCAGAGGATTTACCTGAGCCTGATTGTCCTGTGACGATAAGAATACGCTTCATGGCGTGTTGCCCTTTTTATTTTTAAGTTCTAAGTTTTAAATTCGACTTGCAAATTATCGATTAAACGAGTGGCGCCTAATTTTGCTGCAACAAAAATCACGACATTTCGATCGAACTGCTCTATTGGCTGCAAGTTAGTTTGACGAGCTTCAACATAATCCACAACCAAACCTGCTTGTGTCAATTGCGCAGAGATATTTGCTAACACTTGTGCAAGTAGCTCTCCTTGATGCAATTGTTGTTCAGCTTGTTTGAGTAATTGATAAATTATGGGTGCGGTTGCACGCTGCTCTGCGGTTAAATAACCATTGCGAGAACTGAGTGCCAAACCATCTTCAGCACGAACAATCGGTACACCAATCACTTCCAATGGCATATTCAAGTCTTGAACTAACTGGCGAATCACCGCCAATTGCTGATAGTCCTTTTGACCAAAGAAAGCAAAATCAGGTTGGACGATATTGAATAGTTTAGTTACCACAACGGCAACACCATCAAAATGACCTGGACGAGATTTTCCACACAAGTCATCAGTAATTTGACCGACACTAATATTGGTTAAACGCGGTTGTGATCCATACATTTGCTCAACAGTAGGGGCAAAAATAATATCGCAGCCCACATCGGCCAACAATCGACTATCTTGCTCTAACGTACGCGGATAACTATCAAAGTCTTCGCCCGCTCCAAATTGAATTGGATTGACGAAAATACTCACCACCACCACATCACACAATTTTTTTGCTTCACGCACCAAAGTCAAATGACCTTCATGCAAATTGCCCATCGTTGGTACAAAGCCAATCAATTTTTTAGAGCTACGCGCAGGCGCAAGTGATGCAGTTAAGCCTTGTATCGTTGTTTCAGTTTTCATGAATTAAAGCTCAACTTGGAAAGTATGTTCTTTGGCTGGAAAAGACTGGTCTTGTACAGCAGCATGATAAGACTTGAATGCATCCACAATTGCGGTTTCGCCCGCTTGCTCTTTCATAAAGTTACGTACAAAACGTGCCACTCGACCAAACGTCAAACCAAGCATATCCTGTACGACCAAAACTTGACCATCAGTTTCATTACCCGCACCAATACCAATGACAGGTGTATTTGGAAATAATTCTGCGATTTCTTTACCCAATTGTGCAGGCACACATTCAAGTAATAGCACCGACGCTCCTGCATCAACAACAGCTTGGCAATCTGCAATTAATTGATCTGCTGCTTCACGTGTTCTTGCTTGTAATTTATAACCACCAAAAACATGCACTGATTGAGGTGTTAGACCTAAATGCACACAAACAGGTATACCGTTGCGGGTTAATACAGTGACTAATTCACTCAGCCAAGCTCCACCTTCAATCTTGACCATTTGAGCGCCAACTTGCATGACTGCTTTGGCATTTTTCAAACCATCTTCAAGCGTTGCATAACTCATAAATGGTAGGTCAGTCATGATCAGCGCATGTGCGTTACCACGGCGTACAGCCGCAGTGTGATAAGCCATATCTTCGACGGTCACAGGCAAAGTAGAATCTCTACCTTGGATTGCCATTCCTAGAGAATCACCGATTAAAATCGTATCAATTTCAGCCAATTCCATAGCTTTTGCCATACTTGCATCGTAACAAGTAAGACATGAGAACTTACGTCCTTCGGCTTTAAATTTTCTTAAGTCACTTAGACTAATCATGATGATGTCCTCTACAGGCGTTTCCAGAACGAAACAATCTTAAGCAAGTGCCCAAGATTGATCTGCGATTACAGTCAAGTTTGCTTGCTGTACCAGTTCTAAATCTTTTAAAGAATGACCATTTAATTTTAAATGAGCATCTAAATCTAATAAGGGAATAACAACAAAATCGCGTTCGAAAATACCGACATGTGGCACGGTCAAACGCTCATTTTCAATCTGTTGTTGTCCATAAATTAATAAATCGAGATCAAGGGTTCTTTCCCCCCAACATCTCAAGCGCACTCTTCCTGCTTCTTGCTCAATTTGCTGCAATTGATCTAACAAAGCCAAAGGTTCAAGTATTGTATCTAGTTGAATAACTGCATTTAAATAGTTTGGTTGATCTTGAGGCCCCATCGGTGGACTTTGATAAAGCCGAGAAACCTGCACCTCACCCAACATGGATAATTTAGCAACAGCTTCACGGAGAATCTGTTGCGAATCACCTAAGTTACTACCTAAACCGATATAAGTACGAATCGTCATTGAGTCGGCCCAAAAACGACTTGCTGTAAATCACGTTGCACACGTTTGCGCTTTAAAATTGGATGATCAGAATTGATTTGACCCGATTGATTTGATGCCTTTTCAATAAATCGACTCGCAGAATCATCTGCTCTGACACGCTCTTTTTTAGCACGACGATTTCTTGGCTCTGGTACATTGACCAAAGGCTCAATTTCACTCGCTTTAGTCTGATCAATTTCACTCGCTTTACGACGCGTTTTGCTACGTTGACGATTGTATTGACGAATAGTCGCTTCTTTTTGGTCAGCAGACATCTCTTGGTAGGCTTCCCACCAAACTCCCATACCATCCGTACTATTATCGCCAGCTTTCTCACGCAACAGCAAAAAGTCAAAACCTGCACGGAACCGTGCATGTCCAGCCAATGCTTCGATTTGTTGTGGTTTTGGATTCAACAATCGAGTTTGCATTTCCCAAACTTCACGAATAAAGGTTTCAGCAAAACGTGGAATAATCGTGCGGGTTGCTTGACGTTTCAATACATCCAAACCAGCTTGAGCACGTGCTTCTGCTGGCACTACACCTTTATTTAAATAAAAATCACAGCGCTCTAAAAAAGGCTTCCATAACAATACTGCATAGAAAAATGCAGGATTAATGGTCTTACCAATTTGAATACGTTGATCCGTATTTTTGGCTGCACGCTCAATAAACGCAGTTAAATTTGGTGGAATTTCAGCAAACAACTGTTTCCAAACGCCAAACTCGATCAACATCGGTAACACACGAGTTAAGTGTCCCATGGTGAAGAGTTTCTGTGATTCATCATATAAACGATGCGGGGAAACATCACGCAAAAGCTGCGTCATTTCATCATCAAAAACATCAATAATCGATTGATCAATTTGAAAATTTAATTTTGCAGCAAACCGTAATGCACGAAGCATCCGCACAGGATCTTCTTCAAAACGCTGCGCAGGTTCACCTAAAAACCTTAAAGTACGAGTCTTAATATCATCAACTGCATGACAGAAATCAAGCACAGTCCCTTGGCGGGGCTGATAATATAAAGTATTAATAGAAAAATCTCGGCGAGCAAAATCCTGCTCTATTGTTCCCCAGTTATTATCCCGGAGAATCATACCAGAGGCACTGGTAACCGCTTTTTTAGGAGGTGCACGAAAAGTCGCAACTTCAATCAGTTCTCGACCAGAATACACATGAGCCAATTCGAAACGTCGACCAATAATACGGCAACGTCGACCAAAGACTTCTTTCACCTGAGCTGGTGTAGCATTAGTAACTGCGTCAAAATCCTTAGGATTAAGACCTAGCATCATGTCGCGAACACCACCGCCTACAATATACGCTTCATAACCTGCTTTCGTTAGGCTATCAAGCACATCTAATATTGAGGAAGGGAGTTGAGTTGTGGACAAACCACATTTTGACGCACGCAAAGTTTGCAAAAGACACTGTCTCCTACGTCAGGACGTAAATAACAATTTGTCGCTAATCATAGCTCTAACACACACAAAGGGCAATTTATTCTGTTGAATAATCAATAGATCAAAACACCCGATATCTGATTTCATTTTCATATTTCCGTTAAAGCATCAGCTTAGCTTTATTCTTTTCAAGTAGTTTAGGGCCTATTCCTTTCACATTCATCAGTTCATCCACCGTCTTAAATCCACCATTTTTTTGACGATATTCAACAATTGCCTGCGCCTTTTTCTCACCGACTCCATTTAATGTCTGTAATTGCTGTAAATTTGCTTTATTCAAACTAATTTTATCTGATTGAATATTTACAGAAGATGACATCTGTTTTGAATCAGCAGCTACGGTTGGTCGAGATAAGTAATAGTTATTATTCGGTTGTTTCGCCAATTGCTGATCACGCTGTTGCTGCTGAGCTTTCCATTTTTCATAGGATTGATCAAACTGCTGTGCGTGAAGATCTGTGAAACATCCTATCCACATAAGTATAAGTAAATAAACGTTAAGTTTGCTGCGTAATTGCGGCAAAGTCATTAGATTTCCCCTGAAGTTTTAATTGTCGTTTTGCTTGCTCCCAAAGTTCATCCATTTCTGCCAAACTCATTTCTTGCAAGTCTTTATTTTGTCTTTGTGCTTGTTGTTCAATATATGCAAATCGACTTCTAAACTTATGAATCGTTGCCAATAATGCAGTCTCACTCGACAGCCCAAGTTTACGTCCTACATTGATTAAAGAAAATAGACAATCTCCAAATTCTTCTTGTATTTCATCGCTTTTTTGATCACTAAGCGCTTGTTTTAATTCTTCCAACTCTTCATCTAATTTCGCATAAGCGTCATCTACTGTTTCAAAGTCAAAACCAAGTTGCGCTGCTTTTTTTTGAATCTCTTGTGCTTGTATTAGAGCAGGCGCATGTTTAACTGTATCTAATCGTGATTGTGCTTTTCCTTGCTTTTCTTGTTGTTTAATTTCTTTCCACAACTCACTCACTTGTTCAGGGTTTAAATTCTCAAATTTTTCTGCCTGAAATACATGTGGATGACGACGAATCAATTTTTCTGTAATTGCGTTCACAACATCCTGAAAATTAAATGCATCTTGTTCGCTATACATTTGTGCTTGGAAAACCACTTGTAATAATAAATCACCCAACTCATCGCGGATTTCATCAATATTACCCTCTCGAATGGCAGCTTCCACCTCATATGCCTCTTCAATCGCATATGGCGTCAGACTACTTGGCGTTTGTTGTTGATCCCATGGACATTTTTGTCTTAATTCCTGCATGATTTCTAATAACTTTTCCATGGTTTTCTCCAAATTCAGCCAAAGTATTGCAGCCTAAAGCGGCTTATGCGTAATATACACGCACTCAAGAAGTATCAATATAAAGTAAGGAAGTGTCATGCAGTATAGTGTTTTTATTAGTGGGGCTGCGCAAGGGATTGGTGCTGAAATTGCACGTTTATTTTATCAAAAGGGCTATAAAGTTGGTATCTACGATATTAATGAAGAGCAAGCTCAAAATTTAGCAAAAGAGCTTGGTAATGATGCTAAAGCAGGCTATTTAGATGTAAGTAATTATCGCCAATGGCAAATCGCTTTACAGGATTTCAAAAACTGGGCAGGCGAACTGAATATACTCATTAATAATGCTGGAATTTTATATTCAGGTGCATTTGAAAATACGCCGATTCAATCACATCACCGCACCATCGACATTAACGTCAAAGGAATTTTGAATGGCTGCCATTCAGCTCTAGCTCATTTACAAAATGCTAGTTTTGCACGTGTGATAAATCTTTCTTCCGCATCTGCCATTTATGGTCAAGCCGATTTAGCATCTTACTCCGCAAGTAAATTTGCAGTTCGCGGTCTAACAGAGGCTTTAGATGTAGAGTGGCAAAAATATAATATTCGTGTGCTAGATGTTATGCCATTATTTGTACAAACAAGTATGGTCAAAAATATGGATGCTGCAAGTATTCAAAATATTGGTGTGAACTTAACTCCAGCAGATGTAGCAAAACAAGTATTGCATTTGGCACAACAAAAAGATCATGCATTGATTCCAACCCATACACCCGTTGGCATCAAAACCAAGTTGATGTATCAATTGTCGAGCATTAGCCCTCAATTTTTAAATCGCTTAACCAATATCTTTTTAGCCAAGCGATAAGCATAAAAAAGCTGCATATAAATGCAGCTTTTTTTGTTTTAACTTCCTTGAACTAATCGTCGTGCGCTGATAATGCCTGGCTGTTGCTCTAAGCGAGCCAACAAACGAGACAACTGTGCCAGACCTTTCACCTCAATCAATAATTTCATATTGGCAATACCATCTGCCTCAGAAATCGTATTCACCTGACGGATATTGATTTGATCTGAAAAAATAACTTGGGTTAGATCTTTCAGCAAACCACGGCGATCATAAGCTTCAACCACGATTTGTACACTCTGACCACGTGTAGGCTGCATTTCCCAATCTGCTTCAACAGCACGCTCAGGTTCATGCGTAGTCATGCGCAGATAATCAGGGCAAGCAACTTTATGAATACTCACACCACGATTTAAAGTGATATATCCACCAATCGATTCGCCGTGTACAGGTTGACAGCATTGAGCAATATGCAGTTCTACATTGTCCAAACCATCAATCAAAATACCATGTGCGGATAAAGTATGACTTGCTCTTGGATTTAATGCAGGCTTTAAAACCAGCTCAGGTTCATCTTGATCCAAATGCATTTGACGATTCACTTGATTCATCAAAGCATGAAGACTGATATCACCACTGACCAAAGCCACTAAAATATCATCACCAGATTTCAAATTAAAATGTGATGAATAATCTTTTAAATCAATACTTTTTGGATGAATTGCTAAGCGTGCAAGTTCTTTGTTAAGCAACTCTCGCCCAACATCAACATTCTTACTACGGTCTTGTTGTCTAAACCAATGACGCAGCTTGTCACGTGCACGTCCAGTCTTAATATAACCTAGAGAGTTCACCAACCAATCACGATTTGGCTCACGATCTTTCTTGGTTAAAATCTCAACCTGCTCACCTGTTTTTAAGGTGTAGGTTAATGGCACATAACGTTGATTGACACGTGCTGCATAGCACTTATTACCGACTTCGGTATGCACATGATAAGCAAAATCTAGAACGGTCGAACCACGCGGTAACTCTTTGATATCACCATCACGACTAAATACATAAATCTTCTCAAAATTCTCAAAATCTTGAATTTGATCTATGCCATTCGACTCATCATCTTCACCATGTGGTGTGGTTTCCGTACGCTCTTGATAATGTTCCAGTACAGCACGTAAAGAATGTAATCGATGATTAAACGAATGATCGGTATTTTTCGCACCTTCTTTATAGTTGAAGTGCGAACACACACCCAATTCAGCTTCGTTATGCATTTCAAAGGTACGAATTTGCACTTCCAAAGACTTATTTTCAGCAATCACAGCAGTATGTAATGAGCGATAGCCATTCGCCTTTGGATTGGTCACATAGTCATCGAACTGGTTTGGAATATGTCGCCATAACTGATGCACAATACCCAATGCATGATAGCAATCAGGTACATTTTGTACGAGTACGCGAACTGCACGGATATCATAAAGCTGGTCGAAACTGAGGTTTTTGCTTTTCATTTTTCGATAAATCGAATAAATGTGCTTCACTCGCCCAGAGATTTCAGACTGAATATCATGCGCACCCAACTCAGTTTTGAGCTTATCAATCACGAATTGAATGTACTGTTCACGCTCTAAACGCTTTTCATTAAGTAAAGAGGCAATTTCTTTATAACGCTCAGGCGCAAGATAACGAAAGGCAAGATCTTCTAATTCCCACTTAAGCTGAGCGATCCCAAGACGATGCGCTAAAGGTGAATAAATGGTTAGAATTTCACGAGCAACGCGTTCTTGACGCTCTTTACTTGCTGTTGCAAGTTCTCGTAACGCATAAGTTCGCTCAGCCAACTTGATCAGTACAACGCGTACATCTTCAGTGACTGAAATCAGCATTTTATAAATACCGTTTAAGTGTTCACGCTGATTATTATTAAAATGGTCTTCTAAACGTTTATTTTTCTCAATCAGTTCAGAAAGCTTACCCATTGCAAGCGTACCTTTTACAAGGTTTAGAACTTGCTCACCAAATAACTGCTGAATATCCTCTAATGTAACCAGACCCTCACGCACACTACGATAAAGCACTGCCGCTGACAACGTGTCTTCATCTACATGTAAATGCGCCAAAATATCTGCCATACCAATACCCGTACTAAAGGTATTGTTACGATGATTAACCGTGGTTTCTAACTCTTTTGCTAAGGTAAGCTCTGCAACTTGTTGTAGTTGTTTTAGCTCCGCCCCATCCAAGATATCGCGCACTCGATCTAACCAAGAGATTAAACCTCTTTGCGCTTCAGCGGCATGTTCTACAGTCGTTTCCTCAGACAACTCATGAAGTTGCTCAGGTAACTGCTCACGTACTGTGACCATACCATTCTCCTCTGGATATGTAACTCATTTTCTAATCGTTTATCTCTTTCGTTTTTTAAAGCGATTCAACTTTTCAAAACTGTTCTGTTTTCTCAAACAGCGCAATTGATTCAACATGTTCAGTGTGAGTAAACATATCCATCACTGCGGCTTTTTTAAGTTGATAGCCGTATTGTGCCAGTACACCCGCATCCCTTGCCAGTGTTGAAGGATTACATGAAACATAAACGATTCTTTTCGCTCCAAAATTCGGTACATATTGCATAACCTCAAAAGCACCAGATCGTGGAGGATCAATTAATAATGCATCAAATCCTTGTTTTGCCCAAGAATGATGCGAAAAGTCTTTTGTTAAATCTTGTGAAAAGAAAGTTGCTTGAGTCAATTGATTGGCTTTCGCGTTCTCAGTTGCTCGTTGCACCATTTCATCACTTGCTTCAACACCGATGACCTGACCAAGCTCTCCAACACAATGTGCTAAAGGCAAAGAGAAATTTCCCAATCCACAGAACAGGTCTAATACTCGTTCACCTTTCTGTAATTGAAGCAATTCACATGCCAAATCAATCATTTTTGCATTTACATCACTGTTAACTTGAGTGAAATCGACAGGCGAAAATGCAAAATTAACCTGAAATTCAGTCAAACTGTAATGCAAGCGCATAGATGCTTCAGCATCATCAACACGGTGGAGACTTTCTATACCTTTTGGTTGAAAATATAGCTGCCATCCTTTCTGTAACGTATATTGACGCAATTGGTTGACATCCGACACATTTAATTCATCTAAGTGACGAATTAGTAATGCAACCTCAGTATCGCCCTTTGCTAATTCTATATGACCAATATTAGCTTTGCCTGTTAGACTTTCGAGTAATTTTCTCAGCTCAGGCAACGATTCGGATAAGGTTTGATCGAGAACACTACATTGCTCAATGGGAATTAAGTGATTACTGTGGTGTTCACGAAAGCCCATCACTAAACGATTTTGTTTCGCAATATAACGCACGCCGATGCGAGCACGACGGCGATAATCGGTTCTGTCCGAACGAATTGGTGCTAACCATTGTTCAGGTTGCAGTCCAGCAAAATGTTCCAAATGCGATTTCAAAACATTCTGTTTCAGCAAAATTTGTTGATCGGGATGAATATGTTGCAAGCTACATCCACCACATACGCCAAAGTGCGCACAAATCGGATCAATACGTTCCTGAGAAGCATCACTTTCCAGCTTGACCATTTCCGCTTCTTCTAAGCGAGTCGTTTGGTTGGTAATCTTCGCTTGAACAGTTTCACCCACCATCGCATAACGAACAAATACTTTCTTGCCATGCTTTTCTTTCGGATGATCAGGATGTGTACCATAATGCGCAATCCCACGCCCTTCATGTGAAAAAGATTCAATCTGAAAGGTATATGTTGGGTATTGGGCTGGACGATGCTGCTTTGTTCTATGTTTCAAAAGATGAACCTAATTTTTTGGCGCAAACGTATTTGCGGTGAATACAGTATATTGCGATGTTTGCTGCCATACCTGTAAAAATTCTGTTTGTTGCGTTTGCGTTTGTAAGTAATTAATTGTCGTTTCAATCAGTAGCTGATGATCTTGTTGATTCAACTGACCTTTTAACAATAACCAACGAATATAAACCAACCATGTATTTAGAACATCTCCTTCGCAATAACTGGTTAATTTTAACCACTGCTTAGTGCGGACATATTCAGGAACTTGATATCCAGACTCGCCACGCTTACCAGGAAAACCCAATAGACACGCAATATCATCAAGTTTTTGGAAGTTTCGACCATTAAACATAGCCATCACATCCATCAAATCCACATGACGGTGATGATAACGATTTTGATAATTATTGAAGCGTTTTTGATTATCTATTTCACCTTGATCAAACAAACTTGGTGCAGATAATCCATGATACATCGCTCGAAATAAAATAACAGGTAGATCAAATTGCGAGCCATTCCAACTGATTAAGGTTGGCTGTTTTTTATCAAAAATAGATAAAAACTTAGTCAACATTTCAGCTTCAGAATTTTGCTCCTGACTAAAAGAAAATAGTCGAAAACCCTTTTCATCAATCCACAAACCTGAAATACACACGATTTCATGTAAAGGTAGACGCTGAAAATCCATTCCCGACTCTTGACGGCGAATTTTAGTCAGCGCCTGCTCTACATCTGTCTCAGGTAAATCTAAATGATATAGATGAGCCCCTGCCTTTAAATCGGTCAGTGTTTCAATATCAAAAACTAAAATCGGAAAACGTAAATTCATCTTAAATCTCTTCAAATCCCTCCCCACCTCCCTTTGATAAAGTGAGGTGTCCCATCTTTTAAAAAGAGAGGCTTAGGGGGAGATTCTAATCTTGAACTGAGAATAATCCCGTTGATAAATAACGATCACCACGATCACAAATGATACATACAATGACTGCATCAGGGGTTTCTTCAGCAATTTTGATCGATGCCCAAACAGCACCACCTGAAGAAGTGCCTGCACTGATACCTTCGGTACGTGCCAATTTACGCATGGTTTTTTCAGCTTCAATTTGTGGAATATCAATAATTCGATCCACACGACTGCGATCAAAAATCGTTGGTAAATAGGCTTCTGGCCAACGACGAATTCCCGCAATGCTCGAACCATCAGAAGGTTGTAGACCCACAATTTGAATATCTGGATTTTGTTGTTTTAAATATTTAGACACACCCATGATCGTGCCTGTGGTTCCCATCGAACTGACAAAATGGGTAATTTTGCCACCCGTTTGCTTCCAGATTTCAGGACCTGTGGTGAGATAATGAGCTTCCACATTATCAGGATTTCCAAACTGATTCAGTACAAAACCATTGCCTTGTTCTTGCATCTTTAACGCAAGATCACGCGCACCTTCCATACCTTGTTGCTGAGTCACTTCGATTAACTCTGCGCCATAAGCCAACATTGCGTCTTTACGCTCTTGGCTCATATTGTTGGGCATGATGAGCTTCATTTTATAACCGCGCATGGCGGCAACCATTGCCAAAGCAATACCAGTATTGCCACTGGTAGCTTCGATTAAGGTATCACCGGGTTGAATTTGTCCATGCTTTTCTGCTTGAACAATCATGTTATACGCTGGACGATCTTTAACTGAGCCAGCCGGATTATTCCCTTCTAATTTCGCCAATACAGTCGCTTGAGTATGGCTTGCTAAACGTTGCAAACGTACTAAAGGACTTTTACCGACATAAGCATCCAGTGAAAATTCATCTGCTAAAAAATCAGTTTGCGTGTTCGTCATGATCGACACCGGCATTAAGGTGGCGACTATTGTATGAAAAAATAAGGAATACTGCACCTTTTCACTGTGCTTTTTATTGACTAGTACATGGCTCGCTTTTCTTAAAGCGTGCTAAGATGTTTCGCAGAATGATAAATCTGACCGCACTATGTCAAATTTTAACAAAACCTTATCTAAGCGTTTACGGCTCAATCATGCTTACGGTCAACTCATTGCACTCATTTTAGTTCCAATTGCAATTTTGACGAGTGTAGGAATTTTTTGGGTTTTATCCGAAACCACCAATGCAGCTAAGCAACAACAGCGTTCAGATGCTTCTGCAATCTTGGCCCGTTACCATGAAACTGCCAATGATTTACTTCTAATGGTTCAACAACATCCAGACCAATATGATCGCGCTCAAAACATCATGCAAAAAATGTTTGATGAAAAAAATTTACAACGCGCAGTATTAATTGATAGTCAAGGTCAGACCTATTTAAGTGTCGGTTACCAAAATAATCGTTTTTGGCCGACTTTTCCTAGCGGCAGCAATTTTTTTGGTCCAATCGCACATAATCACAATAGTATCTACGGTGGAAAACTAGATAAAAATAATTCAAACCCAGTTTGGTTGATGATTGAACTTGATAATCAACCTTTGGAACTTGCGCGTTATAAGATTCTATTATCTCTCGTTGCAACAGGATTAATTACCTTACTAATTTTACTTTTTTGCTTAAATGTTTTCTCGCGTCGCTGGCTTGCTCCGCTTTATGAAATTCGGATGCAAATGCAACGTTTAAATGCAGACACCTTAGACC
>Ga0209599_10000949_pt1 | contig 15520 bp, 24 predicted proteins | sample Shrwel_input2_FT_FD_187534 | JGI IMG/M metagenome (GOLD analysis project Ga0209599, IMG submission 187534) | Subsurface microbial communities from deep shales in Ohio, USA - Utica-3 well 1 S input2 FT (SPAdes) (version 2) ... | reverse complement strand
GCATTTGATTATTTAATTCATAATCTTAATCCAAAACCAATAACAAAAGAAGAACATCAAGAATGGTGGGATACCCTTGCAAAAGTTCAACAAATGGAAAAAGAGCAAATAATGGATGCTTTTGTTGAATGTTGGAAATCTAATATTTCAGAAGGGATAGAATGTAAACTATCAGCAGAAGAATATTACTATAAAACATACGGAAATGCTAACTGAAAACCAAACTAAAGCTATCGAATGGATAGAGGCTCAATTACTTAAACCTAACGAGCAATTTATGCTCAAGGATGGAATATATATCAACGACCTACATTCGTGTCTTAAATCGCAAAAAGAAAGAATTCTATTTGGAATAGACCCGCTTAGACGATTAGCATTTCTAAGAGTGAGAGAAATAAAGGATTATCTAAACCAGAAATATAAATGACACAACAAGACAAAGACAAAGCCCTAACCTATTTTACGATGTGTCAGGCGCTAATTCATATTATTGAGGACGAGTGGATAGGAAACCCAGCGAATAGGCAGAGAGTTAAGTCTATAACTAACCAGCAACTAATCGAGCTAAATAAGGTGGTCGAAATACTATTACCTCGGGGAGATTATAGCGAGGAAGGCATGAGAGCGACCGAGCAATTCGTAGACGCAGCGGAGGCAATGCTTTATTTTTACCGAATCGGGATTCAAATGGCAAGACTTGACGATACAAAGCGAGAAACTTTGAATACTCAGATGAATATTTTGTTAAAATCTTATGAAATAAATAGTTGAAAATTTTGTTTAATCATTTTTTTTCATTAAACTTTGCGAAACTCAAACGAAATGAACTACGTAGAACCTCACGAAAGACTTAGGGTAGATTCAAATGGTAACATTAAGCAACCTATCATAGCAGACCAACCTAGATTTGTAGACCATCCTCAGCACTACCAAGGTAACGGCATTGAAGTGATAGATATTATTGAGGCGTTCGAGCTAAACTTTATTGAAGGTAATATCATAAAATACTTATTAAGGTATAAATCTAAAAATGGATTAGAAGATTTAAAAAAATCTCAATGGTATTTACAAAGACTTATTGATAAAAATAATGTTTAAAGATTTACAAAATTTAAGATTTGGTAAATTACTTGTGATTGAAAAACACTCTCAAGATTCTTTTAATAGGTGGAAATGGTTATGCTCATGTGAATGTGGCAATACTAAAGTTATTAATTCAAGACATTTAATAGCAAATAAAACATTTAGTTGCGGATGTATTAAAATAGAAACCGCAATTAACAATGGTAAAAAATCTTCATATAAAATTTCAGGAGTAAATTCTTATTTATATAAAGAATCAATAACTGATTTTGAAAGAAAAAATAGAAGAAATTCAGAAATAACTAAAATTAAGAATTGGAGAGATACTATATTTCAAAGAGATAATTTTACTTGTGATATTTGTAAACAAAAAGGTGGACAAATTCAAGCACATCATTTAAATGGATGGTCTTATTTTAAAGAAGAAAGATTTGATTTAAATAATGGAATTACATTATGTAAAAAGTGTCATTTTGATTTTCATCATTCAATAGGCGGATTTAGAAATAAATGCACTAAAGAAGATTATAATAAATTCAAAGGATGAAACCAGACGAGAGAGCAGCTTCCTTAATGAATAACGCTTATTACTTTACAGGCAATAAGATGTTTGCTAGGGAGCTTTGCCTTTATATTTGCGGTATGTTTGGCGAGTATTGCCATAAACCTGACGATAAAATTTACTGGAAATTAGTAGCTGAGAATATTTTTTTACTTTAATGGAGCATATTTATTCTAGGCATAAGCACTGGGTTTCTATCGTCAAAAAGTTTGGCGAAGTAAACTATGCCGAAGACGTAGTCCAAGAAGCATACATAAAAGTTTATGGCAAAGATATTAATGAGGCTTATTTTTATTATACGCTTAGAAGTCTTACTATGGACCTACATTCTAAGAAGGTGGTCAAAGTTGAAGTAACTCAGGACATTGAGTACAGCTTGCTAGAGGATGAAAGCAACGGATTAGCAGAAGAATTCGCTCAGCCATATTTAGAGTTTATAGAAACATGGCCGTGGTACGATAAAATGTTGTTTATGACTTGGGTAAATAACAGAATTTCCATGCGTAAATTATCACGAGAAACTAAAATAGGATTTAAAAGTGTTTATACGACAATTAAAAAGTGTCAAAAACGATTAATAGAATGGCAAAAAGACCAATTAAAAAAAGAATTATTGTAGAGTCTAAGCAAGAGGCCGCTACATTTGAGAACGCTCAGGGGTTAGGCGATACCATTGAGGCGATTACAACCGTTACAGGAATCAAGAAAGGGGTAGAGATGCTTTCTAAGGCTCTCGATTGGGATTGTGGATGTGATGAACGCAAAGAGAAATTAAACAAGCTCTGGTCGTATCGCAAGCCTCAATGCTTAAATCAAGAAGACTACGAGTATTTGAAAGATTTCTTTACAAAGCCGCAGAATAGCATTAGTCCGAAGACTCAATGGGATTTAACGGATATCTATTTTAGAATCTTTAACATCCGTTTAGAGCAGTCTTCTTGTGCATCATGCTGGAGAGATTACATAGGACAAATTAGACAAGTTTACAACGTATTCGAAGAAGAAAACAATGGATAAGATAGACAAAAGAGGAGGCGCACGAGAGGGAGCCGGTCGTAAATCCAAAGCCGAGGAGCAATCCTTAGTAGAAAAATTAACTCCATTAGAGCCGAAAGCTTTTGCGGTACTAGCTCAAGCGTTAGAAGACCATAAGGATTGGGCGGTTAAATTATTCTTTCAATACCAGTACGGTATGCCTAAGCAAGTAGTAGACCAAAATAATGTGCATACGATTAACGATTTCGACATAAAGGATATTGTTAAATTCAAGTGATAGAACTAAATAGTAAATACGTTCCGCTATTCGAAAGCGATTCTCGCTACTTTGTGATTACGGGAGGGAGGGGTTCGGGCAAATCGTTTGCCTTAAACTCCTTCCTTTTGCTTTTAACGTACGAAGTCGGACACGTCATACTATTTACCCGCTACACTTTAGTATCGGCTCACGTGTCAATTATTCCAGAGTTCGTAGAAAAGATAGAAATGGCCGGTCTAGAATCGGATTTCTATATCACAAAGGATGAGATTATAAACACTCGGACAAATTCAAAAATATTATTTAAGGGTATTAAGACTTCGAGCGGAACTCAGACCGCAAATCTAAAGTCTTTGAGTGGTGTAACTACCTTTGTTTTAGATGAAGCAGAAGAGCTAGTAGACGAGGACGTATTCGATAAGATAGATTTCTCGATACGTAATAGCTACAGGCAGAACCGAGTAATTTTAATTCTTAACCCTACTACCAAAGAACACTTTATTTATAACCGATTCTTTGAAGAGAAGGGAGTCCAGGAGGGTACGTCTTTAAGTAAGGGCGATACGACGTACATACATACCACCTATAAAGACAATATCGAATATCTTAGCGAATCGTTTCTAAATCAGATTGAGCTATTAGAAAAGACTAATAAACGCAAGTATGAGCATACGATTTTAGGCGGATGGCTAGACAAAGCCGAAGGGGTAGTATTTACTAACTGGAAATTTGGAGACTTTAACCCTGATAATTTACAAACCTCATTCGGTCAAGACTTTGGATTCTCGATAGACCCGACTACCTTAGTCGAGGTAGCCATCGATAAGAACAAAAAGCGCATTTATATTAAGGAACATCTATACAAACCTAAGCTTACCACTAGCGAGATAGGACATATTAATAAGCGAGTATGTGGTAAAGGTTTAATTGTAGCCGATAGCGCAGAGCCTAGACTAATCGCAGAGCTACAATCGCAAGGATGTAACATAGTAGCAACCGAGAAAGGAGCCGGAAGTATTACCGCTGGCTTAGCACTTATGCAGGATTACGAACTAATAATAGAACCTAACTCCCAAAACATTGGAAAAGAACTTAATAACTACATATACTCTGATAAGAAGTCTGGACTCGTGGTGGATAACTTTAACCATGCCATCGATGCCATACGTTATAACGTCTTCTATCAGCTATCTAATCCCAACAGCGGAAAGTATTTCGTGTACTGATACAAAAAACAACAAATAACGTTTATACATTATGAAGCTAGAATTATTTATTCCTACGCATCTTAACGAAATTAAACTGGCTCAATACCAGAAATTTTTAAAGATTGCTGAGCAAAATGAAGATTCAGAGTTCTTGCATCAAAAGATGGTGCAATATTTCTGCGGGGTAGACTTACGGGACATTGCTAACATTAAGCACAAGCAAGTAATGGAAATTACGGCTTCAATAAACGAGATGTTTAAGGTGTCCCATAAGCTTATTACAACATTTAAAATGGGTGGGGTAGAGTTTGGATTTATTCCGAATCTAGATGAAATGACCCAAGGGGAGTTTGTCGATTTAGATACTTACATAAGCGACTGGCAAGAAATGCACAAAGCTATGGCGGTACTATTTAGACCTATTACAAAGAAGGTCAATGATAAATACCAGATAGAGGACTATAACGGGTCTATAACCTATAGCGATGTTATGAAACACGCTCCTCTTGATGTAGTTCTAGGAGCTACGGTTTTTTTTTATCATTTAGGGAACGAATTAATGAAGAGTACCCTGACTTATTTGGAGGAGAATCCGCAGATTCAGAGTTTGATGAACAAGCACAATTCGGAAAACGGTGGGGATGGTATTCATCTCTCTATGCTATCGCTCAGGGAGACGTTAGACGATTTAGTGAAATATCAAAACTTCCTTTAAGGCAGTGCTTAACATATCTAACTTTTGAGAAACAAAAGATGGATTTAGAAATGAAAATGATTAAACGCGCAAGCAAATGAACGGATACTATTACGTCGTAAACACATTAAAGGATTACTTGAAGTCGAACGATTTCATTAATACCGTAAGCATAGGAGATATCTTCGGGGTTGACTTAAACAAGCAAACCATTTTCCCGCTTGCGCATATAATTGTAAATAATGCACAGCTTGCAGAAAGCACTACGTCTTTAAATATCTCAATTTTATTTATGGATATAGTAGACGAAAGCAAATCCGAGATAACAGATATTTGGGAGGGTAATGACAATGAGCAAGACGTGTTAAATACACAGCTTACTTTGGCTTCTAAGCTAACCGCCGACTTAGTGCGAGGGTATTTGTACTCTAACTTAATTCAAGTCACTGGACAGCCTAGCGCCGAACCGTTTATGGACAGATTCGAAAACAAAATAGCAGGATGGACGCTAACGTTTGACGTTACTATACCGAATGACATGACTCTTTGCTAATGGAATTAAAGGAAACCCAAGCAACTATCAAGAGGTTTAGGGATTATGTGGTCTCGCAGTCAAGGGCTAACCTTACAAGAGGTGGCAAAAATGTAAGTAAAAGTCTTTACAATAGCATTAAAGGCGAGATAGTAAGCGAAGATAATTATACGATTGTCGGCTTTTTAATGGACGAGTATGGAGCTTACCAAGACCAAGGTGTAAGAGGAGCTAAGAGCTCAAGCAAAGCACCAAATAGCCCGTTTAAATTTGGTAGTGGAACTGGTAGAAAAGGTGGATTAACTGGAGGGATAGGTAAGTGGGTAGAAAGAAAACGTATTCAGTTTAGAAATAAAGATACGGGGCAGTTTTTAAGCTACAAGTCTACGGCTTACATTATTGCTAGAAGCATATTTAACAAGGGTATGAAGCCTAGCTTATTTTTTACCAAACCATTTGAGAAAGGATTTACAAAATATATTGATATTGATTTAATAAAAGCATTCAGCGTAGACGTTGACACGCTTGTAGATTATAACCTGAATAAGAAATGATAATTAACGCTAGAAGCCCGTATTTTATTACCATTAATGAGAGTGGCCAAATAGGTTCTAAGATTAAATTATTTTTGTCAGTTGGAGGGACAGCTGTTCCGAGTACTAGAACTTATGAACTATCTAAGCGTTCTCCGTCATCGGCTCAATTACGAACTGACTACAATATCTCTCAATACATTAGAGAATATATTGAAACTATTTCTACAGCCGATAGTGGTAATACGCTTTTTGCTAATGTAAGAGTAGAAAGATACAAAGAAACTAGCGTAGGCGTGTTCGAGTTACTAGATACGGTAGACCATTTCGGGGTAAATGGTTACACTTTGTACACCGATGGGTATAATGAAACCGACGCTAGTAGCTTATTCGTTTGCCTAGCAAATCCTAGCATAGAAATTACATACCAAGAAGGAATTGAGTCTTCAAAATATCCTTACATTAATGCGCTTGTAGATTTTACCGCAAACGCTTCTAGCAAGGTAGACGTATCCTATAAGGATATGAACGGACGTAATGAGGTGGTAGTGTCCTATGATACGAATGCCAAATCGGTTATTAAGGTTCCGGTTCGAACTACCTCGGCTAAGTTTGATAATGGGAATACGGTTACTTTAAATTGGAAGCCTGCGGGAACCACGGTAAGTATAACTAAGACGTTTACGGTTTCTCCTATTTGCGAGCCGAAATACACACCTATTCAATGTCAATTTATAAACCGTTATGGGGGCTGGCAATTCTTAACCTTTTTTAAGGCCAAGGCTAGCTCGATAAATGTAATGGGTACATCTTATAGCGTTCTGCCTGATTCGATTGATTACAACCCAAAGAAAGGGCAGTCTGGTTCATTTAATATAAACGGCAAGCAAGGCATTAGATTAAATACTGGATGGGTTCCTGAAAATTACAGCGAATTAATCCAAGACTTACTCTTAGCCGAAACCATTTTATTAGACGATGTACCGGTAGAAATTAAGACGCAATCGAATGACATCAAAACGTCTTTAAAAGATAGGAATATTAACTACGAAATGGAGTTTGAGTACGCGTTTAATCTTATCAATAACGTAATTTAATGATAGTAGTAGGGATTTATATTTACGATTCGGAAGGTATAGCTAGGAGAATTGAGCTTTTCAGCGATGAGAAAATCAGTGTAACGTCTAGCGTTCAGGACATTGCGGATATATCTAAAACGTTTACCGACTTTAGTCAATCGTTTACGGTTCCGGCTACGCCTCATAATAACGCTATCTTTAAGCACTGGTATGATAACGACGTAGACGATGGGTTCGACGCTAGAACTCGAAAGGATGGCTTTATAGAGCTAGACACTATACCTTTTAGGCTGGGTAAATTTCAGCTAGAGAAGGCGCAATTTAAAAACGGCGAATTAGATAACTATCAAATTACTTTCTTTGGCTCGGTGGTGTCACTAAAGGATAAATTCAATAGCCTAACGCTAAAGGATTTAGACTATTCAGCACTTGATTTTAACTATACAGGTGCAAATATAAAAGATAGAGTAGAGGGCTTAGTCGATTCACCCGTAAAATTCCCTTTAATTTCGTCTAAGAATATTTGGCAATGGGATACCGGTGGAACTGATGTAAATGATTGGGATATTTCAAAGATTGAAACCCCTATTTATCACACGGATTTATTCCCAGCTGTTCGCCTATCTGCAATATTTAACGCAATAGCTTCAAAAATTGGGGTTACATTTAATGAAAATGTAGTAGATAGCTTTTTAGCATCGCCTAGATTTACTAGAGCATTCCTTTGGTTTAAAAATAACAATAGTATTTCGGAAACTTTTGCGCCTAAGAAAATAAACTTTAATAGCGTAACAGCTACAGAAGGATTTTCTAGTTCATTTGATATCGAAAATGATGAGTTAAATTTTATTCAACCAAGTTTCCCCTATTATATTAAGGAATCTAATTTAAGGATTACTTTTAGCGACCCAGGTGTAGGTGAAGAGGCTACTAATTTCAGGGTTTTTATTTACAAAGATGGCGTAAAAATAAGCGAGCAAAGTTATGTAACTCAAACGACAGAGATGTTTATCCCTTTGCCTTTAAACGGTACAGGCAAATACACATTTAACATAAACTCAGACGCATCTGTAACTTTTACAAGTATCTATTATTTAAGAGTAAATTCATTTACTGGTTTTCCTGTTCCATTTTTTCAATTAACAACTACTCAGTCTACAGCTCAAACATCTTCGGCTTCAATTAACTTGCCGTTCTTTGCACCGGAATTAACACTTGAAGAGTTTTTTTCGGGTGTACTTAAGACTTTTAATTTGACTTGCTATTCGGAAGACGGGCAAAACTTTATAATTGAACAGCTAGAAAATTGGTATTTAAAAGGAAACATTATAGACCTTTCAAAGTACACAACGACAGAAAGTATTGATATATCAAAAACGCAGATTTACAAAAGCATTAAATTTAAGTTTGAAGAATCTAAAAACGTATTAGCTACCGAATACCTTTCTAGAAGTTCAACTCCTTACGGGGATTTACTTTATAGCATGGAGGTAGACGGCACGGATTACTCGGTCGAGCTACCTTTTGAAACGTTCTTGATGCAAAAGTTTACGGGTACTAATTTACAGGTAGGTACTTCGGTAGATTTTAACTTAGCTCCGATTATCCCAGGCCCAGTTTTGCTTTATGATTATGGCACGATAAGGTCTCAAGATTTCTATTTTAATAATGGTTTGTCTACCAGCAAAGTTTTAACGTATAATTTATTTGGACAAGACACTAATATAGAAGGGGAGAACTACACGCTAAACTTTGGAGTAGAGCAATCGACATACACAGGTAGATTAGAAACCAATTCTTTATTTGCTAATTATTACGAGGATTATTTGAGTAATATATTTAGCAAGAAAGCTAGACTACTTAAGATAAAATCAATCTTACCGATTGGCTCCTTGACTAGCTTAAAGCTAAACGACCGTATTATCATTAGAGGCAAGCGATATATTATACAAAGTTTTACAACGGACTTAACAACTGGCGAAGTTGAGTTTTTATTAATTACTGATTTTAGAGAAGCGGTTGGTGTTATCCCAGATACGGGAGATTACTCGAGTTTAGATTATTCACAAACAGATTATAACGTATAAAGAGATGTTAAAGCAAGAAGTATTAGATTTAATTGCAGCAAATTTGGCAACGGGTTCAAACATTACGGCTGCGGAACATAGAGCAGTCGAAGAAGCCATAGTAAGTTTAACCAGTTTACAAACCGTAGCTTATGGAAAAATTGGCCCAATAGATATAAAAGGAACTGCAACAACTTACACGGTAACTGGTAATTTATTAAGCGCTACAAAAATTAGTGAGTTTGATGATATAAACATAGTAAGAGTAATATTTCCTAGTGGTTTATTAATAGATTCTAATTTTAAAGTTAGAATTGAAATTGAATCAAACGGCTCAAATGTTGATGCAGATAATAATATACACCCTACATTATTTAAAAAAGTAAGTGGTAGTACTGATAGAGTTGATATAATACTACAGGAATCAGTTACGGGTACGGTTCAATCTATTTTTGTTCACGTCGAAATAGTTCAATTATGATAAAGCAAATCATGGCAATGCTTAACGGCTTAGACCATTATGGCAGAAGCGAAGCGATAGAAATAGCAAAGGGCAAATATGAATTACCTAAAACATTTAGTGCATTTTTCAAACAAGTTAAAAGAGAAGTAAAATGGCGGAGAAGAAAATAGTCGATTTAGTTGTAAAAGACAATATTCAGGAAACAGAAGGCCATTTAAAAGACCTAAGCAGTCAGATAAAAACTTCTAAAAAAGACGTTAATTCATTAGAGCAATCTTTTGAAACGTTAAACGATGCAACTATAAATTTAGATGCTAGCTTTGAAGAGGTTTATGGAGACCTTAAACCGCTTACAGCTAGAATGGGTGAGGCTGAGGATAGATTATACGAACTATCTTTAGCTGGGAAACAAGGCACAAAAGAATTTCAAGCTTTATTAACTAGCGTAGGAAATTATCGTAAAGTACAAATCCAAACAGATTTAGCGGTAGACTCAGCAGCTACCACAATGACCCAAAAGCTTGGAGGCTCTCTTGAATATGTTTCGGGAGCTTTCGCAGCCACTCAGGGCGCAATGGCTATTTTCGGAAAAGAAAATAAAAGCGTTGAACAAGCTATTTTAAAAGTTCAATCCGCTTTGGCTATTACCCAAGGTTTTGCAGCAATGCGAGAGGGAGCCAATAGTGTAAAGCAATTAGGAACTGCTATTAAAAGCCTTACAATATTCCAGACTGCTTACAACTTTATCAATAATGCTACCTCTACCGGACTAAAAGTTCTTAGAGGTGCGTTAATTGCAACCGGTATCGGAGCTCTCGTAGTCGGGGTAGGTTTGCTTATTGCAAACTTTGACAAGCTAAAGGCAATGGCCCTAAAATTAGTCCCTGGGTTAGCAACCGTAGGCAAGGCCATTGGAGGTATAGTTAATGCGGTTACTGATTTTGTAGGTATCACATCTGAAGCTGGCAGAGCTACAGAAAGAATGCTTGAAAACGCAGATAAGGCTATTAAGAAAAACGATAAGTTCTTGGCAGAAAATGCTTCTAAACTTGACGAGTACACTAAAAGAAAAATCGACGCAAATACTAAATACAATGAGGCATTAAAAAAGGACGGAGCGGACCAAGTAGCCTTAGCAAAAGAGTACAATAGAGAGCTAGATAAGATTAGTGCAGATAGACAAAAAGCAGACGAAGAGAAAGCTAAAGAGGCGAAAGAAAAACAAGACCAAAAATTCAAAGAGGACAAAGATAAACTTGACGCTTACAATAAATCCATAAAAGATAAGGTCAAAGGATTTAATGACGAAGTTCTAGATATTGAAGCTAAGACGGAGGAGCAAAAATTAGACCTTTGGAAGGCGCGTCAGATAGCAGAAATAAATCTTTTAGCAAAAAATCAAAAAGATAAAAATGCTTTATTGTTAGCTTTGGAAACAGATTTTAATGCTAAGCAAAAATTATTAAGAGATGCTAGAATAGCTGAAGACGAAAAAGTATTTAGAGGATTTGAGCGAGGAAAAGCAAAAATTAAGGTAGATACTGCCAAAGAATCTGAGGCTAAGACTATTTCCATCCTAAAAGCTGGAATGGATAAAAGCTTAGAGAATGCTAAGAATTATACCGAAAGTCAATTGTCACTCGCAAGAGCAGAGGCGGAAGGTAAGCGAGCTTTATTAGCTATAACGGCACAGGCACTAGGTCAATTCTCTGAACTCTTAGGAAGACAAACAGCAGAGGGTAAAGCTTTGGCAGTTGCTCAGGCTACGATAAATGCTTATCTAGCTATATCCGAAGTTTGGAGAGCGCCTAACCCTTATCCAGAACCATATGGAACTGCAACCAAAATAGCTTCAACCGTAGTAGTAGGGGCTGCAGCCTTTAAATCTATCTCGGATATTTTAGCCGTTGAAGTGCCTGGTGGAGGCGGTGGTGGAGCAGCTACAGCACCTCCAGCATCTCCTAGATTTAACGTAGTAGGAGCGGCCCCAGCAAGTGCTAACCAAGTAGCTAACTCAATTGGAAAAGATTTACCACCGGTTAAGGCTTACGTAGTAGCTAACGATGTAACATCTGCCCAAAGTTTAAATCGGAATATCGTTTCGAGTGCTAGTCTTGGATAGTGAAAATGTAACAAAAAAAAATATAAACGTTTATAGGCTATGAGAATTGTCGAATTAGTTATCGAGAAAGATTTAGATGGGATTGATGCGGTTAGCTTGGTAGATGCTCCAGCTATCGAGGAGAACTTTATCGCTTTAAATAAGGAATACAAAATGGACTTAGCTGAAGTAGACTCGGATAAGCGAATCCTTATGGGCGCCGCTCTTATTCCTAATAAGCAAATCTATCGTAAGAATGGAAAGGACGAGTTCTATGTGTTCTTCAGTGAGGCTACGGTTAAGCAAGCTAGCGAGTTATTCTTAAAGAATGGCAATCAGTCAAACGCAACCTTAGAGCATAAGGCTAAATTCGATGGTGCTACGGTAGTAGAGTCTTGGATTATTGATAACCCTGACATGGATAAGTCTAAACAGTACGGATTTAGTTTACCGAAGGGCACTTGGATGATTTCTATGAAGATAGAAGATGAGAATGTTTGGAAACAAGTAAAGGAGGGTAAGTATAAGGGATTTTCTATCGAGGGGTATTTTGCTGACAAACTAGAGATGTCTTTACAAGAGCTAGAAGAGGAGGAGTTAATTAATCAAATCATAAATATTTTAAAAGATGGCGAATAAAAAAACAAGTCCGCAAGATTCTTCGAGAGCTTGCTTATGCGAGGACGGAACGTACTCTAAGGAATGCTGCAAAGGCGAAGAAATTAATCAAGGTATCGGTGCTTTAGTTGGTCAAATAACTTCATCGATAGTAAATACAAACGAACCACGTGTAATAACAAGACAAAACGGATAGATATGAACACGGAAAAAAAGGTATTTGAGAAATTATTCTCAGGGGAGAAAGTAGAATTAGCATCTCAAAAATACGAGTTTGCAAAAAAAGCAACTTCTATTTTATCTGACATTAAAAAGGCGGACGATACGCTAAGAAAAGCAGAATCTAAAATTGAGTCAATTTATTTAACTTATAAAAAAGCATATAGTGAATTTCAAGTTGCTATTGATTCTTCTGTAAGTTCAGCTAATATAGCTGAAAAAGATTTGTTAGCAATTATGGATGGATTAACTGCTTTAGGTTTAAGTGCTAGTGATGCTAAAAATATTGAAGGATTTTCGGCAGCTGCAGATTTGCAAACAAAAATTAAGCAAATGGCTCCAGGATTTAAAAGCTTATATCCAAAACCAGAATAGGTAAAATAATAATATAACTTTAAAAAAAATGAGCACAGAAAAAAAAGTATTTGAGGCATTGTTCTCAAACTCAAAAACAGAAATGGCATCTCAATCTTATGAGTTTGCTTTAGCAGATGACATTAAGGCAGCTGCTGCGGCAATGAAAGATGGAGAAACTAAAATTAAAGCTGCTAAGTCCAAAGCAATGGAAGCAATCGGGAACTATAATCAATGGTCAAACGGTGGTATTGCTAGAGCAAACTCAGTAATTAAATTAGTAGACCAATTAATAGCTAAATCTAAGGAATTAGGTATTACACCTCCAGCAGATATTGTAGCTTTAAAACAAGACGCTACAGCAAAAGCTAAATTGTACACCTCTAGTTTAGCTGCTGCTACTAGTGCTTCTAAAACTATCTTACAATAGTAAATAAATTAATAAATATATGGAATACAAGAACAAGTTGAACAAGATTAAGGCTGTTCTTTCTATGGAGGTTAAGCTTGCACAAATGAAGTTAGAAGACGGAATTACCGTTATCGAAGCTGAAGAGTTTGCGCCTGATTTCTCGGTAGGAATTGTAACAGAAGACGGTGTTGTACCGATGCCAGTAGGCGAGTACACGTTAGAAGACGGAATGATTTTAGTAATAGCTGTAGAAGGTATCATTGCTGAAATTAAAGAGCCTGAAGCTGAGGCTGAAGTTGAGATTGAGGTTGAGGTAGCACCTGAAGAGGTAGTAGCTCCCGAGATGTCACAGGAAGCTCCAAAGGCTAAGCGTATTGTAGAATCAGTTTCTAAGGAGACTTTCTTTGCTGAAATTGAAAAATTACGTCAAGAGTTCTCTTTAATTAAAGAAGAAAACGAAGCTTTAAAAACTGAGAATGAGTCTTTAAAAGTAGAGATGGCTTCTATCGAAGAAGGTGCTGAGCCTTTAGCTCACAATCCAGAGGCAATCACTCCAAAACAATCTTTTAGAATTAGTAAAAACAGAACCGCTTCTATCCAAGATTCGGTATTTAACAAAATCTTTTCAAAATAATTAACAAACAAATTAAAAAATGGCTACTACAACTAGTATTACTACAACTTATGCTGGCGAGTTTAAAAATCAAATTATCTCGGCTGCATTATTATCTTCTCCAACTATCGATGCAGGTGGTATCACGGTAAAACCTGGTATCAAGTACAAAGAAGTTGTTAAGAAATTGTCTACAGATGCAATCTTAAAAGATGCTTCTTGTGATTTTACTGCTACGTCTACGGTTACTTTAACTGAGCGTATTTTACAACCAGAGGAATTCCAAGTTAACTTACAATTATGTAAGAAAGATTTCCACTCTGATTGGTTATCTGCTGAGCAAGGATATTCTGCATTTGATGTACTTCCTAAATCTTTTGCTGATTACTTAGTAGCTCACGTTGCTGCTAAAGTTGCTGCTAAGAACGAGACTAACATCTGGACTGGTGTTACTGCTAACGCTGGAGAATTCAACGGATTTGCTACTTTGTTAGCTGCTGATGCTGCTCTTCCAACTGCTCAAGAAATTGCTGGTACTACGGTTACTGCTTCTAACGTTGTTGCTGAATTAGGCAAGATTGTTGATGCTATCCCTGCTGCTCTTTACGGACAAGAAGGTTTACATATCTACGTTTCACAAAACATCGCTCGTGCTTACGTTCGTGCTTTGGGTGGATTTGCTGCTTCTGGCTTAGGTGCTAACGGTACAAACGCAATGGGAACTCAATGGTATAACAATGGTTCTCTTTCTTTTGATGGTGTTAAGATTTTCGTAGCTAACGGTTTAGCTTCTAACACTGCAATCGCTACTTTGAAAGAAAACTTGTTCTTCGGTACTGGTGTACTTGCTGATATGGATTCTTCTTCTGTAAAAGTTATCGACATGGCTGACGTAGATGGTTCTGAGAACGTACGTGTAGTAATGCGCTTAACTGCTGGTGTTCAATATGGTGCGGTAGAAGATATCGTTACTTACGGAATCACTAACTCAGCTAACTAATTAGCTTCATAGCACCTCGTTAATTCGGGGTGCTTATTTTTCAACTTTTTAAATTATTCAAAATGGCTTGTGATATTTCTTTGGGCAGAATTGAGCCTTGTAAAACGAGTAACGGCGGATTAAAAGCCGTTTACTTCGTGAACTACGGCGATGCTACGGGAGTTACTTACGACGTTACAAATACGGATGCAATCTCTGCGGTTGCTGGTACTCCTAGCGCTTATAAGTACGACTTAAAAGGTAATAGTTCTTTCGAGCAAACTATTACTTCTTCTCGTGAGAACGGTACTACCTTCTTCGAGCAAACAATTAATTTAACGTTAAAAAAATTATCGGTAGTAGACCATAAGCAAATTAAGCTTTTGTCTTACGGACGTCCTCAGGTTATCGTAGAAGATAACAACGGAAACTTGTTCTATTGTGGTTTAGCTCACGGTATGGAAGTTTCTGGTGGAACTATCGTAACTGGTGCAGCTATGGGAGACTTAAGTGGTTACACTTTAGTTTTATCTGGTCAAGAGCCAGTACCAGCAAACTTCTTATCTACTTCTTTGACTACTGCTGGATTTACGGTAGTATCAGGTTCATAATAGATTTTTGTTGTTTGAGGTTTGAAATTGGGGGAGCAGAGGTCTTCCCCTTTTTCGTTTAGTAACAAAACGTATTAAATAACGTTTATAGGTTATGGTAATTCTAAAAGAGAATAGTACGGTGCAGCGTTTTACGTT
>Ga0209599_10000945_pt1 | contig 15584 bp, 21 predicted proteins | sample Shrwel_input2_FT_FD_187534 | JGI IMG/M metagenome (GOLD analysis project Ga0209599, IMG submission 187534) | Subsurface microbial communities from deep shales in Ohio, USA - Utica-3 well 1 S input2 FT (SPAdes) (version 2) ... | reverse complement strand
TATACCAACGATTCCTGCTTTCAAACCTGTGCCAAAATTTTTGAGTTGTTCGCAGAACTCAATCATATTTTTTTCGGATTCAATAAATTTTTTTAAGGCTTCCTGTTCTTCCAGAGATTTAATGCCTTCTTGCCCAATATTTTCATTTATAAAATCTCTTTCTTTTGTAGATTTTTTATCTGTAGATTCTCCATCTTTCTGTGCAAATCTTCTCATTATTTTTCGTCCTTGTAGGGCACTGTATCAAAAGTCGCTTGAGGATTTGGAGTTGCTTCTGTTTTTTGTTTGCTGAAAATCATAACGTTTTTATCTAAGGTTAAATATACACCCATATTTGCTAATAAACTTTTGAGTGTAGCAACTTTCCCAGGATCTAAGGATTTCGAGGCAATTAAATTATTTTTTACCATTTCGAAAGATCTATCATCTAATGGCAAAGTGTTACCAGGCATAGCTTCAAATATAAAATTATTAATTCCAGCTTCTTTTAAGGCGTCGCGAAGGGATTTGCCAGGTGCTGCTTGTCCTTGGGCTCCTGGGGCGCCCTGAGCACCTACAGGGGATCCAGCAGGAGGAGGCGGAGGTAAATTTTTATTAATAATTCTGTCAGCACTAAGTTGGCCACCTCCACCAGGTGCTACGAGTCCTCCACTTAGAGGTTGAATTGCGGCAGCAAGAGGATTGTTTGGATCTGAAGCTTGTCCTGTGGGGGTTGTTTGTGGTTGAGGTACATAAACTTTGTTGAAATCTCCAGCCGCTTGATTGGTTAAATTAGTTAAAGAAGTATCAATTAAAGCAACAGCACCAGCTTTTGTTGCCTTATCAATGGTCCCGCTTAAATCAATTGAAATTTTATAATTCGATAATGCAGTGTATATCTCATTAAATGTTTTACCAGGAAGAGCTAATATTTTATTTATCTCTGTTTGATAACCACTTAAGGCTGTTGAATCTGCAACTGGAGCTGGACTTTGAACAGGAGCAACTGGAGCTTCAGGACTAGTCGTAACTTGAGCTTTTCTATACCACATAACTTATAATACCTCTATCATATAAATTATAAATAAAAAATAATTATCCTGGAAATATTCTATCTTAAAATTTAGCATTTCGAGTCTATTAAGGTTATTAAAGGGGATATATTTTATATGGCAACAATTACAATTTCGAGCGATTTTTTCGAGAATGAAATTCGTAACTACTCAAATTGGGAACAAGCATTTTGGCGAGAATTATTTCAGAACTCTATTGATGCTGGAGCCAATAAAATTGATATCTCTTACGAACTTATAAACAATCATTGTATTGTTTCATTTAGAGACAATGGTAAAGGTATGGATAAAAATATATTAGAGAATGTATTTTTTAACCTAGGTACCACAACTAAAAATTCGAGCAATTCTGTAGGAGGTTTTGGTCGCGCAAGAATTATCCTCTGCTTCGCTCAAACAGATTATCAAATATATACAAATAATTTATCTGTAACAGGATCTGGAGCTACTTACGAAATTGAAGAAGATATAAATTTTTTAGCTGGATGTAAATTTGTAATAACAATTCCCTTAAATAAATTTTATTCAAATTTCGAGAAATTCGAGCTAGCTCTAAAAAGATACTTACTCATGAGCAATATTAGAGCTAACATAAATATTAATAATAATAAATATGATTATCAACCTCTAATAGCGCGCGGTAAAAAGAAAGAGCTAAGCTTTGGCACAGCTTATGCAAATAAAAGCGCTGAAGATAAAAATAAAATTATATTTCGAGTAAATGGTGTTGCGATGTTTAGCAGGTACACTTCAGCTAACATCCAGGTAATTGTAGAAATCAATCCAGAAAAATCCCGCCAGGTCCTTCTCTCTAATAGAGATTCCCTTACTTGGAGCTGTCAAGATGAAGTAGATCAATTTTGCGAACTTATCAGCAAAGAAACACTTTCAGCATTTCGAGAAAAAAATTCAGGTGAAGAAATTATTATTGGCTCCGCCCGAAAATTCCAAAGAAAAATTGATATATTAAATTTATCACCTAAGGCCGAAGGCAATGAATTTATTTTTAATAGAGAAACACCATTCCAGGAAGAATCATTTAATAAGATTTCGAGCATTATAGCTAAGAGCTCAATCACAGAGGGTTTGGTGGTTCTCACAAAGACCGCAGACAAGAAGATTAGAGCAGCTGCCAGGAATTTCTCGCCCGACAAATTAGAAGCCCCAGAATCAAGAAAATTAAAATTATTAAAACAATGGGCAATAGCATGCGAAGCAGCATTAGAGTCATTGTGTAAATTAAGAGATATAAATGAAATAGATTGGAGGCCAGGATTTGTATTTGATGAAACAATGGAAGCATGCCATAAATTATCAAATGATGGAGCACATACTCTAATGCTAAATCCAATACATATAAATGGAAATGATATAGGAAAAATAAAATTCTCTATAACAAACTTCAACTCACATGTAGAACTTCTAACTCTAGCAGCACATGAAGTAGCACACTGTGAACATAAATGGCACGACGAATCATACGCAGGATTATTTACAGATATTATATCCGATATGATGAAAAATATTAATATATTAAGTAAGGAAATGAAAGCTGCGTAGTATAAATATATATAGGAATATCATTGCCGATACTCCACTATTCGTAGATGAAAATTTAATAATAAAGGAGAAGAGGGCAATGAAATTTCTTGAAGAGTTTGAAGCATTTTTGACAAGTGTATATTCTGCAGTATTTGATTTTAAATACGAAGGTTAATAAATAAAGGGCCCAGAGAAATCTGGGTTTTTCTATCTTATAATATATTTATTTTATTTATTATAAGATATTTTTAAACAATAATATAGTGAGGTTAATTTTATGAGCACAAATGTATTAGTGTTAAATAGCGATTATGAACCGCTCAACATCTGCAACCTGCATAGAGCAATTAAATTAATCTACAAAGACAAAGCTGACATCTTACACTATTGTGGAGAAGAAGCCGAAGATGTGGAATTTGTATTTGATGGCAGCGATAACGATTATGCTATCCCAACTGTTATTAGACTCAAATTTCAAATCAAAAGACCAAGAGCTGTAGCCCGATGCTCCCGTAGAGGCATCTATATGAGAGACAGCTATCAATGCCAATATTGTGGATCCACTAGCGATCTAACATTAGACCATGTTATACCAAAAAGATTAGGCGGCAAAGAAACCTGGGAAAACCTGGTAACTTGCTGCAAAAAATGCAATGGTAAGAAAAGTGATAAACCACTTGATAAAAGCGGTTTAATATTGAGAAAACAACCAAGAGCACCAAGATATAATTCATCGCTCGGATTCTCTAAATACTTATATGGCACATCACATAATGCCTGGAAATATTACCTCCCAGACGAAGGTGAAGCAATAACCTGGTAAACATACAACCCCTCAAATAAGAGGGGTTTTTTATTACAATTTAAATAAAACCTAAAGGTAAACACTATGGAAATTAATAAAAAAGAAAATCTTATAGCTGCAGGATTCCAAGTAGGAACTGTAGAGGAATTCTTAAATCTCTCACAGGAAGACATGAGAGAAATTGAAGATAAGATCTCAAGACACAAACCTATTAATATAGGTAAAAAATTAATTGATAGCCGAAATCAAAACATCAAAAATAGTGGAATCTTACTAGATACTGATTCCCTTTTAAATGAGCTAGAACGCGACACAATTGATTCAAACGAGTGATTATATAATACAGGGCTGAAAACCCCTATTTGGGGCATTCTAGAGCCCCAGGAGGGATACCATGGATACATTGGATAATTGCCCAGAGGGGTCAACTTGTATAATTAAAAAATTGATAGGACAAGACAGGAATAGATTAGCTGAGCTGGGACTGTCAACTGGAACAGAAATTAAAATAATTAATTGCGCACTATGCAATGGACCAATTGTGCTAGAAGTCAGGGGCTATAACCTGAGCTTGAGAAAAGAAGAAGCACATGATGTTATAATTATTAAATTAGATGAAAATAAAATTTAATTTATTTTATAATATATATTAAATAAAAAAAGGTAATTATAATGTCAGAGTATTTTTATAAGTTTGTTGATAAAGCAATAAATGGCATAGGCGACAGTGATGCCCATATAGTACTTTTATATGCATTGGTTTTAAACTTAAAGGCAAAAAATATTTTGGAGCTCGGAGTAAGAAATGGGGATACTACTTTGCCCCTTCTTTTAGGAGCTGCAACAACAGGAGGCTTCTTGAATTCAGTTGATATTGAGCCCACTGGTTTTAATCCACCACACGAAATTAAAGAACATTGGAAGTTCAATTGTATTGATGCCATAGGATATTTAAAAACTCTAAATCAAAATTTAGATCTTGTTTTTATTGATGACTGGCATGATGGCGAGCATGTTTATAATGAAATTAGACTTATTGAACCTTGGGTAACAAAGAAATCAATAATTTTACTTCATGACGCAATGCATCAATGTTCCGAACCAAATTATAGATTAGAGCCACCTGATTATGATGCTGAAGGTGTGTATTTTGGCAATGGTGGGCCGTATGGTGCTTTACTGAGATTACTTTCAGAATCCCGTGAAGACTGGGAATATTGTACAGTTCCAAGTTGCAATGGATTAACAATTCTAAGAAAAATAAATTAATGATAAACCTATATGAGAAGATTATAAATCATAAGTATGGCGGAATTTTAATTATGCTTGTGATGTTTATCATTCTAAATATATTAATGTTGATTGAAAGATAAGCCCCTCTATGAGGGGTTTTTTATTTATATAAATTTTTTGTATGGCCCGGGAGAGGAAAAAGTTTCCCCCCAGAATCTACAAAGGGTTAACTTTGGTTCTGATTCTGTCTTAAAAAATGTCGTAGGTATTCTATATAAGATGAAAGGTATAGAATATTATGATTACTGCAACTGCTACACGCACCGTCTCCACCCTCGGCAACGCAATCGAGGCATCGTACACCATCAAGGATTCTTCCAAGATTTTCAGCATCCTCCGTTCCAACATCTACTCTGACAAGATGCTTGCTGTTGTCCGTGAGTATTCTACCAACGGCTGGGATGGTCATAAACTTGCTGGCAATGAAGACCGTCCTTTGAAGGTCACTCTCCCTACTACACTTGCGCCTGTATTCAAGGTTCGCGACTTTGGCGTAGGTCTGTCTGAGGAGTCAGTTCTCAATATCTATACTACCTATGGTGAATCCACCAAGGAGAACTCTAACGATTTCAACGGTACATTTGGTCTTGGTTCCAAGTCTGCTTTTGCCTACGGCAACTCTTTCGATGTCATCTCCTTCTTTGACGGAACCAAGACTATGTACACGGCTTACCTTGATGAATCAAACATCGGTAAGATTCGCAAGGTTTACTCTGAGCCTACCACTGAACACAATGGTGTTGAAATCAATGTCTCTGTAAAGGTCTCCGACATTCGTCAGTTCAACGATACTGCCCGCAAGTTCTACCAGTATTTCACACCTTGTCCTGTGTTTGTCAATGCAGATGAATCTTTCAACCTGTATATGGAAGATGCTCATAATCCTACCATTGTTTCCAAGGGCGATGGATGGTGTGCATACCAGACGCAGAACGATGTTCAGAATATTATCGTGATGGGCAATGTTGCATATAACATCAACCTTGATGCTATCCCTAACAAGTCTATTTTCTTCGACATCCTCAAGCGTGGTTACTATTCCCGTAGCACACCTGCCTACAAGATTGAAGCACCTATCGGTGCTGTATCAATCACCGCTTCCCGTGAATCCCTTGAATATGATGTTCGCACCATCGCTTGGATTTGCAATAAGGTCGATTCAATCTGTGAGGAATTGGCTCGGAACATTCAGGTAGATGTTGACAATACCAAGAATAGTGCTTGGGCTACCGCTAACATTGTCAATACTTTCAACAATGGCTATAGTAATCAGAATGCCGTGATTCTTGACAAGATAAAGTTTGACAAGAACATTGCCGGATTCTACCAGAATCACGCAATCTCATACGTCCAAAGCCATATGCGTAAGGCGCAAACTGAGATTGGTTACACTGAAATGGTTTCCTATGGCACTTATTACAATACGCCAAGGCTCAAGCCATACAAGTTTTCCAGCCTTACTCCACGCAACTCCTACCTGTTCGTTGCCAATGTCGCTGACAAGGTCAAGGAGAAGGATGTAAACAGCCACATTCGTGGTGTGAACAGCGCATTCCCCGGCAGGGAAATCGTTCGTGTGAACTTTCCAACGGATGCCAGCCTGACTGCATTCAAGAATCACATAATGTTTGCCGATGCTCAAATCGTGAATATTGAAGATTATCCAGTAATGCGATATTCTTCCCGTAGAGTATCTGTGCCAAGCCAGCGTGGTAAAGATATGGGCAAAGCCAAGGTCTTTGAATACCTTAACACATTGCACAATACCAAGTCTGACAACTGGGAAATCAGCGACAAGGATTTGATGACAGACGGTGGAGTTTATGTTCGTATCTCCAACTATGATTGCGCCACTTATGCTGGCGGTATGCGGGAGGTGTTAAGTCTTCTTCAACGCTTGTCGGTTCTAACAGGTGAAGATTCTCCAGCGATTTACGGTATTCGTGACAGCGTCAAGGAGATTGGCTCGCAGTGGGTTGAAGCAAGTGCATATCTTGTTCAAAAGACAAATCAATACATCAATGAAAACAACATTGCAGACAAACTTGCTAAGTATTACGGCAATAGCACTAACAGTGAGTACTTTTCGATGAGAGGTTCTATCTTGGGTGCTAATACCAAGACTGCACAATCTAGATACAACTATTCGACTGGTAAGTATGATAACTCGTTCTCTTTTCTTGGCATCATATTGCAATCAGATGTTGAGACACGCACTAAGCAACTTATCATTCAGATTGCCGATGAGACAAAGGGACTGCTTACGCATTCTGAGGAGGTGTTCTTTACAAATACTAATCCATCAATGTTTGGTATTACACCTCTAAATACCACAGATGTTCTGATTGCAGAAATGCTTGACATCAACCCATTGCTTACAGCACTCTATGAGCAGACTTTTCCTGAATCAGATTCTGCCAAGGTCATCAAAATGGTTACCCAACTGGAAAAGGGACGGTAACTTATCATTGGAGCCTCTTATCTATACCTTTCAAACCAAAATAAGAGGCTCCAATGCATTTTTTATCAAATAAAACAGATAATAGAACAAAATAAGCAATTTCCGGGACCCGCACCAGAATCTACAAAGGTGTAAGTTTCATCTTAAAAAATATCATAAAGTATCTATAATAGTATCAGGAGTCGGGCGTTAAAACCTAGATTCTGTCTTAAAAATCTTTTGCTTGGTTCTATTATAATGTGGGTTCCCACATAGGAGAAAAATAAAATGTCAGTAAATGTCCAGTCTGCTATCTTGTCGCTTTCCGAGGAACACGGTGGTTCCCTGTCCGTTGTTGTTGATTCCAAGCAGTACACAATGCGTAACGACAACCCATTATTTGGTCAAGCCGTCGAGGCTTACCGTAAGGAAGATTGGGATTCCCTTATGGGATTCCTTTCCCCTGAGAAGGCTGTTCGAGAGTACCTCTTTGAATATGACGATGTCAAGGTTGAGAATGGCGCAGTCTACTTTGGTGGCTCTGCCGTCCACTCTCTCTGTGTTGACCGTATCCTTCAGTTCTGTGATTCTGGCTTCAGCCCGATGCCTCTTGTACGCTTCCTGTCCAAGTTGCAGAAGAATCCTTCCCGCCGGTCTGTTGAAGAGTTGTACCGCTTCCTTGAGCGCAATAGCCTCACAGTTACTACCAACGGCAACTTTCTTGCCTATAAGGCGGTCACCAGTGATTTCTTTTCAATCACTGCTGGCAATGCTCAGTTGCTCAAGGGCAAGGATGACGGCAAGGGTCGTATCTTCAACGGTGTAGGTGAAGAGATTCAGGTCTACCGAAACTACGTTGATGACGATGCCAACCGTGGCTGTTCTGTCGGACTCCACGCAGGTACTCTGGAGTATGCACAGACTTTTGGTGGAAGCAGTGGTACTCTGGTCATCGTCGAGATTGACCCAGCAGATGTTGTGAGCGTTCCTCACGATTGCGAGTGCCAGAAACTCCGCACCGCTCGCTACAAGGTTGTAGATATCTGCACCCAGCGTCTTGAACTTGCTGTGTACGATTCCCGATTCTCTACAGAGAATGATGATTGGGATGACGATGATTGGGACGAGTGTGAGTGTGAAGATGGCGAGTGCGAGTGGGAAGACGAAGAAGAGGATGATTTCCTTGAGGGCGTTGTAGAGGTAAAGCCTCTTGTCAAGTGGTTGTATCAAAACGACTACGATGAACTTGCCTTTGAACTTTCAAGGATGTTTTCTAGTCAGACCTCGGTAACTTGGGAAGATGTCAGTGAGTGTGAATCTGACATTGATTTCCTCAAGCGAATCGCTGAAGAACTCTAAAAATAAGGGGGTGAAAGCCCCCTTATTTATTTTAATCCCATCGAATTCGGTGGGATTAAAACTTCTTAAAATCTCGCGGCCCCGGCCCAGAACCTACAAAGGCATAACTTTCATCTTAAAAATATTATATTGATTTCTATAGTAGTATCAAGTTACAAACTGAAGGAAATCAAAAATGAGTAATGTTGTTCTCGCTGGTCTCGTCAAGACTGCTGTCGCTGAGTTGGTAAATGAGCAGAAGCCATTCAACCTTGCACTTGTTCTCTCCCGAATTCCTGCACAGTCAACCACAGTTGTTGATTTAGATTTCGTAGAGACCCAAATGAACAAGTTGTTCTATGCTGAAGAAATGGCAGATTTCGAAATTTCAATCGTCGATGGCGATATTGTTTATGCTCCTATGATGATGTCGAATCAGCAAATTTCTGATGCTATCTCTGGTAAGCCTCAAGCAAAGACTGCACAACGTCACATCTACAATCTGGTTTACAGCCCAGACTCCCGTGGTCGTATTCGATTCCCTGTTCGTTTGACAGCCACTGTTCAAAAGACAGATTCCAACAAGGTTTGGGTTGTCACCAATGGTAACGAAATTCGAGTATCTTCACACAAGCCTCGTAGTGTTGCAAACCCAAAGCAGTACACTATTGACTGCTATGGAAATATCCTGATGAAGGTTCCTACAGACTCTGTCTACGAAATGCGAACAGGTAGGTCTGGTACTCTGGTTGCAAAGCCTGTCACGATGTAGGTTTTCGAGGGAGGAATCAACTCCTCCCTCCCTTCTTAAAAACATTAAAATATAATCTATAAGTGTAGAGGTAATAAAATGGGTGCTGATATTTATCTAAAAAGTAAGTTTGATAAGAATTTTGACAATGTACAAAAAGAAATCGATGAAGCAGAAACACTTTATAAAGTTACTGCACAACATAGTATTATTGATGTTGCAAATGGTGAAGAAAGTCCGTATGACACAATAATCATGCCTTTGTTAGAGAAGCAGCATTCTGTCGGATATTTCCGAGATGCATATAACTCTTATAGTCTTCTTGGTAATCTGGGTATGTCTTGGACACGCGAAGTTTATGAAAGACTTGATGGCGAAAGTATGCTTTCAGTAGAAAACTGCAAATGGCTTTTAGAAGAGATAAACAATAGGAGAATTGGAGAAGAAGTAGCCAAAGAACCTATTGTTGCAAGATTGCATAGTATGTTTGGTGATGTAAGTTCTACCGTTGAGTTAGACGCTGAGAAGATTGAGCACTTGGTAAAGAAGAAATCTAAATTGACAAACCTTCTCCAAGACGCTATCGAATTGAAAGAATCATTATATTGTAGTATTTAAGAGGTAAATAAAATGTCCGAAACAATTGAAGTTAAAAAGTTTACTGTTTATGATGATGGTGGTCACTGCTATTGTGCTGTACCGCTTGAATTCTTGCGTGAATTACGCATTTCTAAGTTAATTTCTGGTTTTTCATATACAGACCACAATGCTGGAATGGTTTATGTTGAAGAAGATTGCGATATGGCTATTCTCTGTGAGCGAATGAAGGCAGATGGAATCAAGTTTGAATTGGAAGAAGAATGGGTTGAGCCCGATGAAGATTCTGATTTCAGCCGGTGGATTCACCAGTTTGATTCATACGAAGGTGATGATGATTGTGAAGAAGACCAGAACACAGATGGTATCGAGCAATGGGTTTACGGTGAAGATGAAGACGAAGAAGACTGGGACGAGGATGATGAAGAGGAGGAGGACTAGAGCCCCCTCCTCTTTTCTTCTTAAAAATAATATCAATATTTCTATAATAGTATGAATACGATTTACTCTACTCCTCTTCTTCAAGCGTCTACATCCACTGGTAAGAAAAAGTTTTGGCAGGGTCATGCTTGCACCGATGGTGCTAACTATTTTACATACACAACATATTGCCAAACTATTGGCAAAACCATTGTTGATATCCAATCGGCTGATGACCTCAAAACTCACGAGGGTACAAGTATTTCGAAGATTACACAATCTGCATATGTCACTATTGAGGGTAAGAATATTGGTCGCTCTAATGAGACCACTCCAGAGCAACAATCAATCTCTGAGATAAACTCTACATTTAAAACTAACAAAGATAAAGGATATCGAGAAATAGGCGAAGCCGATGACAAATCTTTTGTTTTGCCAATGCTCGCATATCCTCTTGGCGACAAGGTTCATACCATAGATTTCCCTTTGACTGTTCAACCTAAGTTTGATGGCATTCGATGTCTCACAGATGGCGAAACAATGTGGTCGAGAAGAGGTAAGTCTTTTGACAATAAGATTGTTGCACATTTGAACAATGTTGTCTGTGGTGATTATATTGTTGATGGCGAACTAATTCTGCCAGAAGGATTCCCGCTACAGGACACTGTATCAGCCGCTAAAAAGTATCGTGATAATCTTTCTCCGAAACTACTCTACCGTATTTATGATGTTGTTGCACCAGACTTGTGCTATACTGAGCGTTATGAACTATGTAAGAAGATTGTTGCAGACACTAACAATCCACAGGTTGTTCTTGCTCCTGCTCATGTTGTAGAATCGCACGAAGAAATCTATCCCCTCCATGAAAAGTTTGTTAGTGAAGGCTGGGAAGGCACGATGCTTAGATTACACGGTCAAGGATATAAGATAAATCAAAGAACCAACCAACTCTTGAAACTTAAGGATTTCCTTGAAGAGGAGTTCAAAGTAGTAAACGTCATAGACGGCAAAGGTAAGTTTGTTGGAGCATCTATTTTCTTGTGTGAAACACCAGAGGGTAAGATTTTCGAAACATCTCCAGTGGGTACAATGGATTATCGAAGAGATTTATTCCAGAAGAAAGATGAAGTTATTGGTACATATTGGACTGTAAGATTCCAAGCGTACACTAAAGACAAGATTCCACAGTTTGGTCGTGCAATAAACCAACGTGAAGCAGATTTACAAGGATAAAACTCGAGTTATTCGAAAAAATCGAATAACTTAACCTCTTATGATCGAACTATTTCCAAAATGGAAACAGTTGATAAGTGGTATTTTCCAAAATGGAAATAACCAATGGTATGTTCCAAAATGGAACATACCACCAAAATAATAAAACAATTAATTAAACAATTAGTAAAACATATTAAATTTCGTGTTTAATTAATAAAGGCGGGTCACGCCCCAAAACCTACAAAGGATTAACTTTCATCTTAAAAAATGACACAGGATATCTATTATAATATGACTACTATTATTCTTAAATGTGCAAATCCGCATTGCGAAAACAGCGAAGTTGTAAATACCATCAGCGGTATTGACACTGACATGGTTGATGTCTTTCTTGAGGGGTTTGGTCATGGTGTTGAAGACGATGAAGACTTTTGTCCAGAGTGTGGTGAACTTGCATCTCCAGAACAGGTTGTAGACATTGATGAACGAAGCACCTCTTTTATCTCCTGCTGATACAGGACTAAATCAAAGTTACTGGCTATTTGTCAATCCTCTAACAGGTAAATATATAAAGTTTTCCGAGACTTCTGCTTTAGCAGTTTTCGTAAGTGAAGAGGCTGGCAGAAGATGGGAACAGATATCAGAAGCCCTACAAAGGTCTATAGGACACGAAGAAACTCTTGAGAGAATCAAAGAAATCGCAAATGTGCAAACTGATGGAAAGTATCAGATTTTCTCTTAAAAAATCGAACAAGGAATCTATAATAATATGAATACAAATACTTCTCAAACTGGCTCTGGTGTTGTTACAAATATTTCTGCTCAAGTCTCTGGTACAATCAATCCTCTTGTAACCATGGGTGGTCTTAGCAAGAGAGATGCATTTATCAATAAATACTATACTGAAATCATTATGGTTTTCATGCTTCTTATGTTTGCCCTTGTCATAGGTGCTTTTACATACAAAGTTACAGAGTTAAAGTCTATTGCTAGTGGTATCTTTATCGAAGCAAACTATGATAGAATCATTAATGGTCAACTCACTCCTAGAGACTTTAAGATTATGAAAGATATCGACATGAGTCCTGATAATCTTTTCAAACAGAAGGAAGCGTTTGCTGATAGATACCGCTAACTTTCTTAAAAACTCTATGCAGTTTTCTATAATAATATAAGATAATAGTATGTATCCTCCGGTGGTGGAACGGTATACACGACGGACTTAAAATCCGTTGGCGCAAGCCTTACGAGTTCGAATCTCGTCTGGAGGATTTTAAATTTGGGTCTTTAGCTCAGTCGGTAGAGCAACTGGCTTTTAACCAGTTGGTCGCGGGTTCGAGCCCCGCAGGACCCATTTCAAGTTATTGACCAATACTTAACCACTGAAATTTAAAGCTCCTTTATGGAGCTTTAAATTAACATTCAGTAATTTGAATCAACCTTTGATTGTTTTCATTTACTTTCAATGTAGCATATTTGATATGAGGATACTTATCAATAAATTCCTCCCAAGCTAAATGCTCGCCCCACTTGCCATCATATAAGTCATTGGGATCCTTCCAGTCATCAAAATAAAGTACAACACCCACCCTTAATAAAGGATAAATAAATTCGAGTAACTCAACTGTAGACTTATGTATATCAACATCAACATTTACAAACACTAAGTTTTTAATACTTGCTTGTAAACTTGGAGTCAGAGAATTTTCAAAATAACCATCTACTAATTGAAATCTTTCATTAAAGGCAAGTCCTTTAAACATTAATCCATTTAATACACTGCTTTTTGGAGATTTATATGCGCCAGCATTATGTCTATCTGGATACCAAACTCCTTCAGTTTCGGCTGGAATTCCTTTCCAAGAGTCAAAACCTATCAATTTAGTTCCTGGGTAATTTTCTATAATATGATCTGTTAACATCAAGTAAGAAGTTCCATGATAAACACCAAACTCTAATACTGTACTTTCCTCATTTGGGAAGCAACTTTTTCCTATATCTAATCCTTCTTTTAACATCTTCTAGGCCTTTCGAACATGAATCAAAAATATTATACAACCAAATGCAACGCCCCAGAATCTACAATGGTATATCTTTCTTCTTAAAAATATACCATAAGTATCTATAATAGTATCAACATACAAGGGCGGTTAGCTCAACGGTCAGAGCAGGGGACTCATAATCCCTTGGTTGGGGGTTCGAATCCCTCACCGCCCATATGGAAAATACTATGACAGATATAAAAAATTTTATTAACAATCTATCTGAGACCTCTCTATTAACCATTTTCGAGGGTTTCTTAAAAGCAGTAAGCGATGCAGACACATATGATGAAATTGTAGAGCATCTTGATATTTCGGATGATGAGATGTTTGAAATTCGAGAGACTGTACAGAATTTCATGGGAGATAAAATTTAATGAATACAAATGTTTATACTTTTAAGTGTACTGGTGGCTTTGATATCAATTCTAGTTTGCCTACTCATAAGGCATGGAATGGAGATATAGTAGGTTTCAATCTCCCAGATGGTTCAACAGTTGATTTATTTGTTGGTTTGAGAGTGACCAATTTAAATGGTGAAGTTAGCTATATTAATTCACAATATGGAATGCATGAATTAGGATTCAGCGAAATGGAATATGATGAGTTAAGTTTCTGTGCGCTTAATAATGAAAATCCTGACGAAACAGATGAATTAATTTAGGATTTTTTATTTATTTATTTAAATATAAATATAATATAAGCAAGGATGCTAATTATATGTCTAAACAAAAAAGAAAACCAAACTTAACGCCAGAGCAAGAGAAATTATTGCAAAAGTTTCATAATAATACAGGTGATAATTCTGTCCCAGATAATGAAAAGGGAAGCGCTCAAAAAACAAAGTCACAAAGTGTGACTTTACCATCTATGAGAAGAAGTGGAAGTAGAGGTAAATAGTATGACAGCAACTTATGAATTGGAAATGCCTACGGTAAAACATCCTTTTATTGATGCTAAAAGGCAAGATGAGATTCTTGAGTCAAAAACAGAAGATGATTGGATTCAATTTTTTAAAAGTTTACAATTCATAGATTATCGTGAAGGAAGACAAACTAAGTCTATTTACTACAAAGACGATGGTGGATATTACCAAATTTTTATTTTTAATAAATTAGATACTAGAGCCGCAACATTCCTGGGTTCTATTGGTGAAGTGCAAATTAATGCAGTTATGTCAAAGCAATTGTTTGATAAGATGGTAAATTATGTAAAGTATGGTGAAACAAATGCCCCAACTCACAAAAGCAATATTCGTCTTTAGTGTCGTCGCAGTTTCTGCGGCGATTATTGTTTATTCCAATATTTATAATAAAAAAGAAGATCTTGTTGATCCCTGGAGAGGGATTAAGCAATTCTAAGTTTATCTTAAAAAATGAATCCCTCTTTCTATATAAGAAGAGGGATTTTTTATTATGAAACTACATCGTTTTTATTTTGATTTCACTGATATCCATGGCGAAGATAACTCGGTATATGTTTATGCATACAATGAGGATGATGCCAAGAAGTATTTCGATTCTCATATTGTTGAAGAGTATAAGTCTCGCATTGGTGACTATGATGTAACTAACGAGGGTGAGATTGACTTTCAAACTGAAGATGTATTTTTTGACAAGTATGATGTTGTAGAGAGTAGAGAAGACAGTGGTTTTATTGAAAAAGACACTGATAACTGGGATTTTATAACAAAGTTTGCTAATGATAACCCAGATAAGATATGGAGTGTCTATGATTGTGGTGAAATAGTGTGTGGTTTGCACCTCATTGATGTAAATGGATACTATATCACGGTTCAATCTGGCAATACTGGAGAAACATACGGATATTATGAAGGTATGGTTGCATAAATCATACCTTTTTAGTCCTTTGTAGGTTTTGGAGCGGGGGCGGTTTCTTCTTAAAAATATTGAACTATATTCTATAGTAATATGGTAAGCAAGAACATTATTGAAAAGATTCAGAAACTGTTGGCTCTTGGCGGGAACAACCCAAACGAGAATGAAGCAACCAATGCTACACGCATGGCAATGGATTTGCTCGCTAAGTACAATCTGTCTATGTCTGAGATTGTTGCATCGGAACAAGA
>Ga0209599_10000943_pt1 | contig 15591 bp, 18 predicted proteins | sample Shrwel_input2_FT_FD_187534 | JGI IMG/M metagenome (GOLD analysis project Ga0209599, IMG submission 187534) | Subsurface microbial communities from deep shales in Ohio, USA - Utica-3 well 1 S input2 FT (SPAdes) (version 2) ... | reverse complement strand
GTATGTGCCTGTGATGAACAAGTTGATTGGCAAGTATCTGTCGGCAATGGATTTCTTTGTTCAGTTTGAGTTAGACGAGAATTTCAACGAGACAATCAAGTCCAGATTTCGTGACGAATTCTCTTATGCCTCATTTTCAGAGGGAGAAAAGTTGCGAATCGACCTAGCACTGCTGTTTACCTGGCGTGCGGTATCTAAGCTTCGAAACTCGGTATCTACCAATCTTCTGATCATGGATGAGATTATGGATTCCTCACTTGACGTAGCAGGAACAGAAGAGTTCCTGAAGATCATCGAAGAATTGACAAGCGACTCTAATATCTTCATTATTAGCCATAAGGGCGACCAGTTGTTTGATAAGTTCCATAGCGTCATTCGATTCGAGAAGGTGAAAAACTTCAGTAGAATTGCGGCATGATATGAAAATACTCCTTCCATACACAATTCACGCTGCAGTCGTCAATGCAAAGGGTCCTGTTGTTGCCGGAGGAGTAGAGAAGTTTTGCAAGGACTTAGAGGATAATATCGATGGCATTATCCCCGTGTTTATCACGAAAGAGGACAAAGATTCTCGCAGAACTAAAAAGGTGATTCAAGAGGCGATTGCTAAACATAATCCCGACATGATCATCTTTAACAATCCATGGTGGTCAAACATGATGGTATCATTTAATGTGCCTCTTGTTTGTATTGTTCATGAAGGATTGGTGCGTGATATTCGTATTGTCGAGTTGGGCAATCACCTTAGACGGCTGCATGATAGCGGAGCGCATACGTACTTCGTCAGTCCTCGCCAGTTAGATTTCCATAGAAAAACAGCTATGCGGATCAATAACGTAGACTTCGGTGATATTACAGGCTTCATCAATCCATCGTATCTGAGTGACACCGTTAGTGTGTCTGAGGAACTATTATATGATTGCGGCACAGTCGGTAGATCAGACACGCTAAAGGTGCCATTCTTGGTGCATAAGAAGCTCCATGAGTCCAACCTAAATAGTCTAGTGATGACTAATGATGTCATTTATAAAAGCGACTCGATTAATGCATACGTCGAATCGAATAAGCACTGGAAAGCGCCACAGTATACTTTTCGTGGATTACCACATAGTGAAGTGATGTTGAATCTAGCGAAGTGTAAGACGTATTGCTCAACCTGTCCTAAAGAGTCCTGGGGCATAACGGCAATGGAAGCCCTAGGATGCGGTGTTCCTCTGATTCTGATGTGCGATGAATCAGGAGACCACTCTAGTGAGATTATTGCAGCCGATCCATCTCACTATGTTAAGTTGGCTAAAGATTGCACTGATGCAGTCTTTGCCGATACCGTTAGGAGCATCATGGATATTTCTTTCGAGAGGCGCCTAGAAATCTCAAGAATGACTAAGGATAAGCACAGTTTAGCAAATTGGAAATTGGCTATTGACAATCTTGTAAGCTTGCGCTATAATGATAGCCGCAAGCAATTTAACGATTTGATGGGATTTTTTAATGAGTAACGTGAAAGAAAGTGCTGGCTATGATAACTATATGGATGCCAACGTCCGTAAAAATGACTCATACAGTGTAAGCCTCGATAGGTTCTTTGATGAGCCTATGGACGTTGTCCTTCAAGATAACACGAAGGCCAAAAAAGTTGTGAAGTCCGATGTCTGGAAGAGTATCTACGTACACTTCAAAACTATCGATGACATGGCCGACTTCTGTGCTAAAATCAATCAAATGATTCCTGGCTCCTTGCGAGAGACCTATCATCCTCTAGAAAACCGAGAGTTGAGTCTATTCAAGGATGAGGAAGAGTCTATTGCTGAAATCGATAGGACAAAGTTGCCTGCTAGATACAGTCAGGAAAAGACAGAACTCGTTTTAGATGACGTAGAAATGGAGATCGATCCTAGTGATCTAGACGACATCAAATGGAGACAGCACTGGCTAGATATGCCTGAGTTTGTTCAAGATGAGAACACTCCGTTCAGGACCATCACGATGAAGTTCCGTAAGAAGGAAGACTATGACAACTTCTCGCTTAAAATTGGTCAAGAGGTCACTGACAAGACCAAGAGTATTTGGCACCCAGAGCTAAAGATTACCAAGAATCTGCTGCTGCGGTGGATTCAGCCGAATGGTAGAACTCTGCCTAAGTATCCTATGTACATTGTATCAAAGGGCCGAGCCGATACGATGTTCACCTCTCGGTCACTGTCACGTATGGAGATTCCGCACTACATCGTGATTGAACCTCAAGACCTTGATAGTTATGATAAGGCGCTTGACACGTTTAACATGCGTGCTTATGTTACGCTCATTGTTGCGCCTTTCTCAAATCACGGCGACGGCCCTGGTCGTGCTAGAAACTACGCATGGGACCACTCGATCAGCATCGGTGCAACTAGCCACTGGGTACTAGATGACAACATCTCAGACTTCTATCGTCTGAATAGAAACCAACGTATCCGATTTGAGAGCGGCGTGGGCTTTCAAGTGATGGAAGACTTTGTTGATCGCTATGATAACGTCTACATTGCTGGACCTCAGTATCGGTTCTTTATCGCACCAGATCAGAAGTATCCTGCTTACGTTGCCAATACTCGCATTTACTCTACCTTGTTGATTCGCAATGACTGCAAGCACCGCTGGCGTGGTCGTTACAATGAAGACACTGATATTTGCCTGCGAGTGATGAAAGACGGTGATGTATGCGTCCAGTTCAATGCGTTCCTTCAAGGCAAGGCAGCTACCCAGACCGTTAAGGGCGGCAACACTGCTGAGTTCTATCATGCTGAGAACGTAGAGAATGAGGTCTTTAAGAAGACTGGCTACAATACCGAGGGAACTGTCAACAAGTCTCAGATGTTGGTTGACATGCATCCCGATGTCGCTAGACTTGTTTGGCGATATGGTAGGTGGCATCACTTCGTTGACTACACGCCCTTTAAGGTAAATCCCATGAAGCGCAAGCCTGGTATGGTAGTGCCAACAGACACTAACAATTATGGAATGGAATTAGTGTCAGACTTTGATTGGAAAAATGTTGCTGTGAAGTGAGATTTACCTTGACTCGCATGCGAATGTGTAGTAAAATAGTGACTTGTCCTAAAATAAAGGTATGCATATAGTATGATGAAAAAGAAGAATTTCATATTTGACATGGAAACTATTGGTGCAAATGTCTTGATTTGTCCAGTAGTCGATATGTCTTACACCACCTTCGTGTGGCAAAGATTTATCGATGATCCGTATACATTCGAAGAGCTGGTCGATAGCGTTAAGACCGATAAGCTCTCTGTCATGGATCAAATGAAGAACTACAATTGCTCGTTCAAGAAAGAGGATGTGGAGTGGTGGGAGAAGCTTCCTAAACACGCACGAGATAAAATTCGACCATCGAGTTCTGACTTGACGGTCGTGGACTTCTGTGATACAATACTCTCTTACCTCAGAGAAGAGAAGAACGTTGACTATTGGTGGTCTAGAGGCAATACTTTCGACCCAGTGATTCTTGATCGACTTATGAAGTCCACAGACAAAGAGGCACTGTGCTATCAGTATCTGCAGTTCTGGAAAGTTCGAGACATCAGAACTTACATTGACGCAAAATTTAACTTCTCAACTAAGAGTGGATTTATTCCAGTTGCAGATGAGAGTTATTGGCAAAAGGCGTTTGTAGCTCACGATAGTTCCCATGACGTAGCTGCCGACGTACTTAGACTACAGGCTATCTTTAGAGCCGAAAATGATTTGGAGCAAACTACACGATGAATAAAGAGAACTTTGGTCAAGCTAAGACTGGTGCCCTACGTGAGGCACTAGGCGTGCCATACATGCGACAACTTCCACTTGAGAGTCTAGCCGCCGGTGCAGCCGCACTGGAGTACGGCGCTATCAAGTATGCACATCGCAACTGGGAAAAGGGACTTCCCTGGCAACAAATGATCGACAGCCTAAAGCGTCACATTGACGACTTTGAGCGCCGCAAGGATTATGATGACGGCGAGACTGGCTCTGGACTGCCCCAAGTCTGTATGATCATGGCATCGGCTATGATGCTAACCAGTTCTGTCATTCGAGGCGTTGGTGAAGATGATCGCATGCCAGAGCCAGGTAAAGAGGCATTCGACGCAAAGACCTGCGCCAAGTGGATCAACGATCAACTTGCCCGTGCTGACGAGTTTAAGTCCAATAAAAAGGAATGATAACGAAAAATAAAAAGTTTTGTATGTCCTGTTATAAATATAACGTGAAGTTTTTAATGAACAAGAAAGTGAATAAACTATGAAATTTAGTGCTGAGACTTTGAGCATCCTCAAGAATTTTTCGACAATCAACCCGAGTATCGTATTCAAGGTTGGTAACACAATTCGAACAATCTCTCCCCAAAAGACTGTTATGGCCGCTGCTACGATTGCAGAGAAGGTCGAGCAACAGGCAGGCGTATATGACCTATCGAGGTTTATCTCTACTCTAGGTCTATTCGAAACTCCTGAGGTCGTATTCGGCTCAGATCGTTTCACCATCAAGGGTGGCAGAAGCGAACTCAAATACACTTACACCTCTGAATCGTTGATCGTTTCTCCTCCTGATAAAGACATTGTTGTGCCTAGTCCAGAGGCAACTATCAACGTTAGCTGGCAAGCAATCGATAGCGTCATTCGTGCTACCGGTGTCCTACAGCTACCTGAGGTCGCATTCTCTAGCGACGGTAGTACCATCAAACTGTCCGCCGTTGATAGCAAAACCTCGACTGCCGATAAGTATGAAATCGTCATTGCCGAAGGCATGGAAACAAAACCATTTAATATGATTATCAAAACTGATAATCTCAAGCTCGTGCAAACTGACTATGAGGTAACATTGTCCTCTAAAGGTATGGCACACTTTAAGTCCGATAAGGTCCAGTACTGGGTGGCTATCGAATCCCGTTAATATAGGAGAAAATTATGACAGAAGAAACTACAGCCGTTGAAGGCACTGCACAGGCTCAGGAACAAAAAGCTCCTGGTCTCTCGTTGAACGACATCCTGGGTGTTGTTCAGATCATTGATGTTGTTACCCAACGTGGTGCAATCAAGGGCGAAGAGCTGGTAGCCGTTGGCACTCTTCGTGAGCGATTCGTCGCATTCTTGCGCCATGCTAAGGAGCAAGGACAAAACATCGAGCTTCCTCCTTCGATGAATAACGCATCTGCAGCCGATGCGACTGCTCAATAAGCGTAAGCCTTGAGCCAAAAAAAAGAGGGATGAAAGGTTGACTTTCTCCCTCTTTTCATTTACAATGAACGATTATATTATGGAGTATGAGCTATGCAGAATGAATTCCTCTGGGTGGAAAAATATCGCCCAAAGACTGTGCAAGACACGATTTTGCCTGATGACCTAAAGAAGACCTTCCAGCAGTTCGTTGACCAGAAGAATGTGCCTAACCTGTTGCTGACTGGTCGTGCGGGCATTGGTAAGACCACTATTGCAAAGGCAATGCTAGAAGAGATTGGCAGCGATTACATCACAATCAACGGTTCGATGAACGGTAACATCGATACCCTTCGATATGAAATTGCCAATTTTGCATCAAGCGTTTCGTTCACCGGTGGGCGTAAGTACGTGATTCTTGATGAGGCAGACTATCTGAATCCAAACTCTACTCAACCTGCTCTTCGAAACTTTATGGAAGAGTTTTCGAAGAATTGCGGCTTTATCATGACCTGCAATTTCAAGAACAGGATCATTGAACCTCTACACTCTCGCTGCAGCGTTATCGAGTTTGCCATCAATAAGGGAGATAAGCCTAAGCTTGCGTCCCAATTCTTTAAGCGTGTGTGTACAATTTTGCAAGATGAGGGAGTTACCTATGACCAAAAAACTGTGGCAGAACTTGTGCAGATTTACTTTCCTGACTGGCGCCGAGTCCTTAATGAACTACAGCGCTATGGCACTACAGGTAGCATTGATGTCGGCATTCTAGCAAGTAAGTCTGGCGATAACATCAGTGCCTTGATTCAACTTATGAAGAATAAGGACTTCACGGCTACTCGCAAATGGGTTGCAGAGAATGTGGACGTTGACTCGGCAGTACTCTATCGCCAACTGTATGACATTCTTCCTAGTAAAGTCAAGAACACTCAAAGCATTGCCGATGCCATCATCATCCTTGCCGACTACCAGTACAAAGAAGCGTTTGTTGCCAACACCGAAATCAATCGAGTTGCTGCCCTTGCGACTTTGATGGCAGAAGTGGAGTGGAGCTAATGATCAATCTCGTAGGAGAACACATCATCTCTGCCGATGAAATTGCTGATAGGCTGTTAGCTGCAAACCCAGAGCATTTTAAGATAGCTATCAGACCTGATACTATCCAGGGCTTTGAGTTGTATACCGAAGACGGTATTCTTAGTGAATACGAGAGTAATCACTACATGGAAGCCGGTATGTACTCTATACATAAAGAGTCACATTGTCTATATGTTGGCGAATCTGGTCGAAGCATTGGCACACGGTTAAGCAGATGGATCAAAGAGATTAACCAAAAGTCTCGACCGGATGAGAATCATTCGGCAGCTAAGAAGTACCGATCTATGTGGGGCAATGATCTTAGCGACATGACTGTTAGGATATATTCCTGTAAAGAACAAGGTGCTATTAGTAGAAAGCAGATAGAGCAATCGTTGATACGAAAACTGAATCCCATTCTGAACGTCAAGGGAAAGTCTACATGAAACTTCTATCTGGAATCCTGAAGCGAGAAAAGCGTAAGTGCCTTATTTGCGAAAAGTCCGTTGGTAAGGATTTCGCTGAGGTGCAGTATGTCTATAAGGGAGGATTAGGCTTTGCATTTCTCTGCAGTAAATGCGGAGATGAATTCGATAAAACTAATATCGATAAGGAGAGTGGTAATGACCTCGCCGTTTGATTATGTAAACTCCATTACCACCACCAAGGTTAATATGATGCGTGATAGCGAGAATGATCAGTTGGCCGAAAAGGCATATGAGCCTTGGATCGTAAACAAAGCGCTATCCTACTTTCCTGATACTATTCTTCACGCCAATTTGATGAATCAGTATCATCACCTTGATAAACGTGCCCAATACGAAGGACTTATAAATAGCATTAGACCCAAAAAGCGATTTGCAAAATGGGTTAAGAATGCTAGCAACGAAGAACTTGAATTGGTATGTGCTTATTATAAGTGTAATAAGATTGTCGGCCAAGAGTACCTGTCTCTGTTGTCTAGTGATCAATTGAGTATCATAAGAAAACAACAAGAAACAGGTGGTGTTAAAAAATGAATCTAATAGACAAGCTAGTGGAAGTGAGTTTGCCAAATGAAGAAAGCTTTCTTAAAGTAAAGGAAACTTTGACTAGAATTGGTATTGCATCCAAAAAGGAACAAAAGTTATACCAGTCTTGCCATATCCTGCATAAGCAAGGTAAGTACTATATCGTACACTTCAAAGAACTCTTCATGTTAGACGGTAAAATGAACGACTTCTCTGAAGAAGATCGGGCACGTAGAAACAGTATCGTTGCTTTACTTGAAGAGTGGGAATTGGTTAAAGTAGTTGATGCTACTTCTATCTCAGAGCCTAAAGCACCGCTATCACAAATCAAGATTCTTCCCCACAAAGAAAAGAGTGAGTGGGAACTAGTTGCGAAATACTCTATTGGTAAAAAACGATAAACAAGGAATTATATTATGGAATACGATTATAGAGCACCAAGCGATAAGTTAAAAATCTTTAAGTTGTTTCCTGAGGCGCATCTTCCAGAGTTTGGTACTAAGTGGGCAGCCTGCTTTGATCTAAAAGCATCCCTTCGCTTAGGAGATGCTGTTACAATCTATGACGAGAGCAATAACAAGAGCGTCCACACACTATCAGATGAATGGTCGATGTTTATCACAGTTTCTCCAAAGGAAAGAGTCCTTATTCCTACTGGATTGATATTCGACCTTCGTCCTGATCAGTCTATTCGCATTCATCCACGTTCGGGTCTTGCATTGAAGCAAGGCATCACCGTTATGAACTGCGAAGGAGTCGTTGATGCCGATTACGTTCAACAGACATTTGTTATGCTCTGGAACACTTCGTGTCGTTCAGTAGTCATTAAAGATGGTGACCGTATTGCCCAAGCTGAAATAGTTTATACTCCTGCTCAGCCTAACTTTGTCGTGGTCGATGAGGCACCAGTGGCAAAAACAGATCGTGTTGGTGGTTTTGGCTCCACTGGAGTTTAATTTTGTATAAATAAAATTGAGTTGCCTTCGGGGACTCATTTTTATAACCCTTGCTTAATAGGAGGTCTTATGACTTATATCCAACAATATGATACATTCAACAGCGTAGGATTCGACAGAATCTTTAACCGTATGGCTGAAATCCAGAATACGGCACAAAAAGCTGTACCATACCCACCTTACAATATCACTAAAGAGAGTGACACTACTTACATCGTAGAGATGGCCGTTGCTGGCTTTTCTCAAGATATGGTAGATATTATTGTCAAGGAAGGTGTACTTACCATTACAGGTAATGTGAATGAAGTTGATAAGAAAGAGTATCTACACAAAGGTATTGCCGCACGTGCGTTCACCAGAACGTTTACACTTGCCGATACAGTTACTGTTAGGGCAGCACATATGGAGCATGGTTTGCTTCGAATTTTGCTAGAGAATATAATTCCAGAGGAAAAGAAGCCTCAGCGAATTAGAATTAATGCACCAATTCGTGATACGCCCGAGTTTCTAGTAGAGTAATAGCATGGTGGGAGATTGCCTCCCACCTCACACACATCACACAGGAGAAAATTATGTCTAATAAAAACCCGTTCGAGATTCGGGCAGAGATTCTACAGATGGCCAAAAATTATATGGATGAGGCTTGGCGCATGAATATTCAGTTTACCCAAAAACTGTTTGACGAAGGTAAGAAGACGACCGAGGAAATGGCTAAGGCATTGGAACCATATCCGATGAAGGATTTGATGGCAAAGGCCCAAGAGTTCTACGGATTCGTAGCGAAGAAAGACTAAAAACAGAGGACGTTAAGTCCTCTTTTGCTTGACAACGTGCTAAAGCTGTGTTATGATACATCATTAACTAAGGATATTTTATGAAGCATATTGAAAGTTTGCCTGAGTTGTACAAACGTGATACAAACGGCAAGATCCGAGTCTGGCAAATCCAAGTTGGCTACTCAAATGATGCCTACGCAGGAACGAGAACTGTCAGTGGACTGCAAGATGGTCAAGCGGTGACGAGTGGATGGAATCTAAGCGAGCCTAAAAATGTAGGCAAGATTAACGAAACCAATGCGTACACGCAAGCGCAAGCCGAAGCCCAAGCGGAATGGGATAAGCGAATCGAACGTGAATATTTTATTGATATCAGTGAAGTGGACTTCTATGATAAGTTCGCTCCTATGCTTGCCAATGACTACACGAAGCGTCCTCAGTCGCAGGGCTACAGTCAGCCTAAGCTTGACGGCATTCGTTGCATCGCTAATGCTCAGGGTCTCTGGACTCGAAGTGGTAAGCTGATCAATAGCTGCCCACATATTTGGGAAGAAGTTAAGCCATTCTTCGAAGCTAATCCAAAGTTGGTGCTCGATGGCGAACTCTACAACCATGAACTGAAGGAAGACTTCAACAAGATTGTCAGCCTGGTACGTAAGACGAAAAGTACCGCAGCCGACATGGTCGAAGCCGAAAAGCTTGTGCAATATCACGTATACGATATGTACGATGGTAAAGACGCTAAACTATCCTTTGCCTTGCGAAGCGAAGCACTTGAGCGGATGTCGCCTAAGTGGAAGTACCTGAAGCTTGTGCCGACTGTTTGGTGTGCTACCCAAGACAAGCTGGATGAGAAGTACGGCGAGTACATGACCGATGGCTATGAAGGTCAGATGGTTCGTAACGATGCTGCATATGAGAACAAGAGGTCAAACCACCTTCTGAAACGTAAAGAGTTCATCACTGATGAGTTTCCTGTTGTCGCCGTCATCGAAGGCCAGGGCAACTGGGCTGGGTATGTTAAGCGATTCGTGCTCCGCATGCCCGACGGCACTGAAGTAGGCGCTGGCGTTCGAGGCAGCCAAGCGCAGATGAAGTCTCTGTTGGAATCGAAGGTAACTCCTGATTGGGCAACACTTCGATACTTCGGGCTTACTCCTGACGGCGTACCTAGGTTCCCTGTTGTCGTTGACTACGGCACAGGCGAGAGAACCGACTAATACATTTTGACTTTTTTGTTCCCATGGTGTACAATGTACGCTATGGGAACATTTTTCATTGGAGAACCAACTTGAGTTTTTACACTTGCGTGAATCGTTATGGCAACAAAATTCTATACCGTGGTTACACGGCAGACGGCGAGAGGATACAGGGTAAGTATTCGTTCAAGCCGACAATGTATCTACAATCCAACAAGCCTTCTACTGAGTGGAAGGCGCTAGATGGCAGTCCTGTTGAGCCGATTGAACTAGAGTCGATGAGCGAGGCATCGGACTTCGTTAAGAAGTATGCTGATATCGACAACTTTAAAATCCACGGCAATGAGAACTTTGTTGCTCAGTTCATTGCCGATAAATTTCCTGGCATCATCAAATATGACCTGAAGAGAATTGAGATTGGTAACATCGACATCGAGGTTGCCTCTGATGACGGGTTTCCAGAGCCTGGTCAAGCTAACTATCCAATCATCTCTATTGCGTACCGAAGTAATAGGGATCGAATCTATTACGTATGGGGTTTGGGTAGCTACGATTATACCAAGACTGAACTTGACCTAGAGGGAGACTTCATTCGTTATGTCCGTTGCGAGAATGAAGAAGATTTGATCCTAAAGTTTCTGACATTCTGGTCACACAACTGTCCTGACATTATCACTGGCTGGAATATTCGATTCTTTGATATTCCTTATATGATCAATCGCACTACCCGACTTCTAGGTGAAGAGGTAACAAAGAAGTTCTCTCCGTTCGGCATCACAAAGTATCGCCAGATTGGACTTAAGGGTAAGGATCTAGATGCGTTCGAAATCTATGGCGTACAACAGGTTGATTACTTTGATCTGTTCCAGAAGTTTGGATATTCTTATGGCACTCAATCATCGTATTCGCTAGACCACATTTCGTCGGTTGTTTTAGGCGAGAAGAAGCTATCGTACTCAGAGTACGGCAGCCTACATACTCTCTACAAAAGTAATCACCAGAAGTTTATTGATTACAACATCCGAGATGTTATGCTAGTCGATAAGATTGACAAGCAAACTGGCCTGATGGATCTAGCATTGATTATCGCCTACAAGGGCGGGGTCAATTACATGGACACATTTGGTACTACTGGTATCTGGGACTCAATCATTTATCGATATCTCGGTGAGCGAAAGATTGCAGTGCCTCCTTCTGTGCGTAAGCACAAGAGTGATTATCCAGGGGGTTACGTTAAAGATCCAGTCGTTGGCATGACCGAATGGGTTACTTCATTTGACCTAAACTCACTTTACCCAAATTTGATTGTCCAATACAACATGTCGCCCGAGACTCTACTCAGTGGCCCAGGTGACTTCACCGCAAACGGTGTTGACCACTATCTTGCGAATGACATTGATCCAGAGTTGCGTGAGCGAGATGTTGCCGTAGCTGCCAATGGCTCTATGTATCGCAAAGATAAGCGAGGCATCATGCCAGAGATTATCGTCGGGTTGTACGATGAACGTAAGTCAGTGAAGAAAGAGATGTTGAAGCTAAAGCAAGAATACGAAGTATCGAAGACGAAGGAGCTAAGCCGAGAGATTAATAGACTTGAGAACACGCAGATGGCTATTAAGATTCTGCTGAACAGCCTATACGGTGCCTTAGGTAACCAGTACTTCCGCTATTTTGAAATGCGGATTGCAGAAGGCATCACATTGTCGGGTCAGCTATCGATCAAATGGGCTGAGAAGGCAATGAACGAAGCAATGAACATGTTCCTAAAGACAGTTGACAAGGACTATGTTATTGCAATGGACACTGACTCGCTATATGTCAATATGGGACCACTGGTAAATGCTGTTAAGCCAAAGGATCCAGTGAGCTTCATTGATCAATCATGCCAGCAAAAGTTTGTCCCAATCTTAACCAAGGCATACGGTAAGCTATTCGATAAGATGAATGCCTACGAGAATCGAATGGTCATGGCACGAGAAGCTATCGCAGATAAAGGCATTTGGATGGCTAAGAAGCGATATATTCTGAACGTCTACAATAACGAAGGTGTCCAATATGCTCAGCCAAAGCTTAAGATCATGGGCATTGAAGCTGTCAAGTCTTCTACTCCTCAGGTAGTGCGAGACAAGTTTGTTAAGGCATATAACATGATGCTGAATTCTACTGAGGCAGAGTTGCAGAAATTCGTTGCCGACTTCTTTGATGAATTCAAGACGTTGCCCGCTGAAGACATCTCGTTTCCTCGAGGCGTGAGTGATATCGAAAAGTGGGAAGATAAGAATACAATATACAAGAAGGGTACTCCTATCCATGTACGTGGTGCGTTGCTATTCAATCAACAACTAAAGAAGGCCAATCTCTCACAGGAAATCATTAGAAATGGCACTAAAGTCAAGTTTTGTTATATGAAGATGCCTAATCCTCTTATGGAAAACGTGATTGCCTTTACCCAGTTTTTGCCTGAAGAGTTTGGTCTGAATCAGTACATTGACTATGAGACCCAATTTAACAAGACGTTCAAAGAGCCTTTGGAATTGGTATCGAATGCCATCAAATGGAAACTAGAGTACGTCAATTCGTTAGAATCATTTTTCGTTTGACATCAGCGGCTGTTGATGTTACAATGGACAAATCGCAATTTACTATAGGAGAATAACATGTCGTCATTGATGGACAAACTAACCAAGAACTCTACAATTAAGCTGACCTCGCCAATCATGGACTCAAAGGTCTTTGGCAAAAAGGATATGGCACCTACTCCAGTGCCTATGATCAACGTAGCACTGTCGGGTCGGGTTGATGGCGGACTGGTGCCTGGCTTGCTGATGCTAGCTGGACCATCGAAGCATTTTAAATCTGCATTCGCATTGCTGATGGCTGCAGCGTATCAGAAGAAGTACCCCGAGGCCGTTATTCTGTTCTATGACTCAGAGTTCGGTACTCCACAGGCATACTTTGAGTCCTTTGGTATTAACATGAATCAAGTGGTGCATACACCTATTACCGATGTTGAACAGCTAAAGTTTGACATCATGAAGCAATTAGAGGGCATCAGCAAATCAGATCGGGTGTGTATCGTCATCGACTCAATCGGCAACTTGGCCTCGAAGAAAGAGGTCGATGATGCACTTGATGGTAAGTCTGTGGCAGATATGTCTCGGGCAAAGCAAATGAAGTCCTTGTTTCGTATGGTGACACCGCACCTGAACCTGAAAGACATCCCGCTTGTTGCTGTCAATCACACGTACAAAGAGATTGGCTTGTATCCTAAGGATATCGTTTCCGGTGGTACCGGCGCTTACTATTCTGCAGATGCTATCTGGATTATCGGTCGTCAACAGGAAAAGACTGGTACTGAGATTATGGGCTATCACTTCATCATCAATATCGAGAAGTCTCGCCATGTCCGAGAGAAGTCTAAGATTCCCGTCACTGTGACATTCGAAGGTGGCATCTCTAAGTGGTCGGGCCTGATGGAAGTGGCAGAAGAGGGCGGCTACATCACTAAGCCCAATGTTGGTTGGTATCAAGGCGTGAATCCAGAGACTGGAGAAATCCTGACTCCTAACAAGATGAGAGCTAAGGAAGTGCTCGAAAGTTCGGAATTCTGGTTGATGATGTTCGAGAAAACTAACCTTGCCTCTTACATCAAATCCTGTTATACTATGGCATCCGGTCAAATGCTGACCGACCAGTCCAATCTTAGCCTAAAGGAAACTGATACAGATGATTGAATCCACCGTTCTTGCAGGGCTACTGCATAGCGAAGATTACATGCGAAGGGTAATTCCCTTTCTCAGCGAGGAGTACTTCGGCGACTTCGCTGAGAAAGCGCTGTATAAAACTGTTGCTAGCTATATCGAAAAGTACAATGGTGTCCCAACAAAGGATACTCTTAAGCTTATCATTGAAGAGAAGACCAACATTAATGATGACCAGTTCAAGTCAATTGTCGGTCTAATCGACTCGCTATCATATGATGATAAAACAGATATGGATTGGCTTGTCGATACAACAGAGAAATTCTGTCAAGACAAGGCAATCTATAATGCAGTGCGGGAATCCATTCTAGTGTTAGACGGGCAACATAAGACCTTAGATAAGGGATCTATTCCAGACCTACTATCTAAGGCCCTTGGAGTTTCTTTTGACCAGAGTATCGGTCATGACTTCCTCGAAGACGTTGAAGAGCGATATCAGTTCTATCACACCAAAGAGTCTAAGGTTCCATTTGACCTAGAGCTATTCAACAAAATCACTAAGGGTGGCCTCTCTCGCAAGTCTCTGTCCATTGCCCTCGCAGGCACTGGCGTTGGTAAGACTTTGTTCATGACCCATTGTGCGGCCGCTAACCTGATGGATGGTAAGAACGTGCTGTACATCACTATGGAAATGGCAGAAGAGAAGATTTCTGAACGTATTGATGCCAATCTGTTGAACACTACTGTTGACTCTCTATCCGAGATGCCGAAGGATGTTTATGAGAAGCGTATTGCCCGAGTAAAGGCAAAGACGACTGGCAAGCTAATAGTTAAAGAGTTTCCTACTGCAAGTGCCGGTTCAGCCCATTTCCGACACCTGTTGAATGAGTTGAAGCTGAAGAAGAACTTCAAGCCAGATATTGTCTATATCGATTATCTAAATATCTGCACTAGTTCTAGAATGAAAGCCGGAGGTAATGTAAACTCTTATACTTTGATTAAAGCAATTGCCGAAGAGTTGCGTGGTCTGGCTGTAGAATTTAATATTCCAATTCTGAGTGCTACACAAACAACCCGAACAGGTTATAGTAGTTCTGACTTGAACCTAGAAGATACATCAGAATCTTTTGGTTTGCCTGCGACTGCTGACTTTATGTTTGGTTTGATTTCGACCGAAGAGCTAGAAGCCCTAGGTCAGTTGATGGTTAAGCAGCTAAAGAACCGCTGGGGTGATACCAATACACTTAAGCGTTTCGTTATCGGCATTGATCGTTCGAAGATGAAGCTTTATGATGCAGAGGAATCGGCACAAGATTTGGTCAGCGAGACTAAGACTCCTGCCAATAAAGGCTCATATGCGGATAGGACAGACCCAGATCGATCAAGTGATGATAACATTGTGTCATATAGATCGAAGCAAAGTAAAAAGCCCAACTTCGGAGGGCTAAAATAGAAAAGCTGGCACCCACAAAGAGTAAAAGGCAACAAAAGCTGCCTTTTACATGTTTACGTGACTGGGAGGAACCCCACCTGCATCTAATAATGCTTCCCCAGCTATTCCTTCTGTGAGTTTTTCTATAACCTTCACACTTGCCTCTTGTTATTACACATTAACACGCACCCAATGGCTATTTATATAAATTAAAATTTCGCTTGACAATTTCCTAGGAATAGACTACACTAGAG
>Ga0209599_10000940_pt1 | contig 15640 bp, 12 predicted proteins | sample Shrwel_input2_FT_FD_187534 | JGI IMG/M metagenome (GOLD analysis project Ga0209599, IMG submission 187534) | Subsurface microbial communities from deep shales in Ohio, USA - Utica-3 well 1 S input2 FT (SPAdes) (version 2) ... | reverse complement strand
TTAAAAGCTTCTACCTTAGCATAAAAATCACCATTTATTTCACTGGTAACTTTATTTAGCTTTATAAGGGGAGTGTTCCCTATTAATTCCAGAATATTATTATAAGCTTTAATATCTTTTCCCATATAAAATTTATACCATTAAGGTCCTTGAAGACAAGTCTCCAAATCACTGCAAATCTATAAAAATTTTTTAATTATTTCTTAATTCCTTCCAAATCTAACAAGAAAGCAAACTCTTTAGCCACTTCTTTTAACGCTTCAAAACGTCCGGAAGCACCTCCGTGCCCCGTATCCATATTAGTATCTAAAAGTAATAAATTTTTATCTGTTTTCATGATTCGCAATTTGGCCACCCATTTAGCTGGTTCCCAATACTGTACTTGTGAATCGTGCAAGCCGGTTGTCACTAACATATTAGGATATTCTTTCTTTTCAACGTTATCATAGGGAGAATAGGACTTCATGTAGTCATAATATTCCTTTTTGTTCGGATTCCCCCACTCATCATATTCTCCTGTAGTTAGCGGAATAGAATCGTCAAGCATTGTAGTCACTACATCTACGAATGGAACTGCAGCAATGATCCCATTATACAATTCAGGAGCCATATTGATAACGGCTCCCATCAATAAACCGCCGGCAGATCCTCCTTCGGCATACAAATGTTGAGCAGAAGTATATTTATTTTGGATTAAGAATTTAGAGCAATCTATAAAATCGGTAAACGTATTTTTCTTGTGTAATAATTTTCCATTTTCATACCAAGGACGTCCCAGATCTTCCCCGCCACGAATGTGGGCAATAGCATAAATAAATCCTCTGTCCAACAAGCTCAAACGAGTGGTAGAAAAAGAACAATCCATTGAATATCCATAAGAGCCATAGGCGTATTGTAATAATGGATTTTTACCATTTAACTGAACCCCTTTTTTATGAACCAATGAAATAGGTACTTGTGTTCCGTCTTTAGCCGTAGCCCAAACTCTTTTTTCTTCGTAATTATTTTTATCAAACTTTCCTCCTAAAACTTCTTGCTCCTTTTTTACCGTTTTGGTTTTATCTTTCATATTGAAATCAATAACCGAAGAAGGGGTCGTTAACGACTGATAGCCATAACGCAGCACATCCGTATCAAAATCGACATTGGTCGAAGTATAAGCGCTGTATGTTTCGCTTTCAAACGGAAGGTAATATTCTCCTTCTCCGCTCCAAGGCATAATGCGAAGCTTGGTCAATCCGTTATCGCGTTCTTCGACAACTAGATACTCTTTAAAAATTTCAATATCTTCTAATAAAACGTTTTCACGATGCGCAATGATATCTTTCCAATGCTTTTTACCGGTAGCGTTTTCGGGCGTCTTCATCAATTTGAAGTTAGTCGCCTTGTCTTTATTGGTTAACACATAAAAACTATCTCCAAAATGCGAAATACTGTATTCCAATCCGCGAGTACGTTTCTGAAATATTTCAAATTCAGCATCAGGAGTATCAGCATTCAAAATACGATATTCTGTTGTCATCGTACTTTGCGAACCAATCACCAAATATTTTTTAGATTTCTCTTTGTATAAAAAAACACTATAGGTATCGTCTTTTTCTTCAAAAACCAAAACATCCTCTTTGCTATCTGTCCCGATTTTGTGTTTAAACACTTTGTCCGAACGAAGCGTCACGGGATCTTTGGTAGTGTAAAAAATCGTTTGATTGTCATTGGCCCAAACCGAACCTCCGGTGGTATTTTCTATTGTATCAGCTAGGATTTCTCCTGTTGCCAAATTTTTAATTTGAATGGTGTAAATGCGACGACTTACTTTATCAATTCCGAAAGTAGCAAATTGGTTGTTCGGACTAACACTCACGCCACCCAATTGAAAATAAGCATTTCCTTTGGCCATTTCGTTACAATTGAACAGAATTTCTTCTTTGGCTTCCAGTGTTTCTTTTTTACGAGAATGAATTGGGTAATCTTGCCCTTTTTCAAAACGAGAAATGTACCAATAGCCGTTGTACAAATACGGAACCGATTCGTCATCTTCTTTAATTCTAGATTTCATTTCCTCAAACAAAGCTGTTTTGAAATCTTTTGTATGAGCAGTCATTTCTTCATAATAGGCATTTTCAGCCTTTAGGTAATCAATAACTTCTTGGTCTTCTCTTTGGTTTAACCAATAATAATTATCTATGCGAATATCTCCGTGCTTTTTAAGTTTTTTAGGAACTATTTTAGCTATCGGAGGCTGAGTATTTTTTGACATTTTATATGCTACAATTTCATTGTTAATGGTGCTACAAAAATAAAGCTTCTAGCGTCATTTTAGTGCCATTTTCTATTTTATTTATGGCTAGCAATTTATTAATTTTGTTTCAGAAATTTTAAACAAAAAAAAAAATGTTTGGAGATATGATGGGAATGATGGGTAAACTGAAAGAAACCCAACAAAAAATGGAAACTACTAAAAAGCGTTTGGATACGGTTTTGATTGATGAAAAAAGTACCGATGGTCTTTTGCAAATTACCCTAACCGCCAACAGATCCATTAGAAGTATTACAATTGATGACCGTTTATTGGAAGACAAAGAGCAATTAGAAGATTATTTGGTTTTGGTACTAAACAAAGCCATTGAAAAAGCTACGGCGGTAAATGAAGCCGAATTGGCGGCGGTGGCCAAAGAAGGAATGCCTAATATTCCTGGAATGGATATGTTTAAATAAAAAAGAAATCAAAGACGAAGAGATCAAATATTTTAAATTTTATCTCTTCGTCTTGAATTAAATCACAATTTTCGGTAAAATATCCAATACATATTCGTGCATGACCTGACGGTAATCCAAATGAGTAACAATACGCAATTTACCTTGTCCCATAGCACTAATATGAATCCCTTTTTCCTTTAGTTTGTGCATGATTACTTTTTCATCCAGATAAGGCTGAATGGAAAATATTAAAATATTGGTCTCCACTGGTTCAACCGAAGCGATCCATGGCAATTTTTGCAACATCTCTCCTATTTCTTTGGCTCTGCGATGATCGTCTGACAAACGTAAAAAATGATTATCTAAAGCATAGATTCCTGCGGCAGCCAAGTAACCCGCCTGACGCATTCCGCCTCCTAACAATTTACGTACACGAAGGGCTCTTTTAATCGTTTTTGCATCAGAAACTAATACTGAACCTACAGGCGCTCCCAATCCTTTTGACAAACAAACCGAAATCGTGTCAAACAATTCTCCAAATTGTCTAGGCGACTGATTTTTAGCCACCAGCGCATTCCAAAGACGAGCTCCGTCAAGGTGGTATTTTAGGTTGTTTTGAACGCAAACTTGTTTAATTTCTTTCAATGTCTCCATGTCATAACAAGCTCCGCCTCCTTTATTGGTAGTATTTTCAATACTCACTAAACTCGTTAAGGGTGCGTGAAAAAATTCCGGGTCGTTAATCGCTTTTTTAACCTGTTCAGCAGTAATCATTCCACGATTACCATCAACCAAACTCAAGGAACATCCGCTGTTAAAAGCAGCACCTCCAGCTTCGTACAAATAGATATGCGACCATTTATCACAGATGATTTCGTCGCCTGGTTGCGTATTTAATTTTAAAGCCGTTTGATTTGCCATGGTACCCGAAGGAAAAAACAAAGCGGCTTCCATGCCAAACATCGTAGCAACTTTCTCCTCCAAGGCATTGACCGTTGGGTCTTGTTTGTACACATCATCGCCTACTTTAGCACTAAACATGGCGTGAAGCATTTCGTGCGTAGGCTTTGTAACAGTGTCACTGACCAAATTTATTTCCATAATCTTATTAAAAATTGATTCATGTAAGTTTTTTACTACCTACATCTACCGTATTTTGGTGATATTTATTTTTTTTATACATTTAAACTCTTTTTCAATTTAAAAGGTAATTGATTGCCTTATAATTGAAATTCAGCACCACTTTCAAGTGGTGAAAATATAAAATCAAAAATATAAAAATTTTATGACAAATGCCGATCAAATAAAAGGTATTGTAGAGCGCCTTGGTGCGTTGAGGAGGTATCTTTGACATTGATGCCAAACTAGTAGAAATTACTAACGAAGAAGAAAAAACATTTGCTCCCGATTTTTGGAACAATCCGAAAGAAGCAGAAGTCATTGTACAAAACCTTCGTTCGAAGAAAAAATGGGTCGAAGATTATGAAAAAGCTGTCAATTTATGTGACGAACTTCAAATTGCTTACGATTTTTACAAAGAAGGAGAATTTACAGAAGAAGAACTCGATGAATTGTATGACAGTACCAATACGCATATAGAAAACATCGAATTCAAAAACATGCTTTCGGACGAAGGTGATTCTTTGAGTGCTGTTTTACAAATTACCGCTGGTGCCGGAGGTACCGAAAGTTGTGATTGGGCCAGTATGCTCATGCGCATGTACATGATGTGGGGCGAAAAAAACGGTTATAAAATTAAAGAGTTGAATTACCAGGAAGGCGACACAGCAGGAATAAAAACGGTAACGTTAGAATTTGAAGGCGAATATTCTTTTGGCTATTTAAAAGGTGAAAATGGGGTACATCGCTTGGTGCGAATTTCACCATTTGACAGTAATGCCAAACGCCATACGTCTTTTGCATCGGTATATGTTTATCCTTTAGTAGACGATAGTATTGAAATTGACATAAATCCGGCTGATATTGAGATCACGACTTCTCGTTCGAGCGGTGCAGGTGGACAAAATGTAAATAAAGTGGAGACAAAAGTTCAGTTATTTCACAAACCCACCGGAATTCAAATTCAGTGTTCGGAAACCCGTTCGCAACAAGACAATAGGCAACGCGCCATGCAAATGTTACGTTCGCAGTTGTACGAAATTGAATTGAAAAAGCAAATGGAACAACGTGCCGACATTGAAGCCAGCAAAATGAAAATTGAATGGGGTTCGCAAATTCGAAACTATGTAATGCATCCGTATAAATTGATTAAAGATGTACGAACCGGACATGAAACCAGCGATGTTGATGGGGTAATGAACGGGAATTTGGATGCGTTTTTAAAAGCCTATTTGATGATGATGGGGCAAAAAGAAGAATAATTTTAATCCTTTTTATATGTACTTGAAAAGATATCATGACGAAGAAATTTGGAAAGAAGTAACATTAAAATCACCCTTTGATGAAAGGTACCGTATGTACGTTTCTAATTATGGTCAACTAAAAAAACACAATAAAGTCAGTGGTGCTGAAAGTATTGTAAAGCAAACCAAAACAGAAGGATATCCGTCTTTTACGCTTAGTTATTTGAATAAAATTTTGGAGGAAGATCAACGTTATTTCCAACAAATCAGAGGTCACATAAGAGAATTGGAACGAGAGATAAGAGCGTTAAACAAGCAACTGAAATCGTGTGATGGAAAAAATGCGTTGTATTACAAAATTTCAAAAGAAATCGATGAACATCAAAATTTACATGAGACCATAAAAAAAAATTATCAAACAAAATACAGAAAGCACGAAACTAAAAGAAAACTTTCCTACGGAAGTTTAACGCATCGATTAGTCGCTCTCTATTTCTTAGAAAAACCATCTGAAGAGCATAAATTTGTGGCCCATCTTGATTTTGACAAAGAGAATAATCATCATTCGAATTTAAAATGGATGACACAAAAAGAAAATACAGCTCACCAACAGCATAGTCCCTATGTCATAAAAGCCAAAGCTGAGGCTGTACCTGTAAGTCGAATTACCCGACAAAAACTAACGCTGCATCAGGTAATGGTGATTAAAAAGAGAATTAACGAGGAAGTACCATTAAGCAAATTGGCCAAACGCTATAAAGTTTCGGAAACGCAATTACTTCGAATAAAAAGAGGTATCAATTGGGCAAATGTTCCCGCGGCAAGATAAATACAAGGAGCTTTTTAAGCTCCTTTATTATTCTTTGTAAATTCCAACATACAAATTTCCTTTTTTGTCTATTGAAGCACGGTACATTCCTGAAGTATTGAACGCGAATGAAATATTTCCTATTTTATCAATAGCAATAACACCACCGTCACCACCCAATTTTTCGACTTTATTGATGACGGTTTTCGTGGCTTCCTGCAATTTCATTTTTTTATATTCTACTAGAGCAGCAATATCATGGCCTACCACACTGCGAATAAAAAATTCTCCCCAACCCGTTGCTGAAACCGCACACGAATTGTTGTTTGCATAGGTCCCAGCACCAATAATAGGCGAATCACCTACTCTATTCCATCGTTTATTGGTCATTCCACCGGTAGAAGTTCCAGCAGCCAAGTTTCCGTATTTGTCTAAAGCGACACAGCCAACGGTACCAAATTTATGATTTTTTTCTGTTTCGGATTTCTTTGCTCTTTCTAAAGCTTTAAAAGATTTCTCAGTGTAAAAGTAAGATGGGTCCACTATTTCCAATCCTTGTTCTTTAGCAAAAGTTTCGGCACCGCGCTGGGTTAACAGCACATGAGGCGATTGGGTCATGATAGCATTAGCCAATAAAATCGGGTTTTTTACAGTGGTCACTCCAGCCACAGCTCCAGCTTTTAAAGTTGCACCATCCATGATTGAAGCGTCCAATTCGTTTTTGCCTTCGTTGGTAAAAACAGCTCCTTTTCCGGCGTTGAACAGCGGCGAATCTTCCAAAATGACAATTGTCTTTTGAACCGCTTCAACACTTGTTCCACCATTTTTTAAAATCTCATGACCTGTTTTTATAGCCAATTCTAAGGTTATTTTGTATTCCATTTCCAATTCAGGTGTCATGTTCTGTTTCAAAATGGCTCCAGCACCGCCATGTATGGCGATGGCAAAATTATTTTCGGAAGAAGTATTCCTAACTGATTTACAGCCAATTATCATACTTCCTAAAAATAATACGAATAAAAGTTGCTTCATGGTGAATTTCATCTTGCTTATTAGTTTCAAATATAGTTTAAAACTGTTCACTTTTAGGGCTTTATCATTCATAACTAAAAAAGGAGCATTACTGCTCCTTTTTTAGTTATATCATATTCGGTCATTGCTGCATCTTGAAATAATAGTCAGCCGAATGCTTTCCACTGCCATAAAACAAGAAGAAAACACAAATTGCTAACAATAGTAAAGAAAGTATTAGGTTTCCTAAATGCATTTCACCCACAAAATTGACCAAAAAAGCACCCAGTAAAATAGGAATTTGAGCCATGATAGACCAACGCGTTAATAATCCAAACACTATCATTATCCCGCCCATAATGTGTGCCGCCATCACATAATGTACAATGAGCATTCCTCCTCCTAAACTTTTAATGGGCTCTACTAATTGGTTGTAGTATTCGGTATTAGTCATAAAAGAGACCCCTTTCCAGAAAAGGAATACTCCTACAATAATTCGCAAAATATCTAATGAATAATAAGTATGTGCATTAGCCCACTTATTCAAGCTTTTAACAGTTTCCATAGTTCTTTAGTTTAGAATTGTACTTCTAATTTACTAAAAATCAAATAATTAATTTATTAAAAATAAATATTTTATATAAAAACCATCTTTTATCGGTTGAAATACATTTATTCGTTTTCTACATCAACAAAGAATTTATCGAGCGGTACCTTTACTTCTGCTATTTTTTTTACTTTTAAATCCGATTGGGTCCATTCTCTAGAAGGCTTGATTCGGTGTTTTTTTCCTTTAATAGAAATATCAATCGGCATTTCAAAATTGGGCTCGTACACTTTCCAACGGTAAGCCAATTTTCCTTTTTGAATTTTGAAGGTTAATCCCGGAATGGTTACATATCGCAAATACTGATTAAAAACCGGAGTCAAATTGATTCCGGTTTCTTTATTGAAAAAATCAACTACCGTTTGGGTATCAATGATTTGTTTTTTATACGTTTCAGAATATTTCAAAAGTATGGCCCACCACTTGGCATCGTCGTTTACAATATGACGAATGGTATTGAGCATTAAAGCGCCTTTTGGATACATATCGCCACTCCCTTCTTTATTCACTCCGTAATGTCCTATTATTGGTCGGTCATTATTGACATTTTCGCGTAACCCTTTGGCATATTGCATGGCTTTTTCATATCCAAACTGACATTCGGAAAAAACAATTTCGGTGTATTGCGTGAACCCTTCGTGAATCCACATATCGGCAATATCGCGGCTGGTCACACTGTTTCCGAACCATTCGTGACCACTTTCGTGAATGGTAATATAATCAAACAACAAGCCGACACCTGTTCCTGACAAATCGTTCCCTAGATAGCCTTGCATGTAATTATTTCCATAAGCTACAGCACTTTGATGTTCCATCCCTAAATAAGGTGTTTCCACCAATTTGTACCCATCTTCTTTGAAGGGATATTCGCCAAATTTTGACTGAAAGCAATCCATCATGGGCTTTACTTCTTCAAAATGTTTTCTAGCCTTTTTTTCATTGGCCCTCAAAACATAATAATCCAAATCTAACCCTTTATGATTGTCGTGAATATGCGCATAATCTCCAATATTTACCGTGATGTCATAGGTGTTAATTGGATTTTTTACTTCCCAATCCCAACGAGTATAACCGTTTTTTAAATCTTCACTACCCAAGAATCTTCCGTTAGAAACATTCATCAAACCATTTGGTACCGCTACTTTTATGGAAGTTCCCAAATCAGGTTCATCGCTTTGCGAATCTTTTACTGGAAACCAACAACTGGCACCAAAACCTTGACAGGCGACCGCTATCCACGGTTTTCCGGCAGTATCTTTACTGAATACAAATCCGCCATCCCACGGAGCACGCTTGGCAATAACTGGTTTCCCAGAATAATAAAAACGGATTTCATGCTGACTGTCTTTTAGCAACGCTTCCGGAAACTGAATGAAAGTCGCTAAAAACTCTCTGTTAAACTGTAATTTTTTGTGGTTGTAAACAATGCTGTCAATTTGCATATTTTCAAACAAATCGATTTGAATTTTCGAGGTGGCTTCGACAACTTTAAAAGCAATATCATTAAACCCTACGATTGATTTTTCGTCAGGATTGATTTTGATATTCAAATCATAACGCTGTACATCAAAACTAGTACGCTCCGGACGTAAACCGCCTTGTAAAGTATCGAGACGGGTAAAATGTTCTTTAGCAACCGTAAGCTGTGCGGAAATGGTTTGAATGCCAAAGGCTAAAAACGAAAACAGTATTATTTTTTTCATAGGTATAAAATAAAAAATCTACTACGTAAAGTTAGTAGTAGATTTTTGTTTATTGTTACTTTTAAGAAAAGTTTAATTATATACTTAATTAAAGCATTAACTGATTGTAAATATTAGAACAGATAATTACAAACCTTCTTAACTCTTCTTGACTGTATCCTTTATCAATTTTTAAATTATTTGAAATTGTATTTAACTCAAAATATTCTTCCGGCAATTTATTTTTAAATTTTGTCTCGAAAGATTTTCTCAAATTTTCAATTCTATCTATAATCTCTGTTTTATTTCCATATTCTTTATTGATGCTTGAAATTACAACTTTTGAATATAAATCGTATATATTTAAAGTTGCTTTATGTCTAGTCTCATCTGTTTTTTCAAAAACTTTGTTGAGACAAGATTTTAACTCATCATTGTATTTCAAAAAATCTGCTCTTTTGTACTTTGAAAACAATAATTTTCTAACTTCATCCCTGTAGTTCACATTTGACTCATCTAAATAAATGAAAGTAGCTTTAAGCTTATCAAACTGTTTAATATCATTATTAACCTTATCCACAAAATTGCTAAAATTCACTAATTCTTCTCTTGCATTTTTGGGTAAATCATTTAATGAATTTTTAGAATAAACAATAGCTTCTGCTAAGTAATCCATCAAATCATTATCTTTTTTTGTAAAATTATTTCCTTTTTGAAATTCAACAGAACAATTAATAAAGTTATTTAATGACATCATGTAAATTACATTACCTAGTCCGTCAATTTTGTTTAATTGATTTAACTCTCCTTCTTTTTTATTTAAAAATCTTCTCAAATCCGTTTTTACAAATTCCGCTGGAATATTGTTATATAAAAAATCATTTGAAATGATGTTACTTGGGTTTGCAATTTTTTTAGCTACACTAGTAGCAATATCATTTTTTGAATCTAACAAAAGTAATTCGTCAACGTATACTTTAGAGTCATTGTACTTTTCCATTGCATAAAAACAGTTGATCGTATTTTCTAAAATAGCAATTTTGTATTTTAATGCCTTTTTATCATCAGTATTCAAGATGCTTTCTTTTTCAGTTTTAAGAATTGAAATGGCTTGAAATAAATTTTCTTGATTAACTGGTGTCAAACTTTTTTGAATTAAATCATAAGCCTTATTAAACACTTCACCTTTAAATTCATCTGTTGGCTTTATATAACTAAAATATACCCCTATATTTTTAGAATAAGGAAAGAATTTTTTCTCAATATACTCAGCAGCTAGAACCGGAATTTTAGATATTTGTTGAGTGTTCAATTGCTTAAAATAAGAATTGGTAGTCGTTTTCATCTGATTAGCCTCATATTCTGAAAGGTCATCAAAAACTAATGTTGATTTTATTTTATTTTCATCTGATAACTTATTTGAATTTAACTCATTTTTAAAATTATTAACCGGATAATTCAGGTTTACCTCTTTCAAATTAACATTCTCAACCTCAAAAACACCTTTTGCTTTATCAATCAAATAAAGAGTAGCATAAATATTAGAATTTAATGTTACTACATATTTTTGATTCTCTTTTTTGGTCAAGTTTATTGATGGTTCTTTATATTTAAAATCGATTAATGCAATATACTTTGGAGAACCAAAATTATTTGAAAATTTAGCATTTGAAAAATAAAAATCACTGAACAAGTCGTAATTATGATTAAGATTTCCTGTAAAATAAGGATCTGTAGACGTTGTTTTCATAACCATATCAATATTAGACTCTCCAATATTGAATTTTGGTCTGATAATTCTCTCAACATTTAAAAAATCTCCTTTTATTTTTTGCGAATAAGAATTCGTTATTAAAAAAAATGTTGCAATAATTGTAATAATTTTGTTGATCATATCTAATGTTTATGTTTATTCCTTACACCTGAATCACTCCTAAATTAAACTGTCTCTCTATTGGTGCGTGATTGGCGGCTTCGATTCCCATAGAAATCCAGGTGCGGGTTTCCAACGGATCAATGATAGCATCTGTCCACAAACGGGAAGCAGCATAATATGGTGAAACCTGTTCGTCGTAACGTGATTTTATTTTATTGAATAATTCTTCTTCTTTTTCTGGAGTGATTTCTTCGCCTTTGGCTTTTAAGGATGCCGCTTCAATTTGCATCAATACTTTTGCTGCCTGTGCGCCGCCCATTACCGCCAGTTCGGCACTTGGCCAGGCAAAAATCAATCGAGGGTCGTAGGCTTTTCCACACATAGCATAATTTCCGGCTCCATAAGAATTTCCTACAATCACAGTGAATTTTGGCACAACCGAATTCGCTACAGCATTCACCATTTTAGCACCGTCTTTAATGATTCCGCCGTGCTCCGATTTAGAACCCACCATAAAACCAGTTACATCATGCATGAAAACCAATGGAATTTTCTTTTGGTTGCAATTGGCAATAAAACGTGTCGCTTTATCTGCCGAATCGGAATAAATAACACCTCCAAACTGCATTTCACTTGGTTTGGTTTTGGCTCCAGTGGTTTTGGCAATCAAACGTTGGTTGGCTACAATTCCGACCGCCCAACCGTCAATGCGGGCATAACCCGTGATAATGGTCTGTCCGTAACCCGCTTTGTATTCGTCAAATTCCGAATTATCCACCAAACGCTTGATAATTTCCATCATATCGTATTGTTCGGCTCTTGATTTTGGAAGAATTCCAAAAATATCTTGTGGGTTTAACGCTGGTTTTTCGGCTTTGATTCGGTTATAACCGGCTTTATCATAATCGCCAATTTTACCTACAATACTCTTGATTCTATCTAAAGCATCTTTGTCGTCTTTGGCTTTAAAGTCGGTCACACCTGAAATTTCACAATGTGTCGTAGCGCCTCCAAGCGTTTCGTTATCAATAGTTTCGCCAATAGCCGCTTTCACCAAATAACTTCCCGCCAAGAAAATACTTCCTGTTTTATCTACAATTAATGCTTCATCACTCATGATGGGTAAATAGGCACCACCGGCAACACAACTTCCCATAACGGCAGCAATTTGAGTAATCCCCATACTACTCATCATGGCATTATTTCTGAATATTCTTCCGAAATGTTCTTTGTCTGGGAAAATTTCGTCCTGCATAGGTAAATAAACCCCAGCAGAATCGACTAAATAAATGATAGGTAACCTGTTTTCCATCGCGATTTCCTGTGCGCGAAGGTTCTTTTTTGCTGTAATAGGAAACCAAGCACCTGCTTTAACAGTAGCATCATTGGCTACCACGATACATTGCTTGCCTTGTATGTATCCCATTTTTACGACTACTCCTCCACTTGGACAACCACCGTGTTCTTGGTACATGCCCTCACCTACAAAAGCTCCAATTTCAATGGCGTTTTCTTTATCATCTAAAAGGTAATCGATACGCTCACGCGCGGTCATTTTGCCTTCGCCATGTAGTTTTGCGATACGTTTTTCGCCTCCTCCCAATTTAACTTTGGCAAAACGTTGTTTTAAATCTGACAGTAAAAGTTTGTTGTGATCTTCGTTTTTATTGAAGTTTAAGTCCATGTGTGTTGTATGAATTTATTTTGTAAATTTGAGTCGCTAAAATACAAATTACTACCAAATATTTCCGGTTAATATTCTCTTAAAAAACAAAACCTTTTGTTTATACTTTCTTAATGATTTCTTAACATTGAGTATCTAAGTTTGCACCATCAAAAATTTAAAACCATGAACCTAAACAGTATTTTTCAATTTTTAGTACCCAAAGACACTAAATTCTTCCCTTTGTTCGAACAAGCAAGTTCTACTTTAGTAACATTAGCAGAAACTTTACATGAAGCTGTAAATGCTCCAAAAGACGAAAGAGAAAACTATTTCAAAAAAATTGAAGAATTAGAAAATAAAATTGAAGGAATTACACATAAAACGCAATTGGAATTGAGCAAAAATTTTATCACTCCATTTGATCGTGAGGATATTAATGCTTTGATTAAAGCTATGGATAACGTAGCCGATAACATGCACGGTGCTGCCAGCAGAATGCGTTTGTACCAAGTAGAAAAAATCACCAAATCGATTCGTAAATTAACGGAAATCAATTTGGAAGCGTGTCAATTAATTGACAAAGCAGTTAAAGAATTAAAAGACTTGAAAAACCACCAATCTATTAAAGGAATTTGCAAACGTATTAATAAATTAGAAAGCAAAGCAGATGTTGTTTTTGACAAAGCGGTAGCTGATATCTTTGAAAACGAATCGGATGCAATCAAAGTAATTAAATACAAAGAAGTTTTATCGGCTCTTGAAATGGCTTCTGATAGATGTAAAGGCGTTTCTAACGTAATTGAACAAATTTCTGTTAAACATTCTTAATATCGTTTTTCGATAATACTCTTATGACTTTACTTATCATCATTATAATTTTAGCCTTGGTGTTTGATTATATCAATGGTTTTCACGATGCTGCCAACTCAATTGCTACAATTGTAGCAACCAAAGTGTTAACCCCTTTTCAAGCGGTTATTTGGGCTGCCTTTTTTAACTTTCTAGCGTATTGGGTTTTTGGTTTTGGGGTAGCAGACACCGTTGCCAAAACAGCTAGTACTGCTAATATAGATTTAGTGGTTATTTTAGCAGGAATTATTGCTGCCATTATCTGGAATCTATTTACTTGGTGGAAAGGTATTCCATCCTCCTCTTCTCATACTCTAATTGGGGGATTTGCAGGAGCCGCAATTGCACATGGCTTTTCTGGAAGAGTTTTAGATCCTGAACACTCTGGATTAGCAATCGTGAATTGGTTTAAAGCAGCAAAAGAAAGCGAGCTATTACCAAGTGGTGTTTTGGTTGTTATTGCCTTTATTGCTTTAGCCCCATTATTAGGAATGTTAATTTCGTATTTGGTATCACTTTGGTTTATGTATTCTGCCAAAAAAAGTATTTACCCAAAGATTTTTACCGTTTCTTTCATGATTGCAACCGTATGGTTTTTATCAACCGTATGGACTACCTATGAACAAATACTTAAAAAGCATAAAGAACCAAGATTTCTTTCCCATTTTTGGAGCGAAGTGGGTTACCCCGAAAATATCAAATGGTTACTTGTTGGATTTATAATTTTCTCTTTATCGACCATTTGTCTATTATTTAGCAGTTTTTCGGCAGGAAAAGCAGAAACCATTTTAAAGAAAACACAATTGCTATCTTCTGCTGCCTTCAGTTTGGGACACGGAGGTAACGATTCACAAAAAGTAATGGGAATCATTGCTGCAGCAGTTGCCGTTTATATTAATACCAGTGGTATTGATGTAATGGCTATGCCAGAGTGGTTACAAGTAGTATTACCAAACGAAGAAAAAGGAATTAAGGCTCAAATGCCAGAATGGATTCCGTTAGTTTGTTACACTGTAATTGGTTTAGGAACATTGAGCGGTGGATGGAAAATTGTAAAAACCATGGGGTCTAAAATCACCAAAGTAACTGCTTTTGAAGGAGTTGTAGCCGAATCGGCCGGTGCGTTAACCTTATTCATCACTGAACATTTTAAAATACCGGTATCTACCACACACACTATTACAGGTTCTATTATAGGTGTAGGAGTTACCAAACGTGTTTCTGCCGTTCGCTGGGGAGTTACCGTAAACCTTGTATGGGCTTGGATTTTAACTATTCCTGTTTCGGCGGTATTAGCAGCGCTAACGTATTATTTCTTGAGAATTTTTCTTTAAGATAACTCAATAAAAAAGAAGAGGCTAAACATAGTCTCTTTTTTTTAAACCTTTTTTTAAAAAAATAACCTTTTAATAAGCAATACACAACTTTCAATTCACATTAATTTTATTCTAACTACTACAAAATGAAAAAAACAATTCACTATTTACTCCTCTTTATTCTTTTTTGTATCGCACCTGTACAAGCGCAAATTACTATACATCAAACCAAAACAGATAATGATTTAAAACTATCCGCATTACCATACTATAGTTTTGGAAAAGGAGTTGGATTAACTTCTCCAGATAGTCTATTTCAGTTCAATATTCGTTTCCGTATGCAAAACAGGGTTACTTATATTGATAATGAAGATGAAAAACCAGCTTATGACGGACAAATTAGACGCTTACGACTTCGTTTTGATGGATATGTAGGAAACCCTAAATTTCTTTACGCCGTTCAATTATCTTTTGCTCCTGGAGATGTAGGTGAAATCGTAGAAGGAGAAAATATTAACATTATTCGAGATGCAGTAGTATTTTACAGACCTACTAATCGTTGGAACATTAGTTTTGGACAAACTAAATTACCTGGAAACAGACAACGTGTCAATTCTTCTGGGGGATTACAACTTACCGACAGATCTATTAATAATGGTCGATTTACTATTGATAGAGATTTCGGTTTTCAAGTTCATAACATGAATGAGTTTAAAGATAAATTTTCATACAATCTAAAAGCCGCCGTATCTAGTGGAGAAGGAA
>Ga0209599_10000938_pt1 | contig 15690 bp, 16 predicted proteins | sample Shrwel_input2_FT_FD_187534 | JGI IMG/M metagenome (GOLD analysis project Ga0209599, IMG submission 187534) | Subsurface microbial communities from deep shales in Ohio, USA - Utica-3 well 1 S input2 FT (SPAdes) (version 2) ... | reverse complement strand
GGTAGGTGGTACTGGTATTTCATGTACTACGGTGGGCGACACGATTGAGATTGCTTCCACTGATGCTGCTTCGTATGCCTCTGTCTCGATGGCTGGAAACGCTACTGCTACAGTGATTGCATCCACGGCAACCCCGGTAAAGGTAGCTGGGACGTTTGTGGTCGGTGATGTATCTACAGGCTGGACGGCTACAACTGACGGAAGAATTACGCACACCGGCCCCACGGGACGGCACGTTATCAACGCTGTCGCAACGCTTGATACGTCAACTGGTAGCAACCATCTTATATCGCTATACATTGCGAAGAATGGCACCGTGATTTCAACCAAAATGACCGACACCATCTCAGCCGGTCAACCGAGAGCAATTGCTACATTTGCAAACATAGTCCTAAATCAAAACGATTATCTGGAAATGTTTGTAAGGAATGAGTCAACAACTGCGAACGTAATCGCTGTCAACGCTGTTCTGAGTGTACTCTAATGCCGATAGTCACTCTCCCAATCACTAATGGGTTCTATGTAAGTAACTCCCTGCCCATCTCGGCGCAGGAGTGTACTAACTGGTATACCGTAGTTGAGAGTGCCCCCTCACTGGCTCCAGAAACGCTCAGGGGAACGCCGGGGATTGAACAGGTAGAAACATCAGGGACTATCTTGCAATCCAACAGGGGCGCTCACACGATGGCTGGTGTGGCCTACTTTGTGAACGGCACTAAACTTTACCAATTAGACCAGACCCAAGTTATTCCTACGGAGGTTTATAATCTGGTAGAACTGGGTACGGTGGCAGGTACTGCACGTTGCTCGATGGCTGATAACGGGACACAAATGCTGGTGCTTGTCCCCGGGGGTAACGGGTACATCTACAACCATGTAACAGATACGTTTACCCAGATCACAGATTTAGACTTTACCGCTAACGGTAATCCTCAGTTTGTTGTGTTCATTGATGGCTACTTTGTCGTCACTACTGATACTAAGAAGTTTATAGTTTCAGCAATCAATGACGGACTTAGCTGGAATGCCTTGGACTACGGAACGGCTGAATCCGACCCTGATAACATCGTTGCTCCAATAGTATTCAAGAACCAACTATTCATTTCGGGAAGCCAAACATTCGAGGCTTTCCAGAATATCGGTGGTTCGGATTTCCCCTTCCAGAGATCGGGATTGTTCTTGGATAAGGGTGTGTTCTCTCCCTATTCACTGATTAACACTCAAGACACGTTCATGTGGGTGGGTGGTGGACAGAATGAATCCCCTTCCATCTGGGCTTTTGCGGGTAACTCGACTCAAAAGATATCCACTGTAGCGATAGACTTCATTCTTAAAACACTCACCAACGATCAACTGGCGAATGTGTATTCGTGGACGTACTCACAGAATGGTTCGTACTTTGTAGCTTTTGCGCTACCGAATTCGACTCTGGTTTATGACCATGCCTCTAAACGCTGGCACGAAAGAAAGTCCTACATTGAAGGTGAACAGGTAGGCTATAGGGTTTCCGGTCTGACCCAGGCGTATAACCATATCTTCTGCGGTGATCTCATTGATGGCCGTATAGGTAAGCTGAATCCTGATCTGTTCACTGAATACACTGGAAACATCATTCGGACAGTTGCTACCCAGCCTTTCCAGAACAACACTCAATCCATGTTCGTGCCTTCCATTGAATTGACCGTTGAATCAGGTGTGGGTAATGCGGAATCGGTTAACCCCCTGATTGCAATGGATCGAAGCGTTGATGGTAAAACGTGGTCGGATCAGAGAACGCGAGAACTAGGAAGAATTGGTCAGTACAACCGTAGGGCAATCTGGCGCCGGAATGGTCGGGCTTCCAGATTCGAGGTGTTTAGATTCACCCTGTCCGACCCTGTCAAACCAGTCATTATCCAGTTGAACGCAGACATTCTTCCGGGGACGAAATGACCGGGCCTAGACTTAACGCTGCCAATCCTATTGTTGAAGAAAACGGCACCATGTCTCAGCAGTTTAGAACATGGACTCTGGACGCTTCGTTGAGTATTCCGATTATAGGAACAGGGTCTCCCGAAGGTGTGGTCACTGCTAGGCAATACAGTCTATACATCAATTCTGCCGGTGCTGCTGGCTCAATTGAGTACAGGAAGATGCTTCCAGATATCGGCGGGGATGTAACACAAGGATGGAAATTAGTGTAAGGGCGTGTGATGACGATGAGGCGATGGAGTATCTCCGCGACCCGTCTGTTATCAAGTTACTCAACATCGACCCACAAGGGATTGGGTTAGACTGGATCACGATGATAATGGATGAAAAACTTTTGGTTGTCGCAAAGCCAGAAGGCACCGAGTTAGAGATTCATGTAGCGTGTAAGTTTCGAGATCGTGGCGCAGTCCGCGAAACAATGAAGCAAGGGCTTGAATGGTTGCATGGTCAGGGCTTTTCAAAGGTGTGGACTACTGCACCGGATGAGAGAAAAGCTCTTGGAAAAATGTTAGAATTTCTGCAATTCCGCAAGGTCGGAGAGAGGTGGGAACATGGGTATTGAAGCTGCTGTTTTGGGTGGTGCATCACTCCTTGGTAGTGCAATGGATCGACGCGCGCAGGGTAAAGCCGTAAACAAGGCTAATGAAGCTGCTGCGGCTCGAACAGATGCTGGGCTTGGTGCGCTTCGTCCTGCCTTTGAAGCGTCCCAGAATGTACGCCGTGAAGCTCTCGGCATGGGCAATCAAATGCGTCAGCAGGGAATGCAGCAAGGTCTGGGGATGATTGGTCAGTTGTACGGCCCGACTGCTAACCTACAGCAGCAGGGTAATCTCGCAGCGCAGAGAATGATGCTTGCCGGTCTTCCCATGCAGAGGGCTGCAATTCTCGGTGGCAAGATTGATTACAGCCAGCTTCAGCCGCAGACGATTAACTACGATCCCAATATGCTCGCGGGTATTTTCGGCCAGGCTCAGTTGCCGCAGGGTGATGTGACCTATTCTCCCTTCCCGACTGCTCAGGCGATGAGGTAATCACATGGCGACCCCTGCCGAACAGTTTGCTGCTCAACCCGTTGATGCGCAGATGAATCAGATCAGGCTTTGGTTTCAGCAGAATCCAAATGCCAGTGAAACCCAGATTCAGAGCGCAATGAATCAATATGGAGTTGCCCCTAAAACGGTTGCTCTGGCGATGGGTAACACTAGGTTGCCGAATGCTCCAGCCTCGATTCAGGTAGCTCAATATCAAAACATCACTGGCAACAGGTCGGACATTAACGACATTAACCGGGCGATTGTAGCTAGGAATCTCGGTGTATCTGCTGATGAACTGTCTACTCTTGGCGGGATGGATTTGGCTCAGGCCCAGGCTCTCACCGGTCGGGCAGCAGAGCAGAATGCACAAAAGGGGCAGGTTAGTCAGGATCAGATCAGGGCATTCATAGCAGCCAATCCGAATCAGTCTGACCAGCAAATTGCTGCCATGATGACTGAATATGGGGTGACTCCACTTCAGCTTTCTCAAGCTACTGGTGTGGATGTTGGCACGATTCAGGCACGACTTGGTGGCGCTGTTCAGGCTGGCGCAGAGAATATCCCAACAGGTCAGGCTGGGTTTGAGCAGGCTCTTACGTCTGGACTAGCGAGTGCAACGGGAACGCTTCAAGGCTCCGAGACCAAGGCTAGGGGCGATCTGTCGGCGTCGATGGAGGAAGTGGCTAAACTCTATGGCTTGAATGTTGATGATCTTCGTCAGGCAGGACAAGTAGCGCGTCAGGACATAGAACGAACCTACGGGCAAGCTGGACAACTGTTCACCCCGTACCAGCAGGCAGGTACAACGGCTCTCCAGAAGCAACTGGCGCTGTCTGGTGCGCTTGGTCAGGATGCGTTTAATGCGGCGTATCAGGAAAGCCCGTATGTACAATTCCTCCGTGAGCAGGGTGAAAGGTCTACTCTATCGGGTGCTGCTGCAACTGGTGGTTTAGGTGGTGGTCGAGTACAGCAGGAACTTGTCCGCTTCGGTCAGGGTCTGGCAAGCAAGGGAATACAAGAGCAGATCAACAATCTCGCTGGTCTCTCAAGTCAGGGTATGAACGCCGCTGCTGGTGGTGCTGATATCTTCACTGGCATGGGTACGAATCTGGCAAACTTGGGTACTGGTACTGCTCAGAACATTGCAGCCCAGCGTCAGGGATTGGCAGGCGAGAGAAGCGCCTACGGTGTGAATCTAGCTAACCTTGCGAGTTCCACTGGTACGAACATTGCCAACCTTCAAGCTCAGGCTGCTAGAGATACTGCAAGCCAAAGAGCTAGGGCTGGTGAATTGCTGGCGGCTCAGATTGAAGGCACGACAGTAAATCTTGCTGATCTTGCAAATGCTCAAGGGACTAATCTGTCCAACGCTTTCCGAGACTTTGGTAATGCTGGTTTGAATATGTCTCAGAACGCAATTGCTCAACAGATTGCAGCACTCCAACAAGCAGCAGCAGATGAAGCTAACGCGCAGCAGAACTACGGTATCAACACATCAGCCGCTTTGAGTGGTCAGCCGTTCATGCAGCAGCAGCCTTACAACTATAGTCAGGCGTTTGGTAATGCTCTCCAGGCTGGCGCTCTTGGTTATGATCTGGCTGGTGGTGGCGGGAAGGGTACTGCTCCGTCCAATATGTCCAAGACTGCACCAGTAAGTGACTATGGCTTCATGCAAGGTCGAGGCCCGACGATGCAGCCTACAAACAACTCATTCCAGCAGTATTTCGCAAAACTTTACGGGTAGGAATAAACATGGCCCAAGATATCGGTTTACTGCTTCGCGGTCTCGGTGCCGCAGTCTCCAATCAGGTTCCTCAGTTTCGTCAGCAGATGATGGCTGACCAAGAGAACCAAATGCGCCAGCAAGAGTTCCAGGCCCAGCAAGAGCAGCGTATGCGTCAAGCTGAGATGCAGAACATGGAGATGATGCAGGCTCGCCAGCAGGCTGCTTTCCAAGATGCTGATGCGGCTATTCGTCTGGCTGCTGCCGGAAACTATGAAGCCATCATTGCACTTGCTGAAGACCGGATGGAGTTGGATCAGAGACTCGGTGGCCCAATGAAAGGCGACCAGACACCCATGCTGGCTAACATGGCTCGCAGGGCTGCTATGGGAGATGCCGAAGCCGCCAGGCAGTTGAACTTCCAATTGCTCGGTCTTGTTGAGCAGGGTAGGTCGCGTGGGGTATTGCAGATGCCGGAAGCTCAAAAACCACTTGAGGTAGGTGGAAGGCTTCTTGATCCTAAAACATATGCAGTTCTGTATGAACCGCCTGCCGGATCGCAAACTGATGAATACAGTCCCGGCATTACCAGATATAGGAATGGTGTTGCTGTTCAGTACAGCAGGCAAGGCAATGTAAGGGTTGTTGATGAGCAAGGCCAGGTTGTAGCCGGGCAGGCTGCTCAAAATGCTATTCAGAGAGGAATAGATTCAGGCGTTACAGAAGCTGGTCAGGTTGCTGTTTCTCAAGCACAGGGCAAAGGCTCAACAGATAGGGCGCAAGGCATTATCAATGCAGGCGTGGATGCAATTAGTCAGTTTCCAGTGCTTACCAGATCGATTGATCTTCTGGATGAAGTCCAGACTGGCGGGTTTTCTGGGGCGGCTACACGGGCAAAAGCTCTATTTGGTATTGAAAGTGCTGATGAAGGCGAGCTGTCCTACAACATTGGTCTCAATGTTCTTCAGCAACTGAAGCCTATTTTCGGCGCTGCTTTTACTGCTTCGGAAGGCCAGAGGCTTGAAAGGATTGAGGCATCTCTTGGAAGAAACACTGCTACCAATAAACGGCTAATGAATCAGGCTCTTGATCTCTCAAGAACTAGCGCAGAAAAAGCACTAGATAGAGCTAGAGAGCTTGATGACCAAGCTACTGTGCGCGAGCTTGAAAACGCACTGCTATTCCTTGATGAGTGGGATGTTGACCTAAATGTTCCTGAAGACTGGATATCTGGTGGCGGCACCGTTGAATCTTGGAACCGCCAGCCAAACGAGATCAAGCGAGAATTCATAAGGGCGCAATAATGGCTAGGACAAAAGAGCAAATTCTTCAAGAGGCTATGTCGGGTCAGGTTTCCCCACAAACGGCAGTGCCTGCTGCAAGCCCAATCTCACCGCAGTCCGCAGTACCTACTGTTGGCGGCAGAAATAGGAGGCAGGAAATTTTGAGTGAAGCACAAGCTCAAATGTCTCCAGGTGAGAGGTATCAGCAAGCAATCCAGCGTGACCCTATTGCCAGAACTTTGTACAGCATACCGGGAACACGACCCCTGATGGAGTTTGCAAACGCTGCCGGAAGGTCTGCTGCTGATGTTGTGGATTTCTTTGGGCCTGACTTTATCAACAGCATTTTACAAGTGTCTGGTGTTGAGGCCCGTATGCCGACACTTAGAGGCTCTCTTGAATCGGTAGGCGCATTGGCTCCTAGTGGCGCATATATGCAGCCGGGTCTGCCCCAAGAAATTGTGTCAGGTGCTGGTTCTGCAATCCCTGCGGCTATGGGTGGTCAGGCTTTAATAAGGGAAGGAGTTAGGCAGATTCCTCGGTTGCCAGGATTCCAAAGCACAGGCAGGCGCGTGTCTGAGACTATGGCAAGGACTACTCCGGCGCAGGAAGCCACTGCTGCCACTGGCGCTGTTATTGGCGGCGAGGTTGGTGAGGAAACAGGGATTCCAGGCGCAGGCTTTTTTGGTTCCCTAGCGGGAGGTATGGGCGCTATTCCGGTCATTCGCGGAATTGAACGGATGATGACCGATACCACAGACTTTCAGGCTATGGCTGGCAACCTTTCCAAACTTAGGACAGATATTGCTGGAGAAATTCTGGCAAAATCCTTGAGGGCGTCAGGAATGTCGGTTGATGACGCTATGGCTCAATACCGGGCGCTTGGCCCTAATGCGCTTCCTGCTGATATTGATGACTCATTTCGCCAAATATTACGCGCTGCAATGAATGCAGATGAAGGGATTTCCGGTCAGGCAAGGCGTCAAGTATCTGGTCGTCAGCAAGGTGCTGGTCAGAGGATTTCACAGTCATTAGATATCATCAGCACTGACAACATTGATGATTACATGAATCAATTGGACACAACTCTAGGCCCACAGGTTCGCGCACTATATGACGCAGCAGCAGCACAGCCTTTAAGATTGTCCGGAAGGCTTAGAACTCTCATGGAGGGAACAAGCTCTCTCGGTAGGGCGACAAGAGAAGCTCAGACGCGACTTGCTGACCGCAGAGCTGCCGGGGATAAGGTAAGCCATTTTGATTTGGTGGATGAAACCAAGCGGGTGCTAGATGACAACATTGCAACCGCATTGAACTCTGGTCGCAGGAATGAAGCTAGGACTTTAATCCGGCTCAAGAATGAACTTGTGGCAGAGGCTGATGCTCAGATACCAGGATACCGGGACGCGAGAAACCTTTATGCTGGAAAGGCTGCTATCGAGGATGCTGCAAAGCTCGGGTCTACTATATTCAAAATTGACGCTAGGGAATTGCGTAGTCTTGCTGAATCAATGAATCCGCAAGAGCGCAATGCTTATATCTTGTCGGCAAAGGATGCAATCATAAAACAGATTGACAGCACCGGCATGAATCGGAATCAGGTTCAGGCATTGTTTGGCAAGAATGGCGACGCAATGAAATTAGCAACACTGTTTGATGACAGGCAAACAATGCGGCAGTTCATGAATGAATTGAAGCGAGAGACTGATTTTGCGCTTACTAGAAACGCAGTAATAGGTAACTCTTCAACCACTGAGCAACTTAATCGCGTTCGAGAATCGTTGGCTCCTCGCGGCGGGTATAAGCAAGCAATTGGACAGGCTGCATCCTTGCTTACAAGCAATCCTGCTTCAATAGGGCGTGAAGTTGCTGGTATCATGGACAATATAAACGCCGAGAAGGGAAGCGATCTGTATTTAAAAGGATTGATTCAAGCTGGAGAGATACTGCTTACAGCCGGGATGAATCCCAGGGAGCTTGATAACATCCTTCGCTCCGGCAGTGTTGATAGGCTCACCACAGAATTGCGCAGAATTGCAGAGCCTAATTATTCACGCAGAGCAGCAGCAGCGGCTGGAATGGCTGCGCAGCAAGTAACAACCCAAGGGGAATAGCAATGGCGCGTTTCGGGTCACTGGATACACAATACTTTGACGATGCAGGCAATCCGCTAGTCAATGGCAAGGTCTATTTTTACGAGACGGGAACCACGACTCCTAAAAACACCTATGCCGATATTAACTACAACATTCCGAACTCCAACCCGGTAATCCTCACTGCTGCTGGCCGTCAGCCCAACATCTTCTTTGATGGTGTAGCGAAAGCCATCCTCACGAAGTCAGACGACACTCAGATACTGGTACGAGACCCGGTGGGTGATACTGCTTCGACATTTGGTAACGCCTGGATAGCCTCGAAAGACTACAACGCAAACGATGTTGTTCAGGGTTCAGATGGTAACTTCTATGTATCGCTGATTAACGGTAACGTTAATAACAATCCTGTTACTACTTCGGGTTCGTGGACGTTCCTGTACTCCGTAGAGTGGAATGCGGGCATCACGTACAAGGCTGGCTCTGTAGTAACTTACGATACGATTGTCTACCAGTCCCTTCAGGATGCTAACTTAAACCAGAATCCGTCTACGATTACAGCCTATTGGGTTCCGATTCAGTTGGTCTGGAGTTCGACTTCCACCTATGCGATCAATGCTAACGTGGTCGGAACTAACGGTGTTTTGTATACATCACTCCAGAATGCCAACACGGGTAACAATCCAGCTAGTTCTCCGTCATGGTGGGTGGGTAGTTCTGCTGCTGCTGCGGCTAGTGCTACTGCTGCTGCTGCCTCTGCTAGTGCCGCATCTACGTCTGCAAGCAATGCGGCTACGTCTGAGAGTAATGCTGCTGCTTCGGCTTCGACGGCATCGACTCAAGCGACCAATGCATCGAACTACGCAAGCGCGGCAAGTACAAGTGCTACGAATGCGGCAAACTCTGCTAGTGCTGCAAGTACCAGTGCAAGTAATGCGGCTACCAGTGCAAGTAATGCGGCGGCGAGTTACGATCTTTTTGATGACAGATATCTTGGTGCAAAAGCATCTGACCCTTCTGTCGACAATGATGGAAATCCACTTGTTACTGGTGCGATGTATTTCAACACTACCACTAATTCAACGAGGATTTATAACGGTTCTGGCTGGCAGGATAGCGCAGCGATTGCGACTAGCATTAGTCTGACTTCTCAAGTCACTGGAATTCTTCCTCCGGCTAATGGTGGTACAGGCTTGGCATCTCCGGGAGTTGTAGGCAATGTGCTTACTTCAGACGGAACGGCATGGATTTCGGCGGCTGCTTCTGGTGGTGCAGAGGCTTTTTTACTGATTAACTCAGGAGTTAGTTAAATGGCTACAAATGCTCAATATACAAAAAATGCACGTCAGGCATCCGTCACTGTCAACACGGCGAATACCAACCGAGATGGCACTGGTTCCATGCAGATCGCGTGGACGGCCCCTGCTTTCACTTCTGATATCAACCCCGGTGGTTCGCGCATTGAACGTGTACTGCTTCAGGCCACAGGCACAACCACGGCAGGCATGATCCGGCTTTTTGTAAGTAGCGATGCTGCGGCTAACACGGCGGCTAACACGTTCTTGTACGAAGAAATTCCAGTGACTGCGGCTGCTCCATCTACTACAATTTCGGCATGGGCAGCAAGTTTGCAGGCCGTGACGTATCAGACCCTGTTCCCGATCATCCTCGGCCCCGGTTGCACTCTTCGAGTTGCTACGGCAAACGCCGAGTCTTTCGTTGTTACCGTAATGGGTGGAGACTACTAACATGGCAAACGGTTCTTTTGGTCTGAGTGGGTTCCCCACCGGCTCTTCTACTACCAGCGGCGGTGCCACAACGCCCTTCACCCAGAAAGAGATCACGGTTACGTCTGTAAACGGATTCTCCCAAGGCGATCTGGTATATCAGTACAACAACGATTTCGCGCCCATTACGTCTGCTGCGTCTCCCGGCTCTGCGGCGTTTCCTATTCCGAGCCAGAAAGTTACCAACGCAATAAACGGTGGTACGGGCGGTTTTCAATACATTCTGTCCAACCGCAGCAATTCAAACCCTAGAACGATGGCAAGGCTGTCCAACGGGAATATAGTTTGGACTTACAACAAAGCAATCGGCACTAGTACGAACCATCGTCCGTGTTTTATTGTGACTGATGAAAACAACACGGTGGTAGTTGCTGAAACTATTATCGAAGCGACTAACTTGCCGTCAAGGGAGTTTGGCCCAATCGTCTGCGCACTTTCTGGCGGCGGGTTTGTTGTTGCATGGGTGAATGCTTCCAACAATCTTCGTTACGGTGTTTATACAAACACTGGCGCTGTCACTACTGCTTTGCAAAACGACACCGGCGTGACGATCATTGCCTCTACAACGATAAATCGACTCTCTATTGCTCCAAGGCCGGTGTCTGGCGGTTTTGTTGTTGCCGTTTTGGAGAACACAACCAACGTCATCAAGCATCGAGTCTATGGCCCGACTGGTACAGCAACGTATGTGTGGACTACGAACAACACCGGCACTAGCTCAAACCAGATTCCGCGAGTTGCAGTAAGAAGCGATGATACGTTTGTAGTGGTGTCTACGAATAATGTCGCCAACACTTTCATTTACTATTTGTGGAGCGCAACAAACACTGCCGTCTCAAACTCCAGTTTCTCGGCTACGATTTCTCTAAATCTTGGTACGGACGTTGTTACTCTTACTGATGACCGGTACATCTTCATTGTAAGTACGTCTACTGGGTTCTTCTTCAGAACGCTTACCGGTTCTACGCTATCCGGTACAAGTATTGCGTTTATTCCAAACAATGGCGCGGCTACTGCGTATGTTAATGCGGCTCCACTTTCCAGCGGAGGCTGGGCGGTTGCATGGACTATAGGAAGTTCGTTTGGTGCTGGCGATCAATTTCTTTCGGAACTTGTTTTTGTCAATGTGTACAACTCTTCTAACACGTTGGTAAGCTCAACTTATAGGGGATCAAATTCCACATACACGGGGTATCCTTATAATTTTATCCCCGGCAGCGCTTGTAACAGCACGCATTTTTCGGTACTAGAAACTAGCGGCTATATCCATGTATTGCTAGACGGGTATGCTAACAACGGCGGTTTGACGATGTCGTGGTCACGCTTCTCAAAAACCACGTTTGAAATTATCCCGTTTACCTCATCCGCTTATAACACTTCAGCGGCTAATACAGCGGCTTTGCCTACTGGATCATTCGCACCACTGGCTTCTAGCGTGACTGCTGCTGCATTTTATCCGGCAAGCACATCCACGCAGGGCTGGAGCATTCCTACTCCTACGGAGGCTCAATTTATTGCAGCGTCTCAGGTTATTACTACGCAAACGTCTGTTGATTACACGCAAGCCGTATCTTTAAGCAACGGTAATGTGGTAGTGGCGTGGTCAGGATATGACACTAATAGCGGCGTTACTCTGTATTCCTGTAAATACATGGTATTTAGCGGGGAAGGCAATATCATTCGCCCGCCAACCGTTTTGGGAACAGAAACAACATCAACTAGTAACGTAGTGATTTCGATGGCCGCAATGCCCGGCGGGAAATTTGCAATTTTCTATAAAGGCTTGTACGTCTTGAATGCTTCTGGGCAAATTCAGGTATCAATCACAACCCCTTTGGTCGTAACAAGTAGCGGCAGCTACCCTCCAAGTCTTTCCGCTTTGACCGGTGATCGGCTTGTCCTAATGTATATTGATAGCTCAACTAATTTAAGATTTGCAGTATACGACCAGAACCTGACGTTGGTGTCCGGCCCGACTACTCTTATAGCGTCTGTCATACCTAACGGTTTTAGCGTGGCGACTCTTGGAAGCACGCTAGAGTTTCTTTACAGCAACACCACTTCGACCTTCCCGGATAAGCTCGAAGAGTGGGTAGAAACAAGCACTAATACTTGGACGCTGGCTTCTACTGTAAGTATTACGCAACAGGGTACCTACGGCATCAAAACGATGGGGATGAACAACGGGTCTGTTGTAAATTATTACTCTTCGGGTGGGGGCACTAATGTTTTACGGTTAATTACAAGCGGTGGAGAGATTAGAACGTGGAGTCTGTCAAATTTTTCCTCATTAAATACCTCCCGAAATCCTATTCAAATTGCCTGCACTGGCAGCGGAAACATCGTAATTGCTGGTCTTCAAACTTCCAATACGACTTTTCATGTGAATTATTATTACCCTAATTACGCCAGCGTGGTTGGTGGCTTCACTGTTAATTCTCATAATTCCAACGGCGGCAATGGGTTTACCCCTGCGCTCGCTAGTTTGTGTGGGGAGAGGATGTTGATGGCGTATGTGTCTTGGATCGCCGGGCAAAAAATGGTGTTGAGCTACTCGATATTTAGTGTGGGTAGTTTCCAAGGTACTGACACCATTACGGCAGGTTCTACCGTTTCTAGGCAGATAGCTCCGATTACCAACACCACCGGCTATTCTCTGGTTGGTGTAGCAACATCATCGGCTGCGCCTGGTGGCACAGGCACAATCACTATTAACGGATCGGCAACGTTGAATTCCAACTATTTCTTCGCGGCACCGGGTCAAGTTTTCGACTTCTCCAACCCAGTCAGGTTTGGTGTGGCCGGGTCTGTCCTTGAACGCAACGTAACCTTGCAGGGGAATTAATCATGTCTCAGATACCCATCACTTCTCAGATTTACAACCCTATTACTGGTGTTTTCGGTAATGGGCAAATGCGGATATTTTCTACTAGCGCGATATGGACAGTACCTGCGGGCGTAGGAAAAGTACGAGTAAGGCTCTGGGGCGCTGGTGGCGGTAAGTTTGGCGCTGCGACCGAAACCGGAGGTTCTGGAGGCGGGTTTGCGATAAAAACTATCGAAGATTTGGCCGGGGCTGCATATATCCCAATTGTTGTTGGCCTTGCCGGAACTAACGGCAACCCCGGAACAATTGGCGGTACGTCTTCGTTTGGTTCCTTCGTTTCCGCAACTGGCGGCCAGTCTGGCGCAGCATCTGCTGTTGTTACAGGCGGCATCGGGATTGGTGGCGACATAAACACCTCTGGCGGCAACTCAACAACAAGTACCTCTGCGTCCGGTGGAGGTGCGGGGAGTTTGTTTGGGAATGGCGGCGATTCTGGTCGTAACGGCGCGTCAGGCGGTGGCAACAATGGAGTGGGTCAAGGTGGAAATGGTGCAATAGGACTAGGAGCAGGATCGGTTTCCACATCCGGGAGTGTTATACCAGCCACCACTGGCTTCGAGGGAGGTTATTCAATTGACTTTATTGGAACTGGCGGCGGCGGGAATACTTCAGGTCACGGTGCCAATGGAGGCGGCGGTGGTATTTCGTCTAATGCTGGGTTCCCCGGAGGTGGTGGCGGGTACAATCAGAATTCAGTTAGTGCCAATGGCCTAGTAATTGTGGAGTGGTAAACATGAAAGCAGCTCGAATTGTTGACGGTATTGTTGTTGAGATCATGGTTCCCGCCGAGGGGTTTTCTTTGTCGCAGTGCTACCACCCTGCAATTATCGCGGACTGCGTGTTCGTCGATGACTCTGTTCAGGTTGGAGATGCCTACCCTGCGCCAGTCGTTGAAGAGCCTGCCGAATAAGGAGCAGCCGTGGAATACCAAGTGCTTTTTAATCTCGCCGTGACTGTTGCAGCTTTTTTCGGTGGCTGGATTCTGTCTCGCATTTATACAGCGATTGATCGGCTGGATGATGAGGCTAGGAATATGCCGAAAAACTACGTTAGCAAGGATGACTACCGGGAAGATTTGAGAGAGATTAAAGAGCTACTTGGTGCCATCTTTAAAAGACTGGATCACAAGGTAGACAAGTAATGCTTGACCCGATCACAGCGTTTGCCACTGCCTCTGCCGCTTTCAACTTCGTCAAGAAGGCGGTTGAAGCTGGCCGTGAGATTGAGGACGTAGGCTCTCAATTAGGAACGTGGTTTAGTGCCTGCGCTGACCTGAAGCAGCACGAAGAAGAATCCCGTGATCCTCCTATCTTCAAGAAGCTGTTGAGCAAGGGTTCCGTTGAGCAAGAGGCAATGGAAAATTTAATGCGTAGGAAGAAGATCGAGGCTCAAGAGAAGGAACTTCGTGAGCTTATTGTCTACCGGTTCGGTGTTGAGGCGTACCGCGAGATGATGGACGAGCGCAGACAGCTTAGAGAAGGCAGGGCGCGTACTGTAATGATCCAGCGCAGACGCAGGGCTAAGACTCTCCAGAATTTAATTGCTGTTGTTTTAATTGCAGGAATTTTTGCAGTACCAGTTGCGGTATCAATGTGGTTACTTGGGAAGGTTGAATAATGTTAACTCTACTGTCTACGCTCGCAAGTTTTCTAACCGGCGGCTTGCCCAAACTGCTTGAGCTGTTCAAGGATCGTGGCGACAAGAAGCATGAACTTGAGATGATGCGGATGTCCGTCGAGCGCGAAATGCAGATGGCAGAGCGTGGTCTCGTGGCCCAACAGCGGATCGAGGAGATTCGAGCGGACGCAGCAATAGCTCAGGCTGCAGCTTCTGAAAGACTGGCGCTATACGAACACGACACCGACATAGGTAAAGGCGCTCCCAAGTGGGTCATTGGATTGAGAGCATCAGTGCGCCCGGTCATTACCTACTGCATGTTCTTCATGCTCTGCTTGATCAACGCCTTTGGCTGCTGGTATGCAGTTAAACAAGGGGTTCCGTTCTACGATGCGTTGGGTGTGCTGTGGACGGAAAACGACCAAGCCTTGTTCGCCTCAATAATTGCCTTCTGGTTCGGCTCACAGGCGTTCGGCAGTGCGCGTAAGTGATGCAGGAAAGCAGCTCATCAAGGACTTCGAGGGTGTCCACAGACGCCCTTACCTTTGTCCTGCAATACTGTGGACGGTGGGTGTTGGAAGAGTCCTGTACCCGGAGCAGAACAAGCTCAAGATACCCGAACGTAAAACGTACCCGCTGAAGCCTGAGCATGATATACAGTGGAGTGATCAGCAAATTGATCTTCTGTTTGACGCAGATTTGCTTAAGTATTCGAGCGGTGTTCTACGACATTGTCCTGATAGCGTTACTAGCCAAAGCCAGTTCGATGCCTTGGTTGCCTTCGCCTTTAACTGCGGTCTTGGTGCCCTTCAGGCTTCTACACTACGCCGTCTTTATAACGCCGGGGACATAGAGGGTGCAGCAGCGGAGTTTCCCAAATGGAACAAGGGAGGTGGCCGAGTGCTACCGGGGTTGACAAGACGTAGACTGGCAGAGCAGGCGCTGTTCCTGTCCTGATTCCACAAATCAGGCCATTCTGAAAAGCTGTCATTTGTGGAAAGCAATAAATCCTCAAACAACTGCTTTACTTCTGTAAACTCCCTGCTTTATACTACGCCCTGTGCAATCCCGCACACCAAGGGCTAATAATATGAACTACAAAGAAATCTGGCAGAAACTCTCTGCCATTGATTGTTCAGCACACGTTGAGAAAAAGAACGGATTGTCCTACCTATCTTGGGCGTGGGCATGGGGTACGCTCATGGAACATTACCCGGATGCCCAGTATTCGTTTGACCAGCCGCAGGTATTCCCTAACGGAACGCAGATGGTGTTCTGCACTGTCCAGATCGGGG
>Ga0209599_10000937_pt1 | contig 15693 bp, 21 predicted proteins | sample Shrwel_input2_FT_FD_187534 | JGI IMG/M metagenome (GOLD analysis project Ga0209599, IMG submission 187534) | Subsurface microbial communities from deep shales in Ohio, USA - Utica-3 well 1 S input2 FT (SPAdes) (version 2) ... | reverse complement strand
GGACAGGGTGAGGATGCGCGTGAATATGCCGCGATAATCCGACTTGAGGATCTCTTACCGCTACTCATATTAAGATATGGTCACCTAGACAAAGAACCTACTGAGGCAGACATAGACCGATGCTCTGGATGTGGGTCATACATGATAAGGAAGTGCTTAACTTGCCAACCTACGATTACAAATGCACCCGATGCAATCTCAATCAAGAGGTTAGTCATGGATGGCACAATCGACCAGTAGTGTTATGTAACTATTGTAATGAGCCAATGGTCAAAGTAATCGGGGCAGCAGCTACGCACTTTAAGGGTAAGGGCTTCTATAGTACGGATAAATAGTTATCCACAGAAGTTATTCACAGCCGGTGATTAGGAGGATCTATGAAACGAAACACCGCTCTGAGCAGGACTTTTACAAATGGATTTGACAGCGATGGTACGCTAACTGGGCAGAGCCTCTCAAAGGCTCACCACGAGCCCCTTAGGGGCGTAGCTCGTGGGGTGCTAGTAGCTATTGGGATAGCTCTATGCATCATGCCTGATGCAGGTGGATCTATACCAAAGCAATATGTAAGCTATAAACAATATGCATTACATTCATTAGGCTATAACTATAAGCAATATAAATGCTTAGCAATACTCTATGGTAAAGAGAGTGCATGGAATCCTAAAGCAGCTAATGGATCACACTATGGTATTCCTCAAGGTAGATCAGTATGGCTAAAGAATCAAGATGGTTATACTCAGATACAATGGGGATTAAAGTACATAGGGCATAGGTATGGTGAACCATGCATAGCCTTGAATCATTGGAAGGCTAAGGGATGGCATTAGACAAGTTGAACTCTCGTAGGTACAGAGAGCAGCGTGAACGCGTGTTTATGCGTGATGGCAGATCATGCCAGTTATGTGGCACAGATGAGGGTGAGATGCACATCGACCACATCATCCCGCGCAAGGTAGGTGGAGACCACAGCCTTGACAATCTAAGGGTGCTATGCAAGTCATGCAACCTACGCAAAGGTGCGCTCAATGAGGGGGTTTTTTTAGCACAGACGGCTACCCCCCCTGTCTTTTCAACCTATATCTCCCCGATGCAGTCCGAAACAATGCTAGACAGTCCTTTTAAGACCCGACCCGATCCAGAGCAATGACAACTAAGCCCAGAAAGCCCAAAGCCCTACGAGGGGCAACCAAGCCAAGGCTTCACAGTCCACTTCTAAAGGGTCAAAACAAGCTGCAAGATGTAAAAGATCTATGTGACATTGTAAAGATGCCTTTGATGCCGTGGCAAGAGTTTGTGCTCAAGGACATGCTCACTGTGGACAAGAAAGGCAACTGGATCCGTAAGACAAACCTCATATTGGTAGCACGGCAGAATGGCAAGACTCACTTAGCCAGAATGTTAATCCTTGCTCACTTGATTAAGTGGAATACCAATGTGCTTATCATGAGCTCTAACAGAAGCATGGCACTCGACACCTTCCGACAAGTTACTCACCTACTGGAGACCAATGACCACCTTAAAGGATTCGTCAAACAAATCAGACACGCCAACGGCACTGAGTCAATTGAGATGCTCTCTGGAGCAAGGCTCGATGTTGTTGCAGCAACTAGAGACGGCTCTCGCGGTAGATCAGTCAATGGATTGCTCTACATCGATGAAGTCCGAGAGATCACAGAAGATGGATTTAGAGCTGCTACTCCTACAACTAGAGCTCACCCAAACTCTCAAACGCTTCTTACCTCTAATGCAGGAGACGCTTTCAGCACTGTACTCAACGACCTACGAGAAAGAGCTATCGACTATCCACCCAAGTCTTTTGGATTCTACGAGTACTCAGCCCCTCAGTACTGCAAGATAACCGACCGCGATGCATGGGCTTTGGCTAACCCCTCTTTGGGATACACCATCACAGAAGAGGCGATTGAGGAAGCGATTGCTACTTCACCGATTGAGAACACGCGTACTGAAACTCTGTGCCAATGGATTGATTCGTTAAGTAGCCCATGGCCTCATGGAGTTTTAGAGGACACATCCGATAGCACGCTAGAAATGGCTCCCGGGGCTTATACTGTATTCGGTTTCGATGTCAGTCCGTCACGCAGGAACGGATCATTGGTCGCAGGACAACTTCTCCCAGATGGGCGGATTGGCATCGGGATTTTGGAGACTTACAGCTCTCAGGTTGCCATCGATGAGTTAAAGATGGCAGCAAGTATAAAGGCATGGTGCGACATTTATAAGCCACGCCTAGTTTGCTTTGACAAGTACGCGACTCAAACGATTGCAGATCGCCTAGCCAATGCTGGAGTTATGACCGAGGATGTCTCAGGGCAACAGTTCTACAAAGCCTGTGGAGATCTCTTAGAAGGCTTGGTCAATGCTCGAGTAGTTCACAATGGGCAGGAAGAATTGATCCAGCAGATGAATAATTGTGCAGCTAAGGTTAATGATTCCGCATGGCGCATCATCAAGCGAAAGAGTGCTGGAGACATCTCAGCCCCTATTGGCTTGGCAATGGTAGTTTCCAAGTTAATGATCCCAATACCTAAGCCAATGATTTATAGTTAGACACGCCCTAGCACATTGTCTAATTGCTTGACAAATGCTACAATTTCTGTCTATGGGTATCTTCTCGCGTAAGCCTCAAATTATGGAAGCTCAAGAAGCTCCACAAATTATGTCAGATTCTTATCTGACTTATGGAAATTACTTTCCAGTCATGGTTACTCGAGCACAAGCTCTACAAGTACCATCGATCAAAAGATGCCGCGATCTTATTTGTGGCACTATCGCAAGTATCCCTTTAGAGTATTACAAGAAATCTACAGGCGAGATGATCGCTCCGCCTCGATGGATTGAGCAACCTTCTAAAGCTCAGCCAAGATTTGAGACTCTTTACTTTACTTTAGATTCATTGCTTATGTATGGGGTCAGCTACTGGCAGATTACAGAGACTTATCTCGAAGATAACAGAATGGCAAACGCTAACTGGGTTGCTAACAATCGCGTTACATTTAATACAGACTCAGTCAATAATTTTGTGACACAGTATTATCTAGATGGTGTTCCCTTGCCTATGTCGGGTCTTGGATCTCTGATTACTTTCCAAAAAGATGAGGGCATCCTTGCATCTGGTGGTAGCACAATTAAGGCAGCACTAGATGCACAGAAGGCTGCAAGCATTGCATTAGAAACTCCATCCGCGACTGGCTTTCTAAAAAATTCTGGTGCCGACCTTCCACCTGCTGAAGTTTCAGGATTATTAGCTGCGTGGAAGCGCGCTAGACAAAACAATGGCACTGCATATCTAACTTCTACTCTAGATTATCAAACTACTGGCTTTAGTCCTAAAGACATGGCTTACCAGGATGCGATTCAAGGATTAGCAACAGAATGTGCCAGATTGTGTTCTGTAGATCCGTATTATGTTTCTGCTTCAATGAATACAACAATGACTTACGCCAATGTGCAAGATGAACGCAAGCAGATGGTTGCTTTTACACTGCAACCTTATGTTTCAGCCATTGAATCAAGACTTAGCATGGATGATGTAAGCACTGCCGGACATTATGTAAAGTTTTGCTTAGATGACACATTCCTACGCACAGAGCCAATGGAAAGATTGCTAGTGCTAGAAAAGATGCTGGCACTAGGTTTAATTACAACAGAACAAGCAATGCAAATGGAAGACCTATCACCTAACGGGAATGGCAGCTAATGGAAACCTTATACATTGAAGCATCATCAATCGAATGTTCAGAAGAACGCAGAGAAATCTCAGGCAAGATTGTACCTCTAGGTACTGGAGAAATTGGGCACACCAATCTTGGTGCTTATACTTTTGCAGCTAATTCAATCGAGATTGCTGATCCATCAAAAATTAAGTTGCTATCACAGCATGATCTAAAGAAGCCAATTGGTCGCATGACCGCTGCTGAGACTCGCGCAGATGGTATCTATGCAACATTTAAGTTAAGTCGCTCTAGCGGTGGTAACGATGCTCTTATCATGGCTCAAGAAGGGCTTGTTACAGGACTTAGCATTGGCGCAGAAATTCTTGCATCAAAGCCATCAAAGGATGGACACACAGTTGTTTCATCAGCCCGACTAAAAGAAGTTTCTTTAGTAACTGTTCCTGCTTTTGCAAGTTCAGAAATACTAGAGATCGCAGCAGAGGAAGTTATCCCTGTTGAAGAAAACCCACAAACAGAAAGCGAGACAGCTGTGGAGAATACTCCAGAGACAGTTGCAGCACCAGTAGAGGCAGCAGCAGTTGAAGCTGCTCGTCCTACAGTTACAGCAATGTACTACACAAACCCACGCCTTAACCTAAATGTCACAGCAGGCGAATACGCTAAGGCACAGATCAATGCAGCACGCGGAGATGCAGACGCACGCGACCTAGTAGCAGCGCTACAGGTTGCAACAGTTGCAGAGAACACAGGTATGGTTCCACCAACATACCTAAAGGATGTAATTGGTATCATCGATTCATCACGCCCTTTCATCGATAGCATCGAGAGAGCGGCTCTTCCGGCTTCTGGAATGAAGATTTTTACTCCAAAGTTGGGAACACAGGCAACAGTTGCATTAACTGCTGAAGGCGCAGAATTCTCATCAACAGACACAACAGTAACCTTCCAAGAAGACACAGTTGTGAAGTTCGCTGGAGCTGGAAAGCTCGATCTTGAACTTGTTGATCGTTCAGACCCAAGTTTCTTGGATCTCTATCTACGCGAATTGGCTGCATCATACGCACAGAAGACAGATGCTTACGCAGCACAAATCGCAGCAGAAGCAGCAGCAGGATCATCTTCATCAACAATTTACAAGGCTATTGCTCTAGGTATCTCAGATTCTTATGGAGTAATGCGCCAGACACCTAACAACCTATTGGTTGCAACAACAGGTGGAGAAGATGGTATTGATTTCGCAGGATTGCTCGGTGCTGTAGATGGTTCTAACCGACCACTATTCGCAGCAGCAGCTCCACAAAATGCCGCTGGTCTTATTACACAAGGTTCAACAAATGGCTCCGTAGCAGGACTTAACTTGGTAGTTGATGCAAACTACACAGGTGACAATGGCAATGCTAAACATGCACTTGTTTATCCAACAATGGCAATGCGATTCCACGAAAGCGGAACGCTTCAGATTCGTGCAAATGTTGTTGCTAACGGACAGCTTGAGATTGGTATCTACGGCTATGTTGCAGTAGTTAATCGCTACCCAGCAGCGTTCCGTAAGCTGAATGTTGCTTAATTAGCACACACTAAGTCGCTCTGGGGAGTAGTAGCCCTCTACTCCCCAGAGTCTTTAGAAAGGAATGGGAATGGCACTTACGACAGTCGCAGAACTCCGTAGCACTCTTGGAGTCGGTACTTTGTATCCAGATGCCACCCTTCAAGAAGTATGTGACGCATCCGATGCAGTCCTACTTCCAATGCTTTGGGCACCTAAATGGTTCTCCGTTGCTCATGGCAATGTTGTAGGCACAGGTACTTTATACTTTAACGATAACATTCTAGATACTTTTTATGTTGGACAAAGCGTAACAATTGCTAACTCAGGTGCTTCCTATAATGGCACCAAGACCATCACAGCAGTAGGCGAGTATTCAATCAGCGTAGCAACAAATCACACTGTCGCTCAGGCTTACCACCCAATCTTTCCTTATGGATCTGTATCCACAACAACTTACACAGACTGGACAACAGATACAGCAGTGCAAAACGCAGCTTTGATGATCGCTGTTGAAATCTGGCAAGCAAGAACCGCTACTCTCAGCGGATCTAATGCAGTCGATTTCCAGCCCTCACCTTATCGAATGAGCGCACAGCTACTCGCTAAGGTAAGAGGATTGATAGCACACGCGCTAGATCCACGCTCGATGGTGGGCTAATGCCAGTTGCTATCACCACACTTCGAACCACTTTAGCCACTGCCCTAGTCGATAACGCTAAGTGGCAGACTTTTGCTTTCCCACCTGCGACAGTCCTTGCTAACTCTGTGATCGTGTCTCCAGATGATCCTTATTTAACACCTAGCAACAATCAGCACATCACAATTAGCCCAATGGCTAACTTTAAGATTGTTATGACTGTTCCATTGTTTGACAATGAAGGAAACCTTAACGGGATCGAGGATACTGTTTGTAGCGTGTTCGCTAAGCTCGCAGCATCTTCTCTGGTCTATAATGTAAGTGCGATAAGCGCACCTAGTATTCTCAACGCTGCATCGGGAGACCTTCTCAGCTGCGAGATGTCCGTATCAATCCTAACGAGTTGGAGCTAAACATGTCCGAGTGGGAACAAGAAAACGCTGACTTCCTGAAGAAAATCGGGCAAGTAAGCACCCCAGCACCAAAGCCAGTAACTACTAAGAAAGACGAGGAATAATCTCATGGCTGTATTTCTAAACAATAAAGTAGGCGTGAAGATTAACACTGTTGATCTTTCTGACCATGTAACAAGTATTACTTTGAACAGAACATTTGACGAACTTGAGGTCACTGCGATGGGTGACTCATCTCATAAGTTCGTTAAGGGCTTGGAAGCATCATCTGTAACAATCGACTTCCTAAACGACACAGCATCAGCGAATGTATTGGCAACACTACAAGCTGCATGGGGTACAACAGTCACATGTGTATTCCTACAGGAAAAGGGAACAGCAGTATCTGCTACTAACCCTCTTTACACAGTGTCATTGCTAGTCAATAACACAACAGACATCAATGGTGCTGTTGGAGACATGGCTACTCAGTCAATCACATTTACTGCTAACTCAACAGTTGCAGTAGCCACTACAGGCACATTCTAAGAAACTAAACAAAGGGGCAAACTCATGGCAAAACTAAAGATAGTTCGTACAGATGGAAGCGTACTAGAAGGCGAGATCACTCCAGCAGTGGAGTACTCATTCGAGCAGTACGCTAAAAAGGGCTTCCATAAGGCGTTCCGCGATGAAGAAAAGCAGAGTGATGTCTATTGGTTAGCATGGGAAGTAACACGCAGGTCAGGTGAAACTGTTAAGCCTTTTGGTATGGATTTCATTGAGACACTTAAAAGTGTCGAGGTGCTTGATTCAGACCCTTTAGCTTAAAGCGAGATCTCCCGTTCACCTACTTAATCGCTCGATTGAGCATTAGGTTAGGGATCTCGCCACAGCAGTTATTAGATTTAGATAAGACCATGCTCGATGCATTAGTGCAGGGGCTCAAGGATGAAGCGAAAGAGGTGAGCGATGCCAGCAAGCGTAAAGGGCGGCGTTAAACTTCGCAAGGCACTTCGCGCTTTTGCTCCAGATCTTGCCAAAGAAACTCAGAAGGAAGTTGCTGGAGCTCTTAAGCCTATTACTAAAACTGCTAAGGGATACTTCCCAGATGATGGTCAAGTCCTAAGCGGATGGTTAGCCAGAGAAAACTCTCAAGCTCGATTCCCTAGTTACAATGCTCGCATAGTTAAGGCTGGCGTTGGATATAAGACATCACCTTCTAAACCTAATCGCAGAGGCTTTAGATCCCTTGCTCGCGTATTCAATAAGACTGCTGCTGGAGCAATTTACGAAACTATGGGGCGTAAGACCCCGAGCAGTCGCTTTGTACAGAATCAGAGTAGTAAGTACGGCTCATCCATGAAGGGTGCTGGCAAGATGGAAGGTCGAGCCTTATTCCGTGCCTATGAAGAAAACAATGGCAAGGCAAGAGATGCAGTCCTAAACGCTATCAAATCGGCAGCAGACAAACTCAACGCAAGAGCGAAGGTGTAACTCATGTCTAACATAGTCATTGACATTGCAGCGGAGTTCACTGGTAATAAAGCATTCAAGCAAGCCGAATCAGCAACCGACAAATTAGGCAAGCAAGCCAAGAAACTTGCAGCAGCTTTCGGACTTGGACTTAGTGCCACAGCAGTCCTTGCTTATGGTAAGGCTGCAGTCAAAGCAGCAGTAGCCGATGAGAAAGCCCAGAAGCAGCTTGCCTTAGCTCTTAAAAATGTTGGACTTGGTAGAGATGCAGCAGCATCCGAGGCGTACATCCAGAAGTTACAAAGCGAGTTTGGCATTGTCGATGATCTTCTCCGCCCTGCGTATCAGACTCTAGCGGTAGCAACACGGGATTCTGCCGAGTCACAAAGACTGCTTAATCTTGCATTAGACATCAGCGCCTCAACTGGCAAGGATCTAGGATCAGTCACAGCTGCATTGAGTAAGGCTTATCTTGGCAATAACACATCATTGTCTAAACTGGGTGTGGGTATCTCCAAAGCTGATCTTAAGACTAAGTCATTTTTAGAAGTCACAGATGAACTTGCTAAGACTTTTGCAGGAGCAGCTACAGAATCAGCCAACAGCCTTGCAGGTCAGATGGCTAAACTTGAAGTGGCATCTGCCAATGTCCAAGAGATCTTGGGTAAGGGCATCATCGATTCTCTTATCATCCTAAGTGGCAACACCTCAGTCGATGAATTAGCAACAGACATGGAAACGGCTGCAACGAATGCAGCGGCACTGTTGGCAACACTTAGCCAAGTTGTTAGAACACTCAACGCTCCACTTATGGCTGTATCTGGAAGCCTTGCAGACTTTATTATAAAAACTGATCCTTTTGTCGATTTCATCATCGAAGGCGATCCATCTGGTTTCTTTAAGAAAAAGCCTAAGCCTTTTACTACTCCAATGACTATCTCAGGTCAAGTTCAGATCAAGCAAGAAAAGGCTATTGCCAAGTTAATTGAACAGCAAGCAATTAGCCAAGCCAAGATCCTTAAGGATAAGAAACTTCAAGCTGCAATTGATAAGGCTAACCTTGCTCTTGGCAAGGGCAGCGATGTCTTTGACATGGACAAGATCCAGATTGCAGCAGCTCTTACTAACCAAGCAGAACAATTAGGCAAGGCAACTAGCGCAGCTCAGGTCTTGCAGATTGCTAATGACACGGCTCGCCTGAATGTCAAGCGTTCAATCCTTGCTTTAGAAGATGCTATTGCTGCTAAGGATGAAGCAGCCATCATTGCTGCTACTAACAAACTTAATGCAGACCTTAAAGTCCTTGGCGCACTTGGCATGCAGAATGTCAAACTTCAAGACATCAAATCAATCCTTGAAAGTCTAGTGCCAAAAGATTTAATCAATCAAGAAAATCTTGACGAAGCTCTACGCAAAATCAAAGAGATGCTTACATTGCTATCTGGAGTTACCTCTGGAGCACCAGCAGGCGGTGGCAAGGCTTATTTCAAGATCCCTAAGAATAATGATTTAGGCCCTGGAATTCCTGAAGGTGATTACATAAAGCCTATTGATACAAAGGGCGGCTCAATCGGTGCAATTCTTGAATACGCTGACGCTGCAACTGGTCGCGCCAATGCTTTTGCTTTATTGCTGGAGCAACAAAATGACTATGACCAATTAGCACTTGATGAATATATTAGAAAATTAGGTTTATCACCATCATCAAGCAAGTCCAACATGTCCTCATCTGTACCCCTAGCAACAGCAGGGCAAATTCAGTCAGGCAATCGATACGCAGCTCAAGCTGCTGCACAGTATTACATCACAAACAATTTTGGTGTCGTGGGAGATCCTAACTCCGCTGCGGAGTTAATCGATCAACTTCTGCAAGATGCTATCAATAGAGGCTCATTGAGATCATTGGTGGTTAGCGAGTGACATGGCTTCCAGAATGGCGCGTAACAGTCGGTGATGATGTCTATACGACTGTCACCTCTGTTTCCTATGCTTCTGGTCGCTTAGACATTGATCGCCAACCTACAGCAGGTTACTGCCAAGTAACTATCGTCAATGCAGACAATTCACCCTTTACCATCAATGTCACAGAGCCAATCCTTTTAGAGCTCAAGAACTCAGCAGGCACTTATGTCACTGTATTTGGTGGAGAAGTATCAGACTTCAACATCGGAGTCAGAAGCCCAGAGGAATCTGGCTACATCACGACTGGCACAATTCTAGGCATTGGCTCATTGGCTAAACTGACAAAGGCTGTCTATAACACAGCCCTTGCAGAAGGCTTAGATGGCGCACAGATTGCAGCCATTCTAGGATCAGCTTTAGAGTATTCATGGGCTGAAGTTATCCCCACAGTTACTTGGGACACTTACCCAACAACTCAAACATGGCTCGATGCTGAGTCCTACATTGGCACGATTGACTCGGGCTTCTACACAATGATTGCTTTAGCTGCTAACGCTTCTGCCAAGTCGCAGACCCTTGCAGACCAGATTGCTTCAAGCGCACTGGGTCAGCTCTTTGAAGAAAAAGATGGAGATGTTTCCTATGACGATGCAGACCACAGATCTAACTATCTCGCAGCAAATGGCTTTACTAACCTTGATGGCGCGTATGCCACACCTACATCCATCACATCCACAACTCAGACTGCTCGCATTCGTAACAGCCTTATCTATCGCTACGGCACAGGATACGCCAGCACCTACAGCACCTCAGACACCGACTCCGTAGCCTCTTACGGGCTGTTTGAGCGTTCATTTGACTCTAACATTAAGACTCTTACAGACATCACTCAGATCGGCACTAGAGAGCTTTTACTGCGTAAGAATCCACGCACCTCATTGGGGGCAATTACTTTCCGCTTAGATAACCCAGACATGCCAGATGCCATGCGTAACGCTCTCATTGGTGTCTTTTTTGGTCAGCCTGTGCTAATCACAAACCTGCCAAGCAACTTGCTAGATGGTCAATTTGATGGGTTTGTTGAGAATGTCGCGTTACGGGCTACTCCTAGTTTTACAGAGATCACTCTTTATGTTTCAGCGACAGACTTCTCACTGAGTACGACACAGTGGGAAACAGTATTGCCTTTCTCACTTCAGTGGACAGGCGTAAATGGTACACTTACTTGGACTAACGCGATCGGAGCACTAACCTAATGGCACTATCACCGAACTATGGCTGGTCAGAGCCAGATAACTCAAGCCTTGTTAAAAATGGCGCGGCAGACATTCGCACTCTTGGCGATTCTATTGACACATCTGTCTGGAATGTAGGCTTTGGTCAAGCTGGTAAGAATAAGATTATCAATGGTGACTTCTCAATCAATCAAAGAGCCTTTACATCAACAACAACATCAAACACTTATGGCTTCGATCGCTTTGTCTTTACCTACTCAGACGGCACATCGACACACTCAGCGCAGACTTTCACAGCGGGAACTGCTCCAGTTGCAGGCTATGAAGCTGCTAACTACTGCCGCACAGTTACAACAGGTCAGACACTAGCAACAGCCTTCACGACTGTTTCACAGCGCATTGAGAATGTTCGCACCTTCGCAGGTCAGACTGTAACTGTTTCCTTTTGGGCGAAGGCAGCAAGTGGAACGCCTAAGATTGGTGTCGAACTAGCGCAGAACTTTGGTACAGGTGGTTCACCTTCTGCTCAGGTTAATACTCTTGCAGGAACTCCAACAATTACGACTTCATGGGCGCGTTACTCTGTAAGTGTTGCAGTGCCTTCCATTTCAGGCAAGACAATCGGTACAACTACCCCGGGGCAAGTTAATGCAACTTTCTGGATATCTGCTGGTACTGACTTTAATGCTCGTACTGGTTCAGTCGGTATTCAGTCAAACACTTTTGACATCTGGGGTGTTCAACTTGAATACGGCTCAAAGGCAACTCCATTCCAAACTGCAAGCGGTGGATCTCCACAGGCTGAATTGGCTATGTGCCAAAGGTACTACTGGAGAGTAACCCCTGGAACATCAGGAAGCCGCATCAGCGCGCTGCTTGGTGCAACATCAGGCACAGACTCTTACGGCAATGTAAATAACCCTGTGCCAATGCGCACAACTCCAACGAGTGTTGATTTTTCTGCGCTGAATGTTGTCAATGCTGGAACTTCTACATTTGCAGTAACTAGCATTACAAATAATCCTACATTGGGAACAATCAACAATTCAGGCGTTAGCGTATTTGTTGCAAGTGGACTTACAATAGGACAATGGCACAGTTTACAAACATCATCAGCAGCAGGCTACATCGGATTTAGTGCGGAGCTATAACATGGACAATGTAACTTTTATTGAAGTTGAAGGCGTAGAACACGCAATCATTGATCGTGGCAATGGGGAATTTACCTCAATGACCAAGGCACACTACGAAGCGCAATTAGCCAATGAAGCCGAAACTATCTAAGGCGGCTATCCAGCTACGCGAACAGTTCGATGATTCGTTCCCAGATCGTGACCGCACATCGGATGGTTGGATCGGTGATACCAGACACGCTGCTCGCAAGTCTGATCATAATCCAGATGAGCAGGGCTGGGTTCGTGCCATTGATGTGGACAAAGATTTATTCAAGGGGGGCAAGCCCGACATCATGGGAGATCTTGTCGATCAGCTTCGTATCTTATCCAAGTCAAAAGCAGACAAGCGTATTAGTTACATCATTTACGATGGACGAATCTGCTCCAGCATCCTTAACTGGAAGTGGCGCAAATACACAGGGGCTAACAAACACTCTAAGCACTGCCATGTTAGCTTTAAGAAAGAAGCTGACAATGATGGTGCTTTTTTTCAAGTATCTATGTTAGGCGGAGAATAATGAATGAACTAAAGACAGCAGCAGGTTCATGGGCTAGAGCCTTTTTGGTAGCAGCGATCTCAATGTATGCAGCAGGGGTCACAGATCCTCACGCACTTATCGCTGCCGGTATTGCTTCAATCCTTCCACCTGTACTGCGTTATCTCTCACCTAATGATCCGTCTATGGGCATTAAGAAGTGACACAGTCCGACTTTTTTACGCTTTACCTTGCTACCATTGCAGCTCTCGGTGGCTTGTCTGGCTATGTAATCACACACCTACTGTCTGAGATTAAAAGACTCAACACGCGAGTGGATGAGATCTACAACATATTACTTGACAGGTAACATTGTGCCATGGCAAGAAAAGCAACTAAGGCATTAGAGGAGCAAGGCTACTCAAAGCTTGATGCTTATTGCATTGGGCTTTATGAATACTTTTGCTCATTGAAGCGAGCAGGTTTCGCAGAAGATATTGCTATGTTCATGATTACAGAGCCACAGGCTTACCCTCATTGGATTCTTCCAGACCAAGTAGAGCCTGATAAATATGGCAACTATGAAGATGAGGATGACGATTAAGCGAATAGTCGTAGTCTCGGATCTTCAGGTTCCGTACCATGACAGGGTTGCTACTCGTAACCTTGCAAGCTTTATTTCTAAGTTTAAGCCAGATCAAGTAGTCACCATTGGTGATGAGATCGACCTTCCTCAGATAAGCAAGTGGGAAGAAGGGCGCATGGGCAGTTATGCCCAGACCCTAGATGATGATCGTAATGAGGCTGTGCAGCTTCTCTGGGAATTAGGCGTGACTGACTGCATCCGTAGCAATCACACAGATCGCCTGTATAACATCATCATGGCTAAAGTACCTGCATTCGGTGCTTTGCCAGAGCTGCGTTTTGAGAAGTTCATGAAGTTCGATGAGTTAGGTATTACCTTCCATAAAAACCCTATGCCCATTGCACCTAACTGGATTGCAGTACATGGAGACCACACACCCATCAAGCCACAGGGGGGCTTATCAGCCCTTGAAGCGGCTCGTAGGCATGGCAAGAATGTAATCTCAGGACATACTCACAGAGCAGGGCGTTCGGCCTTCTCAGAGGCCTCTGGAGGCCGTATAGGGCGTGTCCTACATGGTGTCGAAGTAGGCAATCTTATGGACTTTAAGCAAGCTGCATACACCAAGGGTGTGGCTAACTGGCAACAGGCTTTCGCTATTATCTATGTCAATAAGGCTAAGGTTCAAGTGGATCTTATCCACATCGAAAAAGACGGGACATTCATTGTGGCTGGAAAGTCCTACGGCAGACCTAGATAATCGTTATCATTTCGTTATCAGAATGTACTTGATTAGTCGGTCACTTCTGTCACACTAAGTTTGTAAGCCAGTCAAGGGCACTGGATGCAGATAGGCAAAAGAATGAGCTTTGAGACACCAATGATCGTGCTGCTTCTAGCAGCGAATGCTTTATGGTATTTAGTAGGCTGGGCTAAAGGCTTTAACGAAGGCAAGCGCGAAGGCTTAATTGTAGCCAAGTCATTTCAGCGAGTGACAACAGATGCGCGCTAATGAGATCCTCTTATCAGCCACAGACACAATCCGTGATCGTGGGCTATCGTATGGTCACCCTGCGGATAACTTGCAACACACCGCAATGCTCCTCAGTGCATACCTCCAGACACCGATCCATGATTATCAAGTCGCAGGGATCATGGTGCTCGTTAAACTTGCGAGGACTCATCAATCAGCCCAGCACATCGATAACTGGATCGACTTATGCAGCTATGGCGCACTCGCAGGACAACTAGCAACCGAGGAGAACGATCTCTATGTTTAATTTAGCCGATTATGAGACAGTGGAGGTGAGGCTTGAAAAGTTTATCAAGGATCATCCAGATTTCAGGATTTCTACTGAGCTGGAAAGTTTTACAAATAACAAATACATTGTTAAGGCTTATTTATTTAAGTCTATGGCCGATCATGTTGCATTTTCCACGGGGTACGCGGAGGAGACTGTTACTGAGCGAGGTGTTAATTCGACTAGCGCTCTGGAGAATTGCGAAACTTCAGCGATTGGTAGGGCACTTGCGAATGCGGGTTACGCTGCTAAAGGGAAGCGTCCTAGTCGCGAGGAAATGAGCAAGGTTGTTGCTACAAAAGTAGCAAAGCCAGCGGTTCAAGATGTTAAGCCAGATGATCAGGACTATTGGACTACACCTGTTAATGAGTATAGAGGCGTAGTCGATGCTCCAGTCACATTAGAGAAGGCTATGGAGAATGTAGCCGCAATCATGGGAACAGGCGAAGCAGTAGAAGCGCCATCATGCGAGCATGGACACATGATATGGCGTGAGGGTGAAAAGAATGGCAAGGCGTGGGGTGGCTACTTCTGCAATACAGCAATCTCATCGGCACATCGATGCCCTACCAAGTGGTACAACCTGGGATCAGATGGGAAGTTTCAACCACAGAAGGCGAGAGTGTAATGGGATACATTGAGGTTTTTAACATAGACAAAGATGGTGAATGGACTGATCTGGATGATATTCCTATGATCACAGTCATTAACTGTCAGCTCTGCAATGAGCCAACAGAAGCTCATGACATCATCATTCCAGCAGTAATCAAAGATGGAGTACTAACAGCAGGAACATGGCAATGCAGGAAGTGCAAGGCAGTCAATGGATAACGAGAAGCTTTTTACGGCTATGATTCTTACAATGTTCATTGCAGGTCTAGTCATGGGCTTCATGCTTGATGCCTAGTCAGCACAGGAAACACAGAGGTTTCCGCACAGAGCGCGTAGTAGCTGAGTACCTATCGACTTGGTGGCAGGGCGCATGTGTGGGAAGGGGTAGCGGTAAGGATATTGTTAATGTTCCGTTCGATGTTGAAGTCAAAGCCCGTGCTGGATTTCAACCTCTTGCCTACATTAAGCAATTGAAAGCTCGAACAGCCATTTCGGGGGAATTAGGCTTTGGAGTGATTAGACTCAATGGACAGGGTGAGGATGCGCGTGAATATGCCGCGATAATCCGACTTGAGGATCTCTTACCGCTACTCATATTAAGATATGGTCACCTAGACAAAGAACCTACTGAGGCAGACATAGACCGATGCTCTG